>ERZ772881.1366-NODE-1366-length-21924-cov-14.327496_pt1 | contig 21924 bp, 24 predicted proteins | sample MGYA00580581_ERZ772881 | MGnify/ENA primary metagenome ERZ772881 (study PRJEB29015, sample SAMEA2737668) | human gut metagenome | biome: human gut; feature: human-associated habitat; material: faeces | place: China | collected 2012 ...
TGGCGACGCACTGATAGATGGCGGTGCCGTCCATGTTGATCGTCGCGCCGAGGGGAATAACAAAGGAGGAAACGTCGCCCTCCGCGCCCAGCTCATCCGCGCACTCCTTGCTCAGGGGGATCGTGGCGGCAGAGGAGGTGGAGGTAAAGGCGAAAATCATCGCGGGGGATGCCTTCTCGAAGAAGGTGAAGGGGCTGATGCCCGCAAACGCCTTGGCAGAGAAAGAGTAGCAGAGGACTGCATGGACGATGTAGCCGAGGTACGCGCAGCCGAGCACCACGGCAAGAGAGCCGAGGATCTCAGGGCCCTGCGTGGCGACGACCCACGCCATCATCGTAAACACACCGATGGGGCTGAGGGCAATGATGAACGCCATCACGCGCTCGATGACCGCATAGAGCGTGGAGACCAGGTCCTTGGCAAGCTTGCCCTTTTCGCCCGCGGCAAGGATGCCGCCGCCGAACATCAGGGCGATCACGATGACCTGCAGCATGTTTGCGTCGGTGAAGGATTTCCACATGTTGCTCGGGAAGATGGCGACCAGGGTATCCATGAAGTTGGCGCTGGTGGCCTTATCCCAGACCGCGCCGTCCTCCAGCGCGAGCGTGGGGAACCAGCCTGCATTGTTGAAGAGGTTGGCGAATACCAGGCCGATGACGCAGGCCGCGGCCGTGGTGACAAGGAAGTAGGCGACCGTCTTCCAGCCGACGGAGCCGACCTTCTTCATATCGCCCATGGAGATGATGCCGTCGATCATCGACAGCAGCACGACGGGGACGACGATGAACTTGAGGAGGTTGACGAAGATGGTACCGAAGGGCTTTAAGTAGTTGGTCGTGAACTCGGGTATTCCCAGCATATAAAAGGCATAGCCGGCCAGAATACCGAGCAGCAGCGCAATTCCGATCTGCTTCGGCAAGCTTAGTTTTTTCTTTTCCATACAACACACACTCTCTTTTTAAAAAGTCCTCCATTTATAGGCGCTATCAATAGGAGGTATGGGTATTTTACATCATCAAAACAGTCTTGGCAAGTCCTTTGCAGGAAAAATTTCGTTTTGCTGCCCGCATTTTTGCACAAAAATGATGGATATCTTTCATGTAAATTGGTCAAAATTCCGGCTTGCAATCTTGCCTGCTTTCGGGTATTCTTGGTCAGACGACAACAAACGAACAGGAGGAACGACCCATGATGCTCTGCACCGCGCCGAAAAAGAAAAATTCCTCCCTTGGTATTGCTGTTTCCGTTTTTATTGATATTGTTTCTTTTGACCGGTAAGTTTTCTTACCGGTCTTATTTTTTGCCCACGCGGGGCCCAACCATGTTTATTCAAATGAGAATAAAAATAAGAAGAAAGCAAAGAGGGAAAATCACATGAAGAAAGAACTCGGACACGAAGCCATCTACGACGCCCGACAGCTGGGCACCCCCAGAATGCTGATCCTGGGCCTGCAGCACATGTTCGCCATGTTCGGCGCGACGGTGCTCGTCCCCATTCTGGTCCAGGGCTACGGCCTGCCGCTCTCCATCCAGACGACGCTGCTGTTCGCGGGCTTAGGCACGCTGCTGTTCCACGTGTGCACCAAGTTCAAGGTCCCCGCGTTCCTCGGCTCCTCGTTCGCCTACCTCGGCGGCTTCTCCACGGTCGCGACGATGCCCGCCTACGAAGGTCTCGATCCCGAAACGAAGCTCGCCTACGCGCTCGGCGGCATCGTGATCGCAGGTCTCCTCTACCTCGTGCTCGCACTCCTCTTTAAGGTGCTCGGCGCGAAAAAGGTCATGCGTTACTTCCCTCCCATCGTCACGGGCCCGATGATCATCATGATTGGCCTGAACCTCTCCGGCTCCGCCATCAATAACGCCTCCACCTGCTGGTGGCTCGCCCTCGTCGCTATGGCCATCATCGTGGTCGCCAACATCTGGGGCAAGGGCATGGTCAAGATCATCCCCATCCTGCTCGGCGTCGTCGGCTCCTACATCGTCGCGGTCATCGCCAGCGCCTGCGGCGCGCAGCTGCCCGATGCAGAGGGCGTGATGCAGCCGCTCGTCAACTTCGCCGCCGTCAACAAGGCGAATCTCATCGGCCTTCAGAAGTTCGTCATCGCGAAGTTCGACGTTTCCGCCATCCTCGTCATGGCACCCATCGCCATCGCGGCTATGATGGAGCACATCGGTGATATCTCCGCCATCTCCTCCACCACCGGCAAGAACTTCATCGAAGACCCGGGCCTGCACCGCACACTGCTCGGTGACGGTCTCGCCACCGCGTTCGCCGGCTTCTTCGGCGGCCCTGCCAACACCACCTACGGTGAGAACACCGGCGTGCTCGCCCTCTCTAAGGTCTACGACCCCCGCGTTGTCCGCCTCGCAGCCATCTACGCCATCATCCTGAGCTTCTCCCCCAAGTTTGACGCGCTCGTCAACTCCATCCCCGCGGCCATCGTCGGCGGCGTCAGCTTCATCCTCTACGGTATGATCTCCGCGGTCGGTGTGCGCAATATCGTGGAAAACCAGGTCGACCTCACCAAGTCCCGCAACCTGATCATCGCAGCGGTCATGTTCGTCAGCGGCCTCGGCTTCAGCTCGGTCGGCGGCATCACCTTCACTGTCGGCGGCGCGGCCGTCACCCTCTCTGGCCTCGCCATCGCGGCCCTGTGCGGTGTCATCCTGAACGCCATCCTCCCCGGCAACGACTACGAGTTCGGCGTCAGCGTCACGGGCGACAAGTCCGCCGACCTCGGCAGCTACTAAGAAGCAAATTTCAAAATCAAATCAAAAAGGAAGCGGCACGCGCCGCTTCCTTTTTTCGCTTCTTCGTGCTATACTCTATCCAAATCCTTTGCAGGAGGCATCATTCATGGAAAGCATCAAGCCCGGGCGTTACCGCCACTTCAAGGGCAAAGAATATGAGGTCCTCGGCGTCGCACGTCATTCAGAGACGGAGGAGGAGCTCGTCGTCTATCGCGCGCTGTACGGCGACTTTGGCCTCTGGGTGCGGCCCGTGAGCATGTGGAACGAGACTGTCGAGCGCGACGGCAAGACGTTCCGCCGCTTCACCTATATCGGCGAATGACGGGCTATACGCTGATTCGCGCCAAGCGCCGTACGATGTCCCTGCAATTGGACCGTGACGGCCACGCCGTCGTCCGCGCGCCCTACGGCGTCAAAAAGGAATTTATCGACCGCTTCGTCGCCGAGCATGAGGGCTGGCTTACCCGCGCCCGCGAAAAGCAGCAGGCTCGCCGCCTTGCCCATCCCGAGCCAACGGACGAGGAGCGCAAAGCGCTCATCGCGCGTGCGAAGGAATACCTCCCGATGCGCGTCGATTACTGGAGCGGCATCATGGGCCTCACGCCGACGGGCCTCAAGATCACGTCCGCGCGCACGCGCTTTGGCTCGTGCAGTGGGAAAAACAGCCTTTGCTTTTCCTGGCGGCTGATGCAGTATCCGCGCGAAGCCATCGACTATGTCGTCGTCCACGAGCTCGCGCACATCCGCCACCACGACCACTCCCCCGCGTTCTACGCGCTCATCGAGCGCTACATGCCCGACTGGCGCGAGCGGATGAAGCTTCTGAAAGAATAAAAAAATCTGCGACAGCATGTCGCAGATTTTTTTACTCCTTATCACCCGTGATGAAGTAGTCGCAGTATGCCCCGCCACTCGCCAGCGTCTGCTCGCGGTACAGCACGCCGTGCTGGAGCGTGATCATGACCTCGTCGAGCTCGCAGAACAGCGGCATCAGCTCGGAAACGCCTAGCTGTTCCGCATACGCGCAGATAGGGCAGCGCGTGATGCGGTAATAGCACGCGCCCTCGTAGGGTAAGCCCTCAAAGTCCACCTTGAAGGACGTCGGGTACTGCTGTTCCTTTTCCGGCGTGTACCATTTGGCATATTTTACGACGCTCTTTTTGTTCTCCGCCTTACCCTTGGCCGTGTTCAGGTCGGTGCGGCCGAAATACCACTTGATGTGGTAGAGCGAGCGGCGCATCATCTCCTGCACGGTCTCGGGCGGGATCTTTTCGCTCGCAAGATACGGCGCGACGAATGCCAGCGCGAACAGCTCGTTGTAGACCATGGGATTGTCGTCGCCGATGTCATCGGCCCGCTCCACGATCTCGCGGTAGACCTGCTTGCTCTTTCGCATGATCTCCGCGGCGCAGGCCTTGTTGTACCGCTCGGTGAGGACCTTTTTCATCGGGCTTTGGAACATTCAGAAATAAAAACCGTCATACTTCATGCTGCGCATCCCCCTGTATCCATTTTTTAGAAGCAAAAAGCGCCGTCCAGCCGCCGAAGTGATACGTCATCAACGACTGCATGCACTGCTCGGCGCGCTGCGCGTCGGGGCAGTCGGCAACAATGCGGCGATACCCCTCGAACTGCGTCGAAATGAGCATCCCCAGCAGCGTTTCGTCGACGTCGGTGCAGCCCGTCGCGCGGAAAAAAGCGGCGCTCTCGTCAATCTTGCTCTGCACCACCTTGTCGAAATAGTGCGCAAGCGCGCTGCCCGCGCTGCGGTAAAAGAGCAGCACAGCCTGCTCATAGTGGGCGAAAATCAAGTGCAGGATCGCATCGGACTCGTGTCGCATCGAGGTCTTGAGCTGGGACAGCAGGTCCTTTTCCGCGCCGGAGTAGTAGTCGGCCTTGACGCCGCGGAACATCGCCTCGATATCATCCAGAAGTGGCTTGACAAGGCTCGCGAACAGCTCGTCCTTCGACGAATACCGCGTTTGGATCGCGCCGACGGTCACACCCGCCTTTTCCGCGATCTTCCGGAGCGACGCGCCCGCGTAGCCCTTGCTCGAAAACTCCTCCATCGCCGCTGCTGTGATCTTATCGTCCAGCGAATGGTCCCGCAGTGCCACCGTCTCACCTCTTCCGTTTTAATTACGTTGTAATCAATTACGCTGTCATTATAGCCAAAGGGACCGCTCCTGTCAAGAAGCAGTCCCTTGATTTTTTGGATTTTCTCAGTGATTTACGGCCGCGGCCATTGCTTCAGGTCTTCATTTTTCCTCTTCCGTGAATAAGCCGACCACAAACACGGCCACCGCTATCGGAAGCAGGATGAACGCCGCTCCACCCAGCCATGTGCCTCGATCTCCGTTCCCTACGGCGAATGAAATCGCCATCAGCATCAGCATAATGCCCGTCAGCATCCGTTTGATCGCTTTCACTCGGTCATTCTCCTTTTCTCCGGCATTTGTCAATACGAAAGAATGATCTTCCTGCACGCCGCGCAGCGCGAGGCCCTGCACGACGCAGGCGACCATGGGTCGTAGGTCAATTTGATATCGTCTTTCTTTGGGATCATGATCCGGCTGGTATGGAGATTCGTGGAATAAATGATCTCTTTCATGCTCTGGACATATCCCGTCTCCATCTCAGTTCCACAGTAGGGGCATTTCATTGTAGTTCCTCCTTTGTGCGTGGTTTCCTCTCACTATCTTCCTGTATCATACCATACGTTGCAAAAAATGCAACAAAAAGCCGCCCGAGGAGTGTTCCCCGGGCGGCGACCTTGCTTTTCTTTTACTTATTGAGCTTCAGCCGGAAGTCCTCGCCTTCGGCGCTGTAGCTCACCTTGTAACCCTGCTTTTCGGCAAAGCGGGTGACGTTTTCCACGCAGGTCATGCTGTCGACCAGCACGTCAAGAGACGCAGGCGCGTTCTTCTTCACCTCGTTCTGCACCATCACCACGGGCATGGGGCAGGAATATCCTCTTGCGTCGATCATGCTTTCGCCTCCTCCTTTTTCGGCAGATTCAAAATGACGACCACGAGCATCACAACAAGGCCGAGCACGACGGCGATCTTACCGGCAGTCGAGATACCGCCGACAATCAGCTCGCCCGCCTCGCTCTTGGAGTCGGGATTGCCCGCAAGGCCGAAGTTGTGCGCGAGCGCCGCGCCGACGAGCATACCGAACACGGTGACGGCACTGTCGCCGTTGCCCTGCGCGGCCAGAATGAGCTGGCGCAGCGGGCAGCCGCCGAGCAGCACGCTGCCCCAGCCGACGAGCACCATGCCCAGCAGATTCCACAGGTGCGCGCTGTGCGCGATGGGCTGGAGCGCGAAGCCGAGGTGGAACTTGCCCATGGCGAGGTTGCCGACCAGCGTGACGACGAAGATGGCAACAAAGCCATAGAGCAGGTGGAAGTCCTTGAGCATGAACGCGTCACGCAGGCCGCCGACCATGCAGAGCCTGCTCTTCTGCGCGAGCGCGCCAACAACGAGCGCGATGACAAGCGCGATCCAGAACGGCGCGCGCATCGAGCCCGGGCCCTCTTCCGAAAACTTGAACAGCGCGGGCACGGTGACGACGAGGATCAGCAGCGCGGCCATCACAGTCGGCAGCACGCCGCCCTCTGCCTTGTGCGCTTCGTACGAGCGCTTGAGCGAAAAGCCCTTTTTAAGGCTCGCAATGCCGAGCAGGATACCGCCGGTGAAGCCGATCAGGCCGACGAGCGCGTTGAGGTCACCGCCACCGAGGCGCAGCACCATGCGCAGCGGGCAGCCGAGGAACGCCAGCGCGCCGGTGACGACGAACGCGCCGAGCACAAAGCGGATCGCGGGCGAAGAGCCGGCGCGCGCCTTGAACTCCTTGCTCGCAACGCTCATGATGAACGCGCCGAGCACGAGGCCAATGATCTCAGGGCGGACATACTGCACCTTTGCCGCGCTGTGCAGGCCCACCGCGCCGGAAATATCGCGCAGAAAGCACGCGATGCAGAAGCCCATGTTCGTGGGGTTGCCGAGCGCCGTTAAGATGAGCGCCGCAAGGCCCACTGCGGCGCCCGCAATAATGACGCCCAGATGTACTTTTTTCATTTTCTCCAATTCTCCTTTTTGATCGTTGACAAAATCAACACTTTTTGTCGAAAACCAGTATATCGGTTTATCTTTTGAAAAACAAACGGGATTCATAGATGAAAGAGGGGGAACCATCGTTTTTTTCGATGGTCCCCCCTCTTTTCTTCAAATCATCAGCTTGTAAAAGCCGTCGACCTCCAACCCCTCCGCCTCGGTCAGCGCGGCGAGCGCGGCGCGGTCCTGAACCTCCGCGCGCCACGACATACCGCAGTCCGCCGTCAGCTCACGCGGGACGGGGATGAGCCGCCCGGGCAGGCCCTTCGCCCGGCAGAGCTTTTCCATCGCGATGGCCGCGGCCGTCGTGTGGAAGGTGATGACGAGCCATAGCTTTTTCTCTCTCATGTTGCGATCTCGCGGAGTGCGTTGACCGCAGCGTCCGCTTCCTCTTCCGTATTGTACCAGCCGAAGCTGAAGCGCACCGCGCCCTGCTCCTCAGTTCCGAGCGCCTTGTGCAGGCGCGGCGCGCAGTGCGCGCCCGGGCGGGTCGCGATGCCGTAATCCTCGGACAGGATATCCGATACCTCGCCCGAGTCCATGTCACCGATGTTGAGCGCGGCGACCGCCGTGCGCTCATGGTCAAAATCGCCGTAGAGCGCCACACCCGGAATTTTCTTGACGCCCGCGACAAAGCGGCGCAGCAGCGCCATTTCATGCGCGTGGATGGCCTCAACGCCGGTCTCCTGCAAAAAGTCGAGCGCGGCGTTCAGCCCCGCGATACCGTGGCCGTTGAGCGTGCCCGCCTCTAGCCGCGTCGGCATCTGCTCGGGCTGCTCGTGGAGATAGGTCTGCACGCCCGTGCCGCCGACCTTCCAGGGGTTGATGTCCACACCCTCGCGCACGCACAGTCCGCCCGTGCCCTGCGGGCCCATCAGCGATTTGTGCCCCGTGAAGCACAGCACGTCGATGTGCATCTGCTCCATGTCGATGGGCAGCACGCCCGCGCTCTGCGAAGCGTCCACAATGAACAAAAGGTCGTGTTCGTGCGCAAATGCGCCGATGCACGCCAGATCCAGCGTGTTGCCCGTCAGGTTCGAGGCATGCGTGCAGACGACGGCGCAGGTATCGGGACGCAGCAGCCGTTCAAAATCGGCGTAGTCGATGTTCCCCCGCCGGTCTGCGGGAACAAAGCTCAACTTGACATTGTTTTCCCGTTCCAGCCGGTAAAGCGGTCGCAGGACAGAGTTGTGCTCAAGGTCGGTCGAGATCACATGCTCGCCCGCGTGGATGCAGCCATGGATGGCGATGTTCAGCGCCTCGGTCGAGTTACAGGTGAACGCCACGTGGTCAGGCCGCTTGCAGCCAAAGAGCGCGGCGAGCTTGCAGCGCGTGTCGTAGATCACGCGCGAGGCGGCAAGCGCCTCCTCGTGCGTGCCGCGCGCGCTGTTGCCAAAGCTCCCCATCGCCGCGACCACCGCGTCGATGACCTGCGGCGGCTTTCGCAGCGTGGTCGCCGCGTTGTCAAGATAGATCATCTTACGGACGGACGACACGGTCCGCGCCGCTCATCTTTTCGACGATGACGTACATGTTCGTCACCTCGCCGACGGCGAGCTTTTCCTTGAGGTCGTAGAAGTTGAGGCACGTGCCGCAGCTCATGATCTCCACGCCGCGCGCGGCCATGCCCTTGAGGTCTTCGAGAGACTCCGAGCCCTCGCACGTCAGCTTCACGCCGCCGTTGTAGCAGAGGATGGTGTCGGGCAGGGTCTCCTGCTGGCTCAGGGCGAAGACGAACGCCTTCATCAGCGCGCCGCCGAGCTCGTCATTGCCGCTGCCCATCTTGTCAGACGACAGCACCACGACCGTCTTCGGCTTGCCGCAGGTGTAGCACTCGCCGCTCTGCTCCTCCACCTTGGCGTTTTCCCCCACGGTGATGGTCACGCGGTACTCGTTTTCGCCGAGCTTTTCGGTTTTGGACGTGCAGCCCTTGCTTGCGGCCAGCTTGCCGAGGTTCTGCACCGCAGTCTCGTTGTCGACCAGCGTTTCGACCGTTCCGGCGCCGCCGAGCTCCTGCATCGCCTTCTGCGTCTTCACAACAGGAATGGGGCAGGCGTCGCCCATGGCATTGACTTTGATCGTCATTTCTATCGCTCCTTATCACAGGGTTTGCACCCGTTATTTCTTTCTAACTATAACAGATTCCGCGCGAAGTGACACAACTTTTTTCTCCCGCCGCGAATTTTTTTCATGGTTTTTCCCGTTTTACCGTGCTGTTATCATTGATTTTTTCGATGGCAGTCTCCGCCTTGCGCCGTTTGCAGCAAATTGATAAAATGAGAAAAAGTTTGTATCTTTCTGCGCATTCCGCGCTCTAACAGGCAGAAAGAAGCGGAAAGGAGGCCCTGCATGGACGAATTTGACGAGATCTGCCGGCGCTGCACACCCATTGTCTACCGCTTCCTGCTCTCGCTCTGCAAGGACGCCTCCCTCGCCGACGAGCTAACGGCGGAGACGTTCTATCAGGCGTATCTGCACATCGACACATTTCGCGGCAACTGCCGCGTCGAATCGTGGCTCTGCCAGATCGCCAAAAATGCCCTCACAAAAGAGCTCCGCCGCCAAAGGCGCGCCGTCCCCTTCGAGGAAACGCACGAGCTCGCCGCGCCGGACGACATTTTTGAGCTGCTGGCCGACAAAGAACAGGCCATGCGCATCCACGCCTCCCTGCACCGGCTCAAAGAGCCGTACCGCGAGGTCTTCACGCTGCGCGTGCTCGGCGAGCTGCACTTTCGCGACATTGCCGACCTGTTCGGCAAATCCGAGTCCTGGGCAAAGGTCACATTTTACCGCGCCAAGGACAAGCTGATCGAAGATATGGAGGAACACCATGAACATTGACTGCCGTGTCATCGGCGACCTGCTACCGCTCTACGCCGACGAAAGCTGCTCGGACGCGAGCCGCGCTCTCGTGGACGATCATCTCAAAATCTGCCCCCGCTGCCGCGAAACGCTCGCGCGGATGAAAAGCGAGCAGTTTCTCCCCGCCGCGCAGGCCATCGACCCGCCCGCCGTCGCCGACTACGCGCAAAAGGTCAAGCACCGTCGCCAGAAACGCGGCACCTGCCTGACCGTCGGCGTCATCGTCCTGATCGTATTGCTCTCGCTCACCGTCGCCGCGTGGATGAACCTTGTCCGCGCACAGCACCCCTACGTCCCCGTGGTTGAGGAGAGCGTCTGCAACCTTGCCGCCGGAGAGGTACAAACCTTTGCCGACAGCTGCGATGGCCGCCGTCTTTTTACGAACAGCACGCGCATCGCCGTCACCTTCCGCGCGGATACGCCGCAGAACGGCACGATCACGCTCTGGAACATCACCGATGTCACAAAGCCCTACCCGGCCATGTTCTACGAGGTCGACGGACGCACCGCGCGCTGCGAATTCACGAATCTTTCCTCCGCCGAACGCTACTTTGTCCTCTGCGACGGTCTTTCCGGCGACGTGACTCTCTCCGACGGACGCCCGACAGACCTTTGGGAGAGCTTTCTCGATCTGCTCCACACCCTCTTCCCGCGCTGACGGCGAAAACACGGCGGAGTTGACAAAGGCGTTTCGCTTCTCTACAATAAAAGCAGTTTTTCAAGGAGGAGGTGCGCGCCATGAACGACAAGCTGCGTCTCACGCAGATGACAAAGGCGGCGGGTTGAGCCGCCAAGCTGGGGCCGGGTGCCCTGACAGAAATTCTTGCTGACTTGCCGAATGTGTCGAATCCCGCGCTTTTAGTCGGCTACGACAGCAGCGACGACGCCGCCGTGTACCGCGTCTCCGATGAGGTCGCCGTCATTGAGACGGTCGACTTCTTCACCCCCATTGTGGACGATCCGTATCTCTTCGGTCAGATCGCCGCGGCGAACGCGCTGAGCGACGTGTATGCCATGGGCGGCGAGCCGAAAGTTGCGATGAACCTCCTGTGTGTGCCGAACTGTCTGCCGAAAGAGGATATCCGCGCCATTCTGGAGGGCGGACATGCCAAGGCCGTCGAGGCCGGATGCATCATCGCGGGCGGCCACACCATTCAGGATAACGAACCAAAGTACGGCCTGTGCGTCACGGGATTCGTCCATCCCGACCGCATCCTCAAAAATGTCGGCGCGCAGCCGGGCGATGTGCTGGTGCTCACCAAGCCGCTCGGCAGCGGCGTGCTCACGACCGCCATCAAAGCAGACCTCATCTCCCCCGCCGCCCGCGACGCGGTTTATGCCCACATGGCGACGCTCAACAAAAAGGCGGGCAATGCCGTGCGAAGCGCCAAAAATGTCCACGCCTGCACCGACGTGACGGGATTTGGCCTGCTCGGTCACAGCTATGAGATGGCGAGCGGCAGCGGCGTTACCATCCGCCTGCACGGCGCAACGCTCCCCCTGATGGACGAAGCGCGCGATATGGCTGAGATGGGCATCATCCCCGCGGGCGCTTACCGCAACATGGACTATGTGAAGCCGCATCTCAAGGTGCTGCCCACGGCGCAGCAGATCTTCCTCGACCTCGCCGCCGACCCGCAGACCTCGGGCGGCCTTCTCGTCGCGCTCCCGCGCGAGGACGCAGAGCCGCTTCTTCGCGAGCTCCAGACCTTCGCCCCCTGGAGCGCCATCGTCGGCGAAGTGAGCGAGCTGCGCGCCACCGCGCTGGAATTCGACTGATCCAAACGGAACGCAAGCAAAACAGGAGCTGAATGCCAAGGCATTCAGCTCCTGTTTTATATTCGCACCTCATTTCGCGTCCGCAGACGCAAAACATTTTCTAATCCGTATTTACTGACGACATGTGCGTCAGTAAATACACTTTGCACGGAGTGAGTGTCGAGCCAAGGGCGAGGCACAGAACGCAGTGAATCTTTTACACAAGCAAGTGACTTATGTCACTTGTTTGTGTAACTCACGTGCAGTAGCTCATGGCACCGCTCTTCCCCGTATTCCGCCATCATCTGGGCGACCACGGGGTTTCGCTCCGCGCGCTTGAACATTGCCGCGTTGTCGGAAAGGTGCAGGCCGTCGCCGCGCTTTTCCTTGCTCTTCTTGAGGCCGTAGGGCTGGCCCGCACCGCCGACGCAGCCGCCCTGGCAGGTCATCACCTCGATAAGGTGATAGAACTTCTTGCCCTCGTCGATTTCCTTTAAGAGTTTTTTTGCGTTGGCAAGGCCGTTGACGACCGCGAGCTTGAGCTCGGTGTCGCCGATCGTCACGCTCGCCTCCTTGATCGGCGCGTCACCGCGCAGGCCGAGGATGCTGATCTCGCGCAGGGCGTTTTTGCTCTTATCCGGCAGGCAGTGGCGCACGACCGCCTCGGCCACGCCGCCGCTCGTGCCGTAGATGACCGCCGCACCGGAGCCGAGGCCGAACGGCAGGTCGGGGGACTCAAGCTCCAGCTCGCCGAGCTGGATGCCCGTCTCCTGCATCATGTCGATCACCTCGCGCGTGGTGAGCACAAGGTCGACGTCGGGTCGACCGTCGTGGATGAACTCGGGGCGCGCGGCCTCCATCTTCTTCGCCGTGCAGGGCATGATGGCGATGTGATAGGTCGTGCGGCCATCGGCAGCGTCCTTCGCGGCGTACTTGTCGCGGAAGATCGCGCCGACCATCTCCATCGGCGACTTGCAGGTCGAAATGTTCTTCAAATACTTGGGGTTCTCGTTTTCGAGATACTTCACCCACGCCGGGCAGCAGGAGGTGAACATCGGGAACGGGCCGCCGTTTTTCAGGCGCTCGAGGAATTCTTCGGATTCGGCGATCGTCGTAAAGTCCGCGCCGAACGTCGTGTCGTACACCTCGTCCACGCCCATGAGCTTGAGCGCCGTGACGAGCCTGTCGAGCACATTTTCGCCCGCGGGGAAGCCGAACGCCTCGCCCACGGCCACGCGCACGGCGGGTGCGATCTGGATGACGACGCGCTTGCTGGGGTCGTGGATGGCGCGCCACGCCTCGCCGATCTGGTTTTTCACCGTGATGGCGCCGGTAGTGCACACCGCCGCGCACTGGCCGCAGCTCACGCACTTCGTCTCGGCGAGCTTGCGGTCAAAGGCGGGCATGACCTGCAAATTGCTGCCGCGATAGGCAAAGTTCAAAATGCCCATGCCCTGCATCTCCTCGCACACGCGCACACAGTCGCCGCAGAGGATGCACTTGTTCGGGTCGCGCAGCACCGCGGGCGACGAGCTGTCGATCTCGTAGTGCTCGCGCGTATCGGGGAAGCGAATTCTGCGCACACCGAACTGCTGGGCTAGCTCCTGTAAGCGGCAGTGGCCGCTCTTTTCGCAGGTGGTGCAGTTGCAGTTGTGCGAGGCAAGCAGCAGCTCCAGAATGACGCGCCGGTGCTTGAGAAGCCGCGCGCTGTTCGTGCTGATGCGCATGCCGTCGCGCGGCTCCATCGAGCAGCTCGCGTCGATCTTGCCGGTCTTTTCATCCTCCACCACGCACATGCGGCACGCGCCGTAAACGGAGAGGTCGGAGTAATAGCAGAACGTCGGCATTTCAATACCGGCCTTACGGATGACGGAGAGCACGTTCTTTTCCCCATCGAAGTTGACGCGCTGACCGTCAACGATCATCATACCTTTTGCCATGTCTCAGTCCTCCTCTTCAATGGCGTCGATCGCGCCGAACGGACACGCGCCCCAGCATGCGCCGCAGTGGATGCACTTCTCGTTGTCGATCGTATGCGGCATGCGGATCTCACCGGAGATGGCCTCCATCGGGCAGTTGCGCTTGCACTTGCCGCAGCCCTTGCACAGCTCGGGCTTGATGACAAGGCGGCGCTTGCGGCCGTTGCAGATCGGGCAGTGGTGGTCGACCACATGGCGCAGATAGTCCTGGCGGAAGTGGCGCAGCGTGCTCTGTACGGGCTTGCACGCGCTCTGGCCGAGGCCGCACAGCGCCGTTTCCGAAATGGTCTTGGAGAGTTCCTGCAAAAGGTCAAGGTCCTCAAGGCTTCCTTCGTTTGCGATGATGCGATCCAAAATCTCCAGCATACGCTTCGTGCCCTCGCGGCAGGGAACGCATTTGCCGCAGCTTTCGTTCTGCGTAAAGCGCATGAAAAAGCGCGCGGTCTCGACCATGCAGGTGTCCTCATCCATGACAACGAGGCCGCCCGAGCCGATCATGGCGCCGATGCTCTTGAGCGAGTCGAAGTCGAGCGGCAGGTCAAGATGCTCGTCGCTCGCCGTGGTCGCACCGCCGGAGGGTCCGCCGATCTGCACGGCCTTGAACTTTTTGCCGTTCGGGATGCCACCGCCGATGTCGAAAACGACCTCGCGGATGGTCGTGCCCATCGGCACCTCGATAAGGCCCGTGTTGACCACGTTGCCTGTCAGGGCGAAGGCCTTCGTGCCGGGGCTCTTCTCCGTGCCGATGCTATGGTACCACTCCACGCCGTTTTTGATGATGAGCGGGACGTTGGCAAACGTCTCCACGTTGTTGAGCACCGTGGGCTCTGCCCACAGGCCATGCTCGATGGTGCGCGGAGGTTTGACGCGCGGCATGCCGCGGTTACCCTCGATCGACGCGGTCAGGGCGCTGCCCTCACCGCAGACGAACGCGCCCGCACCCTTGTTGACGTGGATGCGGAAATTGAAATCGCTGCCAAGGATGTTCGTTCCGAGAAGGCCCATCTCCTCGGCGCGAGCGATGGCCGTTTTCAGGCGGTTCACTGCCAGCGGATACTCCGCGCGCACGTAGATATAGCCCTCGTCGCTGCCGACGGCGAGACCCGCGATCATCATGCCCTCGAGCACACTGTGGGGGTTGCCCTCCATCACGCTGCGGTCCATGAACGCGCCGGGGTCGCCCTCGTCGCCGTTGCAGACGATGTATTTTTTCGCGCTCTTCTGTTTGCGCGCGCCATCCCACTTGCGTCCGGCGGGGAATCCGCCGCCGCCGCGGCCGCGCAGGCCGGAATCGAGAATATTGCGGCAGATCTGCTCGTCCGTCATCTCGAACAGCGCCTTTTCAAACGCGCTGTAGCCGCCCTTGGCGATATACTCCTCGATGTCCTCGGCGTCCGACGTGCCGCAGTTTTCCAGCACCACACGGTGCTGCTTTTTATAGAACGGGATATCCTCCTGCTTCGGGTACGCCGTGCCGTCGAGATGGTAGACCAGACGGTCGATGACCTCGCCGCCGAGTACGGTCTTCTCTAAGATCTCGTGGCAGTCCTCGGGCTTGACGTGAATGTACATCACGCCCATCGGCTCGATGTGCACGAGCGGGCCCATCTCGCAAAAGCCGTGGCAGCCGCTCATTTTGACGTGCAGGCTCTTTTCCTCGTCTGAGTCGTGCTTTAAGCCGACGTAGACCTTCAGCCCGCGCGCTTCGCACTCGGACTTAAAGTTGTCGTAAATCTTCATCGCGCCGCCGGCGATGCAGCCCGTGCCCGCGCAGATGAGGATGGACGGCACCTCGCAGCTCTGCGCGAGGTCGTGCTCCGCTCTTGTGCGCAGGACGCGGAATTCTTCTCTTGTCAGCTTGCTCACGCTCGCACCTCCTCTTTGCGGATGGACTCAAGCAGCTCGATGGCGCGCTCGGGGTCCATCTTGGCATGCACCTCGCCGTCCACGGTCATGACCGGCGCCAAACCGCAGGCACCGAGACACGCGACCGTTTCGAGCGTGAAGAGGCCGTCGTCCGAGGTCTTTTTCTTTCCGTGCAGACCCAGATACTCATAGATCGCATCGTAAATCGGCCCGGACTTCCGCACGTGGCACGCCGTGCCCGCGCAGACCTTGACAATGTGCTTTCCCTTGGCTTCGAGCGAGAAGTTCTCGTAGAACGTCGCCACACTGTACACCTTCGACACGCTTAATCCGAGCGTGTCAGCGATAAGCGTCAGGTTTGCTTCGCTTAAATAGTTGTACTCCGCCTGAACATCCTGCAAAATCGCGATGAGATTCGATGGGTCATTCTCATGCGAGGCAAGAATGCTCAGGATCTTTTCTGTGTCAGGTTTCATGGTTGCCCTCCTATCTAATCCTGACGGCGATTATACCGTATCTTTTAAGGCATTTTCAACAAATTACTTCAAAATTGTCGATTGATTATCCTTATAAGTCTTATATTTTTTCGTATCCCAATAAATACGGAACAACCCGTATCTCTGTGCGGTTTCATAAAAATGACTCCCGTTCAGGTTTTCCCTGAACGGAAGTCATTTTTCTCACTTTATTGAACGATACTTATTGCGCGCCGTGCGGCATGCGTTCTTTGACCGCCTTACCGGTCGGCGTTGCGGCCAGACCGCCGAGCGCCGTCTCGCGGAACTCGACCGGCATGCGCCGTCCGACCTCGCCCATCGCGTCGATGACCTCGTCGACGGGGATGCGGCTCTCGATGCCCGCGAGCGCCATATCCGCCGCGGAGATCGCGTTCACCGCGCCGATGACGTTGCGCTTGACGCACGGGACCTCGACAAGGCCCGCGACGGGGTCGCACACAAGGCCCATCAGATTTTTGAGCGCCATCGCCACGGCGTGGCCGATCTGCTCGTTCGTGCCGCCGCGCAGCGACACAAGCGCGCCCGCCGCCATGGCCGACGCCGTACCGATCTCGGCCTGGCAGCCGCCCGCCGCGCCGGAGATGCTCGCGCGGTACGCGATCACCGCGCCGATGCCCGAGGCGACATACAGCGCCTCAAGCAACTCGTGCTGCGTGTAATGCTCGCGCTCGCACAGCGGCAGCAGCACCGCCGGCACCACACCGCACGAGCCCGCCGTCGGTGCTGCCACAATGCGGCGCATGCAGGCGTTCGACTCCGCCATGGAGATAGCCTGCACGATGACCTCGTCCATGAATTCACCGCCGATGCTCTCTCCGCGGCGCGCGTACAGGCGCATCTTGAGCCCGTCGCCGCCGACCAGACCACTCACGCTGCGCTGCGTGCCGGTATAGGAGTCCGCCGCATCCTGAATGGCCTGCCAGGTCGACAGCATCTTCGCCATCGAGGCCTGACGGCTCACCTGGCGCTCCTCCATATCATACTGCAAAACGATCTCCCAGAACGGGATATTCTCCCGCGCCGAGCGCTCAAAGATTTCCTTCATCGAATCCAGCGCCATCTTCATCGTCCTCCTTATCGTAATAGGTCACGCTCAGGATGCCCGGCAGCTCCGAGAGAAATTCCACCTGCCGGGGCTTGATGTGCTGATCCGTTTCAATGACCATCAGCGCGTCGCCGCCGCGGCGGTGACGGTTCACGCTCATGTTCGCCACGTTGATGTGCACCTGACTTAAAATCGACGTGATTGCCGCGACCGAGCCGGACTCGTCCTGATTGCGGACGATCAGCGTGTTGAAGTCGCCCGTAAAGTTTACGTCGATGCCGTCGATCTTGTTGACGACGATCGCGCCGCCGCCGATGGACGACGCCTGAAGCGTCAGCTTTTTGCCGCTTTTGCCCGTCAGCTCCAAAAGCGCGGTGTTGGGGTGCGCATCGCGCAGCTCCACCGTGCGGAACGAATACGCCATACCCGCGCGGTTCGCCTCTTCATAGGCGTTCGGGATGCGCAGGTCGTCCGGCTTCATGCCGAGAAGTCCCGCCAAAAGCGCGCGGTCCGTGCCGTGGCCGTAGCCCGTTTCAGCAAACGAGCCGTACAGGCCGATGTCCGCGCGCGCCACCTCTTCGCCGAGCAGCGTTCTTCCCATATTGCCGATGCGCGCCGCGCCCGCCGTGTGAGACGAGGACGGACCGACCATCACCGGCCCCATCATATCGAAAATATTGATCATGGAAACCTTGTCCTTTCTGACCATCATTTGGGAAAAGCATATCATATCCGCCGCCAAAAAGCGAGTAAAATTCCGCTCCGCGCATTGCGACTATTGAATAATATCCTTTACCTTGATTCATTTTCGATATTCATTGAAACAGCGCTCACATTCATTTTTCTTCATAGCCTGATGCAAAAGGAGCCGCCCACAGGCGGCCCTTTTCTTTCTTTCGATGCAGAGCGTCAGGGCAGCATCAGCCCGATAAAAAAGCAGATCTGCGCAAGGCTGTTGACGGTCTGCTCCATCCAGTTCACCTTCGGGTCGCTCGAATCCATCCGGAACGCGAAAACGAGCATCAAAATCATCCCAAGCGCGCCCGCAAGGAAGAAAAGGCATGCCGGAAAACCGCTCAGCTTTGCAAGCATCGCTTCCCCGTTCAGCCCTGCGCGGTCTACGATCAGTGCCGCGAACATCGTCAAAAAGCCGACCGGCATCAGGACGCGCATCTGCACAAACATCGGCCAGATGTTCCTTTGGGAGACGGCCGCGATGAGCTTCCATCCCACCTTCACAACACCCGAGAGCAGGCAGACTACCGCACCCGCTACAAACAGTCCGCTGTGGAACAGGTTCCCCGCCTTCACCGCGGAGAGGCCGAAAAATACGACGGGGAGCAAATCGACGAACGCCATCGGGGCGCTGAAGCCCTCGGGGATGGTCTCTCTTGTCATGCGGTTTCTCGCTTTTCTGCTCATGGCGTCCTCCGTGATGATTTTTCTCTGCTTCTTATTCTGCCCCAAAGCGGCGGACAGGCGCGGCGGATGGTCCGCCGCGCCTGCGTTTTCTAAAAAATTCTTTTACACGCGCTTCCACTTTGCGCCGCCGGGCATGTCGGTCACTTCGACACCCTGCGCCTTGAGCTCGTCGCGGATGCGGTCGGCCTCGGCAAAATTCTTCGCCTTCTTGGCCTCCGCGCGCTGGCGGATCAGGTTCTCGATGCCCTCGTCCGCCGTGCCGTCCTCAGAGACGACCGTGAAGCCGCCCGCGCTCTGCTGGGACGCGGCCTTCTCCTTCTTCTCGCGCTCGGCTTCGGCCTTTTTGAGAAGGTCGAGGCTCAGTACCGTGTCGTAGTCGCCGATGATGGCGAGCTTCGTCGCGCCCGTGGTCTTGGCCTTGAGCACATCGTAGAGCGCGGTCACGCCCATGGCGGTGTTGAGGTCGTTGTCCATTTCCTTCATGAACTTTGCGCGGTACTCGGCGCGAACGGCCTCGTCCACGCCGCCCTCGTCCTTGATGTTCGCGATCTTCGCGATGAGCTTGTTGTACGCGGCGACCGCATTGTCAAGGTTTTCCCACGTGAAGACAAGACTCTTGCGGTAGTGGCTCTGTAAGCAGAAGAAACGGTACGCCAGCGGGTCATAGCCCTTTTCCTCAAGCAGCGAGACCGTCAAAAATTCGCCCTTGGATTTAGACATCTTGCCGTGCGAGGTGTTGAGATGCGCCACGTGGCACCACTGGAGGCACCAGGGATGACCGAGGTAGCTCTCGCTCTGCGCGATCTCGTTCGTGTGGTGCGGGAAGGCGTTGTCCACGCCGCCGCAGTGCAGGTCGAGGTATTCGCCATTGTACTTCATCGAAATGCCGGAGCACTCGATGTGCCAGCCCGGATATCCGACGCCCCAGGGGGAATCCCACTTGAGCGCCTGATCCTCGAACTTGGACTTCGTGAACCAGAGGACGAAGTCGTTCTTGTTCTTCTTGTTCTCATCCTCCTCCACGCCTTCGCGCACGCCGACGGCGAGGTCTTCCTCGTTGTGGTCGTTGAAGATATAGTAGCGAGAGAGCTTGCTCGTGTCGAAGTACACATTGCCGCCGGCGATATAGGCATAGCCGGTGTCGAGCAGCTTCGTGATGATCTTGATATAATCGTCGATCAGGCCCGTTGCGGGCTGGACGACGTCGGGGCGCTTGATGTTGAGCTTCTTGCAGTCGGCGAAGAACGCGTCGGTATAGAACTTGGCGATCTCCATGACGGTCTTGTGCTCGCGCTTGGCGCCCTTGACCATCTTGTCCTCGCCCTCATCGGCATCGCTCGTCAGGTGGCCGACGTCGGTGATGTTCATGACGCGGTTCACGCTGTAGCCCGAAAAGCGCAGGTACTTTTCCAGCACGTCCTCCATGATATAGGAGCGGAGGTTGCCGATATGCGCAAAACGATAAACGGTCGGGCCGCAGGTATACATGCTGACCTTGCCCGCCTCGCGCGGCACAAACTCGTCCACGCGCTTTGTGAGAGTGTTATATAAATAGAATTTTTCCATGTTCTCATTTCCTTTCAAGAAAAACTTAAAAAAGTTTTGCTGCCGCACAGCTCAGTCAAGCAGCATATCGTTCTGTTTTATCCACCCGAGCCTGCGCATTATTTCGCTGAAAAGCAGAGAAAGCGCAGCGGGAGCAGCAATATGCAGCAGCAGCACGCGAAGAAGTATCGACCACCACTCGCTGCCGTTTTGAAGCATTGTCGTAAACGTTCCTATCTGACCCACAAATCCGCAGGTACCCATGCCGCCCGAAATGCCCTCGTTCAGCATTTGGAACACCGTTGTTCCGAACGGTCCGAGGATCGCGCTTGCAAGCGTCGGCGGAACAAGGATTGCGGGATGACGTAATATATTCGGCACCTGAAGCATTGATGTGCCGAGTCCCTGAGAAACAATGCCGCCCCAGCGGTTTTCGCGGAAGCTCATAACGGCAAAGCCGACCATCTGGGCGCAGCAGCCCGCCACGGCAGCGCCGCCGGCCAGTCCCGTCAGTCCCAATGCCGCGCAGATGGCGGCGGACGAGATGGGCAGTGTCAGCGCCACGCCGATGACCACCGAAACGATGATGCCCATGAAGAAGGGCTGCAGCTCCGTGGCCCACATGATGGCCTGCCCCACAGCGGAGGCCGCCGTGCCTACGGGGGCGGCGATCAGCGCCGCAAGGCCGATACCGGCCAGCACGGTGACGATGGGCGTCACCAGAATGTCGATCTTGGTCTCCTTGCTGACGGCCTTGCCTACCTCCGCAGCGAACAGCGCCACAAACAGCACGGCCAGCGGGCCGCCTGCGCCGCCCATATAGTTGGCGGCAAAGCCCACGGGGATCAGGGAGAACAGCACCAGCGGCGGCGCCTTCAGCGCACCGGCGATGGCCACGGCCATGCCGGGGCCTACCATGGCCGAGCACAGGCCGCCGATGGTATAGCTCACCGCGCCGTCACCCTTGCCAATGGTGACGATGACGGCGTTGAGGAAGCCGATGTGGAACTGCTGGCCGATGGTGTTGAGGATGGTGCCCACCAGCAGCGTGCAGAAAAGGCCCTGTGCCATGGCGCCCATGGCGTCGATAAAATAACGCTTCGCGGAGAATATGATGTCTTTGCGGCGCAGGAATGCCTTGATTTTTTTCATTTGGTTCCACCTCATACATGTCAATGGCCCGACGGCGCGGGCTGTTATTCGTCATTATACAGGGCGGCACCGGCGTTTGTCAATGCGCCTCTCAGCCAGCGGAACACCGGCGCGGCATCGGCGGCATCGGGACGGCGGAGGCCGAAGCTCTGGCGCTCCGGATGCCACTGGACGCCCAGGACCGGACGCTGTGGGGCGTACAGACCCTCGGCGATGCCGTCGGCGCTCCACTGACACAGGCGGAGCCCGTCGCCCAGGCGGGCCACAGCCTGGTGGTGATTGCTGTTGACGGTGGGGCAGGAGCCCAACAGCGACGCCAGTGGGCCTTCGGCGCAGGTGGGGTGGAGCATATCGCCGGAGGGCTGCTGATGACCGGCGATGCGGTCATACAGCGTGCCGCCGCGGAACACGTTAAGGGCCTGCATGCCGCGGCAGATGCCTAAGATGGGGCGATGGGCGTCCCAGAACACATGGAGAAGGAAGGACTCCTCCGGCGGCAGGGAGCCATGGATGTCTCCGCCGCCGGGGAGCAGCAGGGCCTCGCAGCCCAGGGCGGCCGCGAGGCTGCGGCTCACCACAGGGCGCAGACCCGCAGAGGTCAGCGCGGCGCGGTAGTTGGCGTAGTCCTCCGGCGCACCGTAGAGGAATACGGCAGGGGCAGGATTTTCCATGGATGACACCTCCTGTTCCAGAAAATGAGGGGGTGGGGGAAAATATGCCGGAAAGGGTGTTGCGCCGCGGCGGAAAGTGTGGTATGATAACTCAGTTCTGTGCAGCGGTATCGAAGTGGTCATAACGGAACTGACTCGAAATTTTTGGAAGCTCCGGCCGTTTCGTCCGCTGAAAATGTCCACCGCACAGGGCTTTGCGCGGGTTCGGATTTCACAATTTCATATCGTTCTTGCGTG
>ERZ772881.1375-NODE-1375-length-21790-cov-4.526892_pt1 | contig 21790 bp, 16 predicted proteins | sample MGYA00580581_ERZ772881 | MGnify/ENA primary metagenome ERZ772881 (study PRJEB29015, sample SAMEA2737668) | human gut metagenome | biome: human gut; feature: human-associated habitat; material: faeces | place: China | collected 2012 ...
GACTTGCGAACGGCAGACAGCTTCATGGCAAGCTGCTGGGCATAGGTGATGGGAGCAGGCATCAGCTCGGGCGTTTCGTTGCAGGCGAAGCCGAACATCATGCCCTGATCGCCCGCGCCGAGGGTGTCGGCATCGTCAAAGGAGCTGTTCACGCCCATGGCGATATCGCCGGACTGCTCGTCGATGGCGGTGAGTACCGCGCAGGTATGGCCGTTGAAGCCGGACTCCGGCTTATCATAGCCGATGCGGCAGATGGTATCGCGGGCCACATGGGGGATGTCCACATAGCATTCCGTGGAAATTTCGCCCATGACCATGACCATGCCGGTCGTGGCGCAGCATTCACAGGCGACACGCGCCTTGGGGTCCTGCGCCAGAATAGCGTCGAGCACGCCGTCGGAGATCTGATCGCAGACCTTGTCAGGATGCCCCTCGGTCACGGATTCGGAGGTAAAGATTCTTTTTTGCATCTGGAGGTTCCTTCTTCCCTGATATTTTTGTATGCTTCTAACCTTCTCGATACAAAAAAGCGCCCTGCTGTCGACAGGGCACAAGGTTTTTGTCCTCATCTGTCGATAAAATCGCTGGAATTGGCACCTTGCAAATGCAGGTTGTCGGGCTTCATCGGGCCAGTCCCTCCGCCACTCTCGATAAGGTTATTGCATTGTGTCACTATCATAGCAGAATTCCGGAAAAAGTCAACAGGCTTTCAGGTTTTTTTCCGCACGCCGCAGGTCTCGGACACGATGAAGCGCGGCCGGTCCTGAATTTCCATATAGATATTGCCGAGATAGTAGCCGATGATGCCGAGGCCGACCATGATCAGGCCGCTGAGGAACAGCAGCAGGATCACGGCGCCCGTCAGGCCGGTGACGACACGGCCCATGGCCAGACGCACGATCGACACGATGCCGACGATAAGCGCAGCCAGGAACGACGCCGCGCCGCAGCCCGTGATGAGGTGCAGCGGCAGAGACGTGAAGGCCGTGATGTTGGAAAGTGCATATTTGATGAGCAGCCATGTCGACCATTTCGACTCGCCTGCGGCGCGCTCGCGCACCTCATAGGGCACCTCCGCCGTGCGGAAGCCGATCCAAGACGACAGGGCGCGGAAGAACGCGCGTTTTTCCCGCATGGACAGCAGTACGTTCACGGCCTTGCGGTCGAGCAGCTTGAAGTCCGAGGCGCGCGTCATGTCGATGTGCGTCGCCTCGCTGATGAGGCGGTAGAACGTCTTCGCGGCCACGCGGTGAGCCAGCGACTCCTCGCCGCGGTCCGTCTTCACGCCCTCGACGACCTCGACGCCCTGCTCCCACAGCCGGTACATCTCCACGAGCTTCTCGGGCGGATGCTGCAGGTCGCAGTCGATCACGGCGACGCAGTCGCCGTCTGCCGCCTGCAGGCCGGCAAAAATGGCGGCCTCCTTGCGGAAATTGCGCGAAAAATGGACGCCGCGCACGGTATCGCGGTGCTCGGACTCGGCGCGGATCTCCGCCCAAGTGGCGTCGCGCGAGCCGTCGTCGATAAAGATCAATTCGTGCGGGATCCCGGCGCGTGAAAGAATGCCGTCGATCTGCCCGGCGGCCGCGGGGACCATTTCCTGCTCATTAAAGGCAGGGATCACAACAGAAAGCATCTGTCTCACCTCATTTTATAACTTCGATTTATAACTTCGATTATTTTACCGCGAAAGAGAGACTTTGTCAATCGCGCCGGTTGCGTCCGGCGATATTCCATGATATACTAACAGCAGAATATTTCCCCCAAAATGTGCTTGTACTGCGGACAGGAGGCAATCATGAAGAAGGTTCTGATGCTCGGAACGGGCGGCACCATTGCCTCGGAGGTCACGCCGAGCGGCCTTGCCCCGGCGCTCACCTCGGCGGAGCTGCTGCGCTGCGTGCCGGAGATCTCATCTCTGTGCAGCGTGACCTGCGAAGAGCTGTTTTCCATCGACTCGACGAATGTGACTCCCGCGCACTGGCTGACGATCGCCCGCGCCATCCGCGCCCACTATGAGGAATATGACGGCTTCGTCATCGCCCACGGCACGGACACCATGGCCTATACAGCCGCGGCGCTGTCCTATCTCATCCAGTATTCTCCCAAGCCCATCATCCTGACGGGCGCACAGAAGCCCATCGTGTTTGAAAACACGGATTCCAAGACGAATCTGGCCGATGCGTTCCGCTGCGCCGTGTCCGACCTGCGCGGCGTGATGATCGTGTTCAACGGCCGCGTCATCCTCGGTACCCGCGCGCGGAAGACCAGAACCGTCAGCCTGCAGGCCTTCTCCAGCATCAACTATCCGGAGCTGGCCGTGCTGCAGAACGGCTTCCTGATGGAATATATCCGCCCGTCCGCCCTTCCCGCGCCCGTGTTCTATGACAAGCTCGGCGAGCGCGTCGCGCTCATGAAAATGATCCCCGGCGCGGACTGCGGCATGCTGTCGTACCTGCTCGAGCATAACGACGCCGTCATCATCGAGAGCTTCGGCGTCGGCGGCCTGCCGTCCTATCAGGGCAGCGGCTTCGAGCGCGTCCTGCGTGAGGCCATGGAGGCCGAAAAGACCATCGTCATGACGACGCAGGTGCAGAACGAGGGCAGCAATCTGTCCGTCTATGACGTCGGCTTCCACCTGAAGAACGATCTCCACCTGCTGGAGGCCTATGATATGACGACCGAGGCCGTCGTGGCCAAGCTGATGTGGATCCTTGGTCAGACACGCGACCCGGCGGAAATTCGCCGCCTGTTCTGCACGCCGGTGTCCTATGATCTGCTGTATCTGAAGCGGGAGGACAAGGCGTGAACCGTGCCGCGGTCGAGGCGCAGCTGGCGGAGCTGCCGCTGGCGGAATTCGTCTGGTTCGAAACGGCGGAGCTGGAATTCTCCGAGCGCATCCGCACGGTCTGCCGCGAGAACTGTCCGCGCTATAACAAAACATGGGCCTGTCCGCCCGCCGTCGGCTCTGTGGAGGCGTGCCGGGCGCGCTGCCTGTCCTATCCACAGGGCCTGCTCATCACATCGCTGACGGAGGTCGCGGACATCGCGGACACCGAGGCGGCACTCGCCACGCGCGGCCCGCACGAGGAGCTGACGCGGCAGGTCTCCGCCATCCTGCGCGCGCAGGGTACAGAGGTCTACGGGCTTTCCACGGAATCGTGCGCCATCTGCGCGCACTGTGCCTGGCCGGACGGCCCCTGCCGCCACCCGGACCGGATGTTTCCCTGCGTGGAGAGTCATGGCCTCATCGTCACGGCACTGGCCGAGCGCCACGGGATTGAATATCAGTACGGCGGCAATGTCGTCACATGGTTCTCTCTGTTATTGTATCGTGAAACGCCGGACCCGGCATAAACCGGGCCCGGCATTTTTGCTGACTTTCTGTTTGGAAAATTTCCTGATGAAAAGGCCGCAATGTCCTCCGCCCAGTCCTTCTTCGGAAAAAAGCGGTCCAGATACCGCGCATATTCGGCCGCGCTCTCCTTCGACGCGGCCTGATGCACGGAAGAGGCAGGACGCTACTTTGATACGCCTCACGCGATGTACAGTTGGTGCGACTACCGCATCCCTTCGCAGACATTTGCCATCGAGGCCCTACACCTTGTTGAGCCGGATGATACACTCAGCATCCGGCAGATGCAGCAGTGGCTGTTGCATGAGAAACGCACGACGGGATGGTCAAACTCCATCAATGCTGTCAATGCTGTGTATGCCTTCTTGATGGATGGAGGTATAGGGAGACTCACTCCGACGATGAATGGAGAGCAGGAAGTCACGATGGCGGTAGATGGAAAGGCAATTTCCCTGCCGGAAGCCACCAGTGGAATAGGCTGTGTGAAGACGACCATGAATGGCAACGATGTCCATGAACTGACTATACGGAAAAGTACGACGGGCACATCGTGGGGTGCTGTCTATGCACAGTTCACGCAGAAAGCGTCGCATGTGAAGGCCGTAGCCTCCGGTCTGACCATTAAACGGGAGATCACGGAAGCGCCCACGACACTCGCTGTTGGCAAAAAGGTGACCGTGCGTATCACTATTATTGCCGATCGTGACTACGACTTTGTGCAGGTACAGGATAAACGCGCCTCTTGCCTGGAACCGGCCAACGCATTAAGCGGTTACCGCAACGGATGTTACCAGAATCCGAAAGACAATGTGACCAATTATTTCTTTGACCATCTGAGAAAAGGTCGTCATATCGTCGAGACAATCTATTATGTAGACCGTATGGGAGACTACACCTCGGGCATCGCCACCGTCCAGTGTGCCTATGCGCCGGCATTTGGCGGGAGAGAAGAAGGAAAGGCCATTGAGGTTAAAAAGTAGAGAATAAGAATGAATCAAAAAAGTTAAAAGATACTCATGAGAAAACAGATAGTGCCCTTGTTGGCATTCCTGCCACTTTGGCTCCATGCCCAGGTCATCAGCACGTCATCGAAAATGATCGACTGCGGCCAGGTGGTTTTCAAACAACCAGTAAAGGCTGAATTCACCTTAAAGAATACGGGTGACAAGTCTTTGGTCATCAGTCAGGTGCGCACATCGTGCGGTTGTACGACAGTCTCTTTTCCCAAGGAAGCCATTGCCCCCGGCAAAGCCTTTTCTGTGAACGCTATATATGACGCCAGGCAAATGGGACATTTCCAAAAGGAAATCGGAGTGTACAGCAACGCATCCGAGAAACCGCTTCTGCTGACAGTTAAAGGTGTGGTAGTTCAGAAAGTGAGCGATTTCAAAGGCAAATATCCCTATGTCATTGGTACCATGATGGCTGATAAAAACGAACTGTTCTTTGATAATGTCAACCGTGGTGATATGCCTGTCGAGCAGATTCATGTCATGAACAATGGAGACGATGTTGTCAGTCCACAACTTATGCACTTGCCACCCTATCTCAAAGGAGAAGTGAAGCCTTCACGAATAGGGCCGGGACGCTCGGCTACCATTACGTTGCAGATAGACTCAAAGAAGTTGAGTGATCTTGGATTATCGCAGACCTCGATCTATCTCGGAAGTTTCCCTGGAGACAAAGTGTCACCAGAAAAAGAGATTACAGTCAATGTCATCCTTATGCCAGCGTTCAGCGGACTCACCAAAACACAGCGGGTCAATGCCCCCATATTGCAACTTTCTAAAGGACAGATTGACATTGGGTCATTTGAAGGAAAGAGCAGGAAGAAAGATGAGCTCCTGATTACCAACATCGGTAAATCTTCCCTGTCCATCCGATCCTTACAAGTCATAAGCGCAGGACTCGAAGTGTCGCTCAGCAAGCGCAATATTGATCCAGGAGAAACAGCCAAACTCAAAGTTACCGCAATTAGGGATATGATAGACCGCGCACGGTCGAAACCGCGAATTCTGATGATCACCAATGATCCTACACAGGGGAAAGTAATCATTAATGTTGATGTGAAATGAACCTTAAGATAGAGATAGACAACGGCAGCGGTTTCTGTTTTGGCGTGACCACAGCCATCCATAAGGCTGAAGAAGAACTTGCCAAAGGAAACAAGCTCTATTGCCTTGGCGACATTGTACATAACGGGATGGAGGTGGAGCGCCTGCACGGGCAGGGGCTTGTCACCATTGATCATCAGCAGCTCCGTGAGCTCCGTAATGCGAAAGTACTGTTGCGGGCTCATGGAGAGCCTCCTGAAACTTACGAGATTGCCAGGCAGAACAATATTGAAATTATCGACGCCACCTGTCCTGTAGTGCTGGCTTTGCAGAGGAGAATCAAGCACAAATGGGCCGACAGCCAAAACGCACAAACCGTCATTTTCGGGAAAAAAGGACATGCCGAAGTGCTCGGACTCGTTGGTCAGACTCATGGAGAGGCCATTGTGGTAGAAAGTTTAGAAGAAGTAAAACAGAAGCTCGACTTCACCAAGGACATCAATCTTTATTCACAAACTACAAAAAACCTTGATGAGTACCGGCGCATCGTCGATTATATACAAAACCACATCTCGCCCTCCACAGCTTTCAAGAGCTACGACACTATCTGCCGGCAAGTGGCCAACCGTATGCCCCACATTGCCGAATTTGCAGCCCATCACGATGTCATTCTGTTCGTTAGTGGACGTAAAAGCAGCAACGGTCATGCGCTTTTCACACGCTGTAAAGAGGTGAACGCCAACAGCCACCTCATAGAGCGTGAGGAAGAGATAGACTACAGCTGGTTTGACGGGGCACAGACAGTAGGCATTTGTGGTGCTACCAGTACGCCCAAATGGCTGATGGAAGAATGCAGGAATGCTATTCTACATTACTGATTTATATCAATTAGGTTGATTTCCGTCAAAAACTATCACGAATTCTGTACTAATCCTGACAAATTGTTTGTGGGAAAAGATCTTCTTTTTAACTTTGCAGCGTCAAAAGAATAACAGGAGCAACATTAAAAGAAAAGACTCCAAAGTAAGAGAGGCGGACTAATGAGTCTGTTATGTTTCAATTTAAAAAGAAAGGATAACACTATGAAGAAGATTGTATTCACACTCGCAGCAATGATGACCATGACCCTGGCTTTTGCAGAGGGAGAGACATCCACCAAGGATAACGCAGCAGTGGCAGCAGTGGCAGCAGAGGCTCAGAAATATGAGATGAACATCAATGTGAACGCTCTAGCCCGCACACTGGGACTGAGCAGTGATGAGATTGATGCTGTCAACTATATCAGCGAGGATCTCCACCGCGACATGAAAAAGGCTGGTGCTGCAGAGGGAGAGGAACGCGACAGACTCTACAAGAAGTCTATCAGGCACAACTTGTCTTACATGCATGCTGTGCTCGACAACGATCAGTACCGTGAGTATGTCAAACTGCTCAACGTTACTCTCAACAACCGTGGTTTGAACAAATAAGCTGTTACAATCCAATACATCTATAGGGCGGTCAGAAAATGGCTGCCTTTTTTAGTGCTCTTCCTCTTCCACCCACTTGTCATCATACTTTACGAACCCCATCTCTTTTGCGCGCCCTAATAGCCATAAGGCTTCCTTGTCTGTACAGTCGTATTGATCGCGTAACGACTTTGTAAAGTCTTTACGTTGCATGATGTGGTCGGGTTGGATGTCAAGGATGTCTTTCACCGTCTGATGCAAACGCTCTGTACTGAAATGACGACGTCGATGATGATAGCGATTGAGGGCTACCAAGGTCAGACAGGCTATGACAATCACAATAATAATGGTTGTTGTGCTCATACTCGTTAGTTTAATTTAGTTTTAGCAATTGGCTCTGATAACATTACTACCTATCTCGTAGATTAATGCGCTAAAGTTAGTAAAAATATCGATTGAATGCAACCGTTTTCTGCTTTTCTGTTATTTATTTAAACTTTTTTTGGACTTGCTAAATACAATAGTAACAACTCAGTCTTTTCAGGCATGACAAATTCCGAATGACTATTTCTTAGTCATTCTCAGCAAAGAGTTCATCGAAGAAGTTCTCCTTGGGAGCCATGTCGGAGACGAGCGTCCTAAAGCATCCTGCAACCTTTGTCTTGACTTTCAAGATTCTAATGGCTCCCTCGCTGGAGTTGTTGTGGTGCGGAACTTCATCATGTTCAAGGGATATGAAAATGTACTGTTTGCATTTTATCAGTCCTTTCTGCAATGTTTGGAAGTCTTTCTCTTTTCCTTGCGCTCAAACGGTGAGACATCCATCAGCCGAAATATCTCCGGTTGAGCTTATAGCAGAACTCATTGGGATAGAGCTGCCGGAAATCTGCTTTAACATCGTGATATGTGTCAAGAATACTATGCTTGGCATTGCTGATGGATATGTGTACCCACGGGAGCACCCTACCAACGATGGTCTTGTCCTTCATGCCATAAGCCTCATGTCTGGCAACCACACTATTCTTGACGAGTGTTGAATAAGAACTGGTGGCATCAGTCGCTGCCTCCACCTTCGCATCTATTGACCTCTTTATCCTGTCTTCCTCCGTTACGGCCTCAAGTCAGGTATGACCATCATCTTGATGTGACCGACTTTTTTACCGTACTGTACTTCTTGGTTGGCGTATCTATGGGGACAGCACTTTCCGCCATGACAAGGACTGCCTTTTCCCGTTGGCTTCCGTGCCCCCGTTTGAGAAGATTTCACTTAGTCTTTAATATTGGGCTCTTCAAGTCCAAGTCCCTTCTTCTTGTCAATTACCTTAAGATAAAGCCCTATGAAAAGGGCGGCGACACCAAGGCATGCAAGCATCACCAATGGCCATGTATAATTAAGTTTAGTTGGATCGGTTACTCCGACATTCGTCTTGTCGAGCACTTTCCCGATGAGTAATGGGAACAGCCACAAGCCGATGTTCTGAATCCAGAAAATCAAGGCATAGGCGGAACCTATGATCTTCGGTGCTACAAGCTTTGGCACTGAAGGCCACAGCGCAGCAGGTACAAGGGAGAACGAAGCGCCTAAAACGAGAATGGTGACATAGGCCACAATAGCACCACCTATAAGATTGCCTTTAAATACGGGAAGAATGAAGGCGAATGTCAGGTGGCAGAAAATGAGCAGGAAAGAACCAAGAATCAGCATTGATGCGGCCTTACCCTTATGATCTACGTAATTGCCAAGGATTGGGGTGATGCCAACAGCAAGCAGCGGGAACACAGCAAAAATAGATTCTGCTGACTGGCGCTCGAACCCCATATAGCAGTAGCCAAGGAGGAAGACCACGGAAAGGACCATCAGAATGTATTTCGCAGCTTTATTCTTTTGGAAATTACTTGCAAACGATGTAGCAGCGACGATCAACATGATGATATACTGTACGTAGGTAACAACATTCGATGCCCAGAAACTATTAGGTTCAAGAGCATGGAATGTCAGGTTGCATTGCAACATGTTTACTGCATACTTCTGGAATGGGAAGATAGCTGAGTAATAAAGTACGCACAGCAAACTCACGAGCCAGAAACCTTGGGAAGAGAGTATCTTTCCAAGATCGCTGATCTTGAACGGATCATCCTTTTCCTCAGCCTCGTGAGTCTGCGAGTCAAGTTTTTTATCCATGAAGAAATACACTACCAGCATGATGAGTGCAATGCAGAGTAACACCACTCCGAAAGCAACCGAACGACTCACGTCAATCTTTCCACCGAGCTTAGCAAAAAACGGTGAGAAAATCATCACTGTTGCCACGCCCAAACGGGCAAGTGCCATCTCGGAGCCCATGGCAAGAGCCATCTCGCGACCCTTGAACCACTTTACGATACCTCGGCTAACGGTAATGCCTCCCATCTCAGTGCCACATCCAAAAATCATGAAGCCAATGGCTGCAAGCTTTGCTGAGGCAGGCATGCCCTTATAGAAAGGAGAGACGCCCAGTTCGTCGAAGACAGGTATGTAATTGAGATTATCGGTAAACCATTTTTCCAAACCACTTCCGATGAAGTTTTCACTAATGGCGTAGTACTTGATGCATGCACCAGCAAGCATCACACAACCTGATAGCAGCGCTGTGAAGCGCACGCCCATCTTATCGAGAATGATTCCTGCAAATATGAGGAAGAAAGCGAATACGTTGAGGAATGTCTCAGCACCCTGCATGGTACCGAATGCCGTAGAATCCCAATGGCGCTGTGATAGCATGAGATCCTTGATAGGAGATAGGATGTCTACGAAGATGTAGGCACAGAACATTGCCAGTGCCAATAGCAGGAGGGCCGTCCAGCGTAGGGCAGCGGAATCTCTTAGTGTTTTTGTTTCTGTCATATTGATTGAAAATAACTATTTCTCTTTATTTCTTCAGCCATTTGTCAAGCCAGTTGAAAAAGGTGCGCTGCCACAGAATACCATTTTGTGGTTTCAGTACCCAGTGATTCTCATCTGGGAAAATAAGAAGCTCAGCAGGGATGCCTTTCAGGCGTGCAGCATTGAAGGCGCCAAAGCCCTGGTTGGCATTGATGCGGTAGTCCTTCTCACCATGAATGCAGAGTATTGGCGTATCCCAGCTGCTGACAGCCCTATGGGGGCTATTTTCATAAGTGCGCTTGGCTGCATCGGTAGCATCCTGATTCCAGTAAGCATCGTCATACTCCCAGTTAGAGAACCAAGCCTCTTCAGTATCCGTGTACATCGATTCAAGGTTGAAAGCACCGTCATGAGCGATGAAACACTTGAAGCGCTTGTTGTGGTGACCGGCAAGATAATAGACGGAGAAACCACCGAAACTGGCGCCAACAGCACCCAATTTGTCCTTGTCGACATAGGGCAGATTTGTTGCGGCATCATCAATGGCAGAGAGATAGTCGTTCATGCATTGACCAGTCCAGTCGCGTGAGACCTCCTCATTCCATGCAGAACCGAAGCCGGGGAGACCACGACGGTTGGGTGCTACGATGACATAGCCATGGGAAGCCATGATGAAAAAGTTCCAACGATAGCTCCAGAACTGCGAAACTGGGCTTTGCGGTCCACCCTCACAATATAATAATGTGGGATATCTTTTATTGGCATCGAAATGAGGCGGCAGGATAATCCAGACGAGTTCCTGCTTACCATCAGTCGTAGCCACCCAGCGCTGCTGCACTGTAGGCATGGCAAGCTGGTCAAGAATCTGCTTATTCTCATCCGTAATCTGGATCAGAGCAGAAGCTTTTGGCTTCTTGTTGTTGGGTGTCAGCACGTAGAGGTCATCGGGATGCAGCATCGAATGCTTGGTAACAAGCAACTGATTGTTCTTGGCGCCCGTACCAAGCATTTGCAGAGAACCGTAGTCTGCCCATTCATCCTTGCTCAACTGCATCACATTGCCATTGAGGTTAGTCTGATAGACGTTCACGGTCGCATGCCAACAGCCAAGGAAATAAAGTGTCTTGCTGTCGTTGCCCCAGGCAAAGGCATCTACGTTAGAGTCAAAGCTCTCGGTCACATACTTCTTTTCACCTGTCTGCAAGTTCATGACACAAAGACGGTTACGATCACTTTCATAACCGTCGTGGGCCATGCTCTGCCACGCCACATACTTGCCGTCAGGGGAGAACTGAGGATTGACATCGTAACCCACCTGCATATCGCCTTTCTGATGATTGACGGCTTGCTCACGCATGCTTTTGGTCGGATCAATCTTGGGCTCCTGATAGCCATCCGGCTTGCAGAGATCCCGCGTCGTTTTCTCGTTCAAATAATAAAGGTAAATATCTGCGTCAGTCGAGACAGCATAGTCAACACCCGTCTTTTTACGACAGGTGTAGACAATGCTTTTAGAGTCTTTGCTCCAGTCAAGTTGCTCCAATCCACCGAAAGGAGCCATCGGACATTCATACGGCTCGCCATTGAGAATGTCTGTACCATCGTCCACTTTATTGTCGTTGACATTGGCAACGAATGGATGGGCCACACTCTCAACGTAATGGTCCCAGTGGCGATAGTTGAGATCGGTCACAACTCTGCCTGTAGCAAGAGGCAGGTCTTCTGGATTCTTCTTGATGGACTCGTGATAAGGCAGACTCTTGACGAGAATGACTTTAGAGCCATCTGGAGAGAATTTGAATCCTTCAATATCAATCTTTGAATCGGTAAGCTTCACGCGCCCCGATCCGTCAGGACTCATCTTCCATAGTTGACCGCCACAGAGAAAGGCTATTTTCGTGCCATTCTCTATCCATGCGGGATCGCTCTCACTTTTCTCATTGGTAGTGAGAAGCGTAGGCTTGACAATGGCTTTGCCGGTTTTAATGCTTTGTATATAAAGTACTGTGTGACTTTTATTTTCCTTAATGCTATAATAGCTCACTTGGTAAACCACCCGCCTGCCATCAGGGGAGGCAGCGGCAGAACCGATGCGTCCCATTGCCCAAAGAGCTTCAGGTGACATTAAGTCTGACTTCAGCGTGATGTTACTTTTCCCAATCATGGTTGATGCATCTGCCATGGGAGTACCGAGCAACATGGCACCCATGACGCATGCTAATATATTATTCATAAATATTATTTTTTGCGGTTTTGCTGTTGCCTCATCTGTTCTTGCTGCATCTGCTGGAGAGCCTGCATACGGGCAGCGAGACCACTCATCTTCTTAGGGTTGTCTTTGTTTTCTTGATAGCGACGTTCAAGAATAGCTAAAAGTTTTTCATCGTTGGTGGTCTTGCGGAGCACAAACATGATAATAGCTGAGAAGAACAGTGAGATGAAATAATAGAAGTTAAGACCTGCAGAGTAATCGTTGAACATGAAGAAGAACATGAGTGGCATGAGATACATCATCCACTGCATCATTTTCATCTGTTCCGCCTGTTGGCCAACCATCTGATCTTTCTGCAACTGCATGGTAAACCAAGAATAGAGCAGCTGTGCACCAACGAAGAGAATACAGGTCAGCGAAAGATGATCGCCGATGACAGGCAGTGTATGCCCCCACTCAATAATGGGATCATAGGTGGAAAGATCATGTATCCATAAGAAGCTCTCGCCACGAAGCTGAATGGCATTAGGTACGAAATTGAACATGGCAACCCAGATAGGCATTTGGATCAACATAGGCAGGCAGCCGCTGAGGGGGGAAACCCCATACTTGGAATACTCTGCCATCATAGCCTGCTGCTTCTGCATTGCATCCTCTGGCTTATCGAACTGCTTGGTAGCTTCGTCGAGCTTCGGCTTGAGGACACGCATCTTCGCAGACGACATATAGCTCTTCTTCACCATCGGATAGGTGATGGCCTTAAGCAATAGAGTGATGAGGATGAGCACGATGCCCATGTTGAAGCCCCATGACGTAAGCCAGGTAAAGACCGGCATAGTGAACCATCGGTTAATGATTCGGAAAAGTGGCCAACCAAGATAGACCAGTCGCTCCAAGTCAAGATCTTTGCCAAAGGAGCTTTCTTTCTCTACCTTCTTAAGTGTATAAAAATCGTTGGGACCGTAATAGAACTCCAACTCTGTGGCTTTCTTCCCACTCGGGTCGAAGGCAGTCTTCATATTTGCCTTGAAGTCCTTAAGGTAACGGACCTTCCAGTTGTCTTGTGACTCCTTATTGTAAACGGTGCTCTCAAGATCTGCACCCTTATCGAAACCATCTTTCGAAATGATGACCGTTGAGAAGAACTGATTTTTAAACGCTACCCAATCCATCGACTCCTTAGTAGTCTGCTGTTTAGAAGTTACATTACTCAGATAGTCAGTGCCGCCCTCAGAATTTTTCCAGTCGAGTCGTGCATAGCGGTTCTCAAAGTTAAAGCCACGTTCCTGCTGTCTAACCGTTTCGTGCCAATTGATATTGAGGCGTGAGGTGTTCGGGTCAAACAAACCAGTCATACCTGTAGCCTTGATGCTAAGGTGAAGCATATAGTCCTTACCCAAACGATATGCAAAGACAAGCTGCCTGCCCTCTCCTGCTTCAGCGGTGAGCGTTACCGTGGAATCAGTAATAGCAGACGGAGTGAAATATAATTCAGAAGTGCTGATGTTCATTTCCTTAGCCACAAGCGTATAGTCGAGTGACTGGCGGTTGCCCTTGAACAATGTAACACCATGGAGGTCGTCAAGTGCTCCGCTTTTATCGGCCATGTTATGACCAATAAACTGCCTGGAACCCTTGGGATTCTTCAAATAAGCTTTAACTACGGTGGCTCCTTTAGTAGAGAGAGTTAATGCCACCTTCTCATTACTTAGGATGATATCTTGCGCATTGCCTGTAAGCGCCTTATGGAAGAGAGCGGTAGTGTCTTCCGCTACTCTTTGCTTTGCGGTCTGCTGTCGTTTTAGCAAGGCCACTCTTGCGGCTTGCTCAACTTTGGCGCGATTAGCCTGTTCGATAGAGTCTTTGACGAAAGCTGCACGGCGCTCCTGCTCCGACGGCTGCGAATAAATACTGAAACCGATGAGCAGAGCGGCTATGAGTACAAAGCCTATGATTGAATTCTTGTCCATTTATTTTTGATGATTTTCTATAGCAGTCTTCACAAAGTCAAGGAAGAGTGGATGTGGATGAAGCACTGTCGACTGATATTCGGGGTGAAACTGTGTACCTATGTACCATTTGAGCGAGGGTATCTCCACAATTTCCACCAGATCGCTCTCTGGATTTCGACCAACACACATCATGCCATTGCGCTCAAACTCTTTCTCAAAATCATTGTTGAACTCATAGCGGTGGCGGTGGCGCTCCTGGATATGCTCTTGTTTATAGATATTAAACACGCGCGAGCCCTGTTTCAAGTCGCACTCGTAGGCTCCCAAACGCATGGTGCCACCCATATTGGTAATGTTTTTCTGCTCCTCCATGATGTCGATAACATTGTGGGGAGTTGTCTCATCCATTTCTCGGCTGTTGGCATCTTTGTAGCCCAGTACATTGCGAGCAAACTCGATGACCATCATCTGCATGCCAAGGCAAATACCAAAGGTGGGAATATCGTGCTCACGACAATATTTGGCTGCCACGATTTTTCCTTCGATACCACGTTGGCCAAATCCTGGGCAGATGACGATTCCGTCTTGCCCTTTCGTCTTCTCCCCCACGTTCTCCGAAGTGAGATATTCTGAATTGATAAAGGTGATAACGGTCTTATGGTCATTATAAGTGCCCGCTTGTGAGAGACTCTCACGAATACTTTTGTAAGCATCCTGCAGATCGTATTTACCAACGAGGCCGATATGCACCTCTTCGGTAGCCTTGCTTCTGCGTTCAAGAAAAGCTTTCCATGGTCCCAATGCAGGCGTAGGTCCAACGGTTTCACCCACTTTGCGAAGGATTGCGGCATCAAGGCCTTGGTTCTGCATATTTACAGGCACCTCGTAGATGCTGGGGAGATCCTCGCTTTGCACCACACAGTCGATGTCAACATTACAGAATGCTGCAACCTTTTTGCGGATACCGTCATTAAGATGTTTCTCAGTACGAAGCACAAGAATGTCAGGCTGAATGCCGACACTCTGCAGCTCCTTTACACTGTGTTGGGTAGGTTTAGTTTTCAATTCCCCTGCCGCCTTAAGATAAGGTATATAAGTTAGATGGATGTTGACTGCATTTTTACCCAACTCCCACTTCAACTGGCGAATGGCCTCAAGAAAGGGAGCACTCTCGATGTCACCAATGGTGCCTCCTATCTCAGTAATGACAAAGTTGTAGTGGTATTTGGAGCCAAGCAGCTTGATGTTTCGCTTAATCTCATCGGTGATGTGGGGTACCACCTGGATAGTCTTTCCAAGATAATCGCCGCGGCGCTCTTTGTCAATGACCGATTTATAGATACGTCCAGTCGTCATGGAATTGGCCTTTGTCGTCTTGATATCCGTGAAACGCTCATAGTGGCCAAGATCGAGGTCCGTCTCCATACCGTCAACGGTGACATAGCACTCGCCATGCTCATAAGGATTAAGCGTGCCTGGATCAATGTTGATATAGGGGTCGAACTTCTGGATAGTAATATTGTAGCCTCTTGCCTGAAGAAGCTTTCCTATCGACGATGAGATAATTCCCTTTCCAAGTGAGGAAACCACACCGCCAGTGACGAAAATGTATTTTGTTTCTGCCACAATCTGTGAGGATATTAAGTAATTATAAACAATTTGTTGCAAAGTTACGGCAATTTTGCGAGATAAACAACAAATCAATTTAGAAATCATTTTATATTTCTTCCTTGGTCGTTTCTTTCACTTTTGCTACCTTTGCAGTGTTTTAATTTTCATCATGATGATTAAGTTTCAGAAATATATCTTTCTTGTGTTTTTGCTTCCGCTTTCCCTTTATGGCTGGAGCGAAAAGGCGCCTCAACATCGTTGGCGCAGCACTTACTCTGATGAAATGTCGAGGATCATGCGGCGTTATACTGATGCATTGATTGCTTACAGAGATTCTATTTATAACGATTCCACACAGGCCCATGCGCTCAACCCCATTGATACCGCACCTTATTTTTTGCCACTGACTTTTTACAGTGACGTGGCTGGGAATGCATTTTCTTTGGATAAGACTCTGACGGGAACGGATAAGCATTTGCTTTCGGTCTATCTTAAGCATCCGGAATTGGTGACAGAGACCGACCGGCAATTAGAGCAGAAAGGGTCTGTCATCAAGCCGAAGACGGTGGCGGAGAATCCCTCCGCCTTTGTGAATAAGTCCGCACCAAAAGACCCAGAAGCCTTGCCGATGGATCTTATAGTCTTTAAACCCAATTTTTGGGATTTTGGCGGGGATTACTATTTGCAATTCCTGCAAAACTATCTCTCTGGCAATTGGTATCAAGGCGGCGAGAGTAACTATTCGATGATGGGAGCAGTGACGCTGACAGCCAACTACAACAATAAGCAGAAAGTGAAATGGGACAATATGCTGGAGATGAAATTCGGTATGCAGACCACCAAGAGCGACTCCGTTCACCACACGCGACCTACAGAGGACATGCTCCGCTATACCGGGAAACTCGGTCTTCAGGCAGCAAACAAATGGTATTATACCTTCCAACTCATAGCCCAAACGCAGTGGGCACGACACTTTAATACCAATAGTAATTATGTACAGTCGGACATTTTTTCCCCGCTCAACGTCAATGCCTCAATTGGTATGGACTATAATGTGGACTTGCTGAAGGGAAGGCTCAAAGGCAGTATTCATCTCGCACCATTTGCCTACAACTTGAAATATGTGGGCAGACTGGCTTTGGCCGCCAACAATGGCATCGACAGCGGGCATCACTCTTTGCACGACTTTGGCTCCCAGACGACCATTGACCTCAATTGGAATATTACGGATAATTTCTCGTGGAGGACCCGCCTCTATGGATATACAACTTACAAACGCATGGAAGCAGAATGGGAAAACACATTGTCTTTCCAGTTCAACCGATATTTTGCTACAAAGGTTTATCTCTATCCTCGATTTGACGATGGCAGAATGCGTGATGACAAGTTAGTATACTGGATGTTCAGGGAATATTTCTCGGTAGGCCTCTCCTATAGCATCTAAGGCCGTGGCACAATGACAAGCAGACTGTGGCGGCATGCTTCATCACCAATGTCGAAAAAGCTCAAAGCCAAACTTACAGCCTATCGTGCGGTTGCCCTTACCATTGCTGACGAAGATGCCTGCCGACAGCAGCCTTGTCGTAAAACCGTAGCCTAACTCTATGTAAGGATGAATATGATCCACATCGAGCCATGAGACATAAAAGCGCTCCATTTCCATATAATGCCCAGCTATAGGCAGCCAGCTCAAAAGCATCAATGGGCTCTCATAAGTCATGTTTCCACGCAGATAGTAGGATGATGCGTTATATGAGTTGCTTCTGAGCAATTCAAACTCGCCGCTCCAGTCGTCATTCCAGCCGCCGGGGATATTATTCTCTCTGAAGTTTTCATAGTTAAGAAAATAAGTGTTTCTTCCCTTGTGGCCATAGAAGCCTGACCCTAAGCGCGTTTGAAGCGACTGCAGGCGATTGAGGTGATGAATATATTCGGCATTGAACTCAAATCGCGTATACTTCATGTTTGATTTCATAATCCCGTTGATGCCACGGTCATAGTCAAAGGTGAAGATAGGCCCTGTCCACCCCCATGGGCGATATTGTAATTCTAAGACCGGCGCGAACGCAGTATATTCTGACGGTTTATCAAGAAAATGAAAGAATCCCGGATTGACAGCAGCATATCTTTGAAACAGCGAACCTATTTGAAACCCTAAACGACTGTTGATATCAAAGTTAAGGATGAGGCGGGAATCTGCTTGACGAAACTCATTAAAGTTCTTAGGCGATATCACCGGCTTCAGGTCACCTGATTGTGGAGAGATCATCATTTCTTTCTCTATCAGGTTGTTGCTAATATGATTGCCGTTTCCTATCTCGAACTTAACATATCGGTTTTTTCTTCTACTCATATAATAATAGATGGGCAGGCGGAAATAGAATTGATGGAGCTTGAACGAGTAGCCTGACCGGAAGCGGCCAAGCAGCTCACTGTCGTACCCAAGCTGATAGCTTGCATGGACATCAAACTTATAGGTAAAACCCCTGCCTCGGCTGTAGCTCATATACAGTGGATTGAGCATGGGATTCACACGCAGATAACCCTGGCTGTTTTGCCCAAAATGCATCTTCACACGATTGAGGACATTATTGCCTACAGCATCCCAGAAGATCGTTTTAACCCAGTTGTGCTTCTTCCGTACAGTATCCTGGAGCCGATCTGAATCCCTGTTAGCATAGGAAGTCACCATTTCCTGGTACATCCTTGACTCATTTTCATTGAGACTGTCAGGCCTTACCTGGGCCATGAGAAGCGGGTCATTGAGCTCTTGCCGGCCATCAAGACGCAAGGTGTCCTTTAGTCCGAAAAAGGACCGATAGTGTGCGGATACCTTATTGCCGAAAAACCGGAAATAGAAGAGCGCCTCACAGTCCCTGGGGAAGAGAGAACTGGCACCTCTCTCGCCCATTTCCATCGACACCCAAGAGTGAATCATGTCGTATTCGCTCTTATAATTACAGCTGATGATTCGTCCAGTAAGCTTGTCTATAGATGCGTTTCCACGTACGAGCTGCGTGTTAGAGCGACGGCCATAAAAACGGATATTGACCGTGTCACCGCTCTCGCCATATATTTTATACTTATAGAAACGGAAATTATTGGGATGGAAAGGAGAAAGGATGGTATTGCCACAAAGGGTCTCACTATAGATGGTTGGCGTCATATACCGATTGAAACTGGCCATTGTCCGTCTATATCCTGGAATTGTAGTGATACGAATCAATGGCTTGATATCAAAGTCATTATAATCTCTTAGTTGAACCTTTGAATAACTCTCGGTGAGAAACTCTCTCCGTTCTCCGCGGGCAATGATATAGGCCGAAGGCACCAGCAAGAGTATTGGGTTTCGTTTGTCAACACGGAGAGAGGCGCGCGCATAGGAAAATGTCGTCTTGGGAGCATGAACAGTATCAATCGCTGTAGCATAAGTATGGACACGCCGAAGCAGGGAGAACTTATTGTCCTTTCTTGCCGCAGCATACAATGGCAGGAGCATTAGAAGCCCAACTATCACACGTCTCATTCCAAATCGCTGAGTTCCAGCCATCTCATTTCTTTTTCATCAAGCTCTTCCTTAAGCTGTGGCAGCCGCTTGCTCTTCTCCGTGAGCTCGTCTACCGACAGTTTTCCGCTGCATAGCTCCGTCTCCAGCAGCTTCTGCTCGTCTTCGAGGACTGTGATGTCCTTGCTGAGCTGCTCTAACTCGCTCTTCTCCTTGAACGACAGCCGACGGCGGGTGTCGTGATGATAGTCTTTCTTGCTTTTCTTAGGCTCATTAGGCGTCTTAGACTTGTCAGCCCCCTCCTTCGGCTTCAGGGCCTTCCATTCGCGGTATTGAGTATAGTTGCCAGGAAAATCCTTGATGATGCCGTTACCTTGGAAGACAAGCAGATGGTCGACGACCTTGTCCATGAAATATCGGTCATGGCTGACCACGATGACACACCCTGGGAAATCCTGCAGATACTCCTCCAGCACCTGCAAGGTCTGAATGTCGAGATCATTAGTAGGCTCATCCAATACAAGGAAGTTAGGGTTCTTCATCAGTACCGTACAAAGATAGAGCTTTCGTCGTTCGCCTCCACTGAGCTTGTAGACATAGTTTTGCTGTTGTTCAGGCGTGAAGAGGAAATAGTTGAGAAACTGTGACGCGGTCATTTTCCTTCCGCCGCCTAAATCGATGTAGTCTGCGATGTCCGTAATGATGTCGATTACTTTCTGGTCTTCTCTGAATTTCAGTCCGTCCTGCGAGAAATAGCCGAAGCGCACGGTCTCGCCGATGTCGAACTTGCCGCTGTCCGCCGTCACGAGGCCTAAGAGCATTTTGATGAATGTAGACTTTCCCGTGCCGTTGTTGCCCACGATGCCCATTTTCTCAAAACGCGCGAAGTTGTAGTAGAAATTATCGAGAATGATTTTCTCATTTCCACGTGCGTCGGTGAACTTCTTCGACACGTACTGGCACTCGAAGATCTTTGATCCGATATAAATATTGCCGGCCTTAAGCCGCATCTGCCGTTCCTCTATGCGTTGACGGGCACGTTGTTGCAGCTCATAGAAGGCCTCCTCGCGGAAGCGGGCCTTGTGGCTGCGCGCCTGAGGCGTAGCACGCATCCATTCAAGCTCCCTGCGAAATAGGTTGTTGGTGCGTGCCAGCTCGGCACGCCGGTTATCGATGCGCTCCTGTCGCTTATCGAGATAGTAGCTGTAATTGCCACGATAGGTGTAGATGGTCTCATCGTCAAGCTCAAGGATGACATTGCATACATGGTCGAGAAAGTAACGGTCGTGGGTGACCATGAGCAGCGTCAGCTTGGAGCGGGAGAGATAGTTCTCCAGCCACACAATCATGTCCAGGTCGAGGTGGTTCGTGGGCTCGTCGAGGATGAGAAAGTCTGGCTCTGTGATGAGCACATTGGCCAGTGCTACACGCTTCTGCTGCCCACCGCTAAGCTCTTCCATGGGTTGTGAGAGATTCTCGATATGGAGCTGCGTGAGTATTTGCTTAGCTTTCAACACCCGTTCGGACTCGCCATGATGGTTGAAGCATGCATCCAGTACTGATTCTTCCGGATCAAACCTTGGTGTCTGTTCAAGATAGCCTACGCAGACATCGTTATGGAAAATGATGGAGCCGCTGTCGTAGCCCTCGCGGCCGGTGATGATCTCCAAGAGCGTTGACTTGCCAGTCCCGTTTTTGGCGATGAGGCCTGTCTTCTGCCCCTCGGCCACAGAGAAGCTGATCTGGTCAAAGAGCGTCTGTGCTCCGAAGCGCTTCGTTAGGTTCTGTATGTCTAAATAGGGTGTCATTGTTTAATGTCATTGAGTATCTGTCCGATATAGTCGAGCACCTCTTCCCTACCCGTCCTTCTGTCGGCACTGGTGATGAAATAGGTCGGGAGCGACTCCCAGGTATCGAGCAGCGCATTCATCCACGCTTGGGCGTTGGCCTTAGCTTTGGATACGGAGAGTTTGTCAGCTTTTGTGAAGATGATGGAGAAGGGTATGCCGCTGGCTCCGAGCCAGTCAACGAACTCACGGTCGATCTTCTGCTGCTCAAGGCGGATGTCAATGAGCACGAATACGTTGCTCAGCTCCTCACGCTGCAGGATATAGGAGCGGATCATGCGGTCCAGTTTATCGCGGTCGGTCTTGGAGCGTTTGGCATAGCCGTAGCCTGGCAGGTCAACGAGATACCACTCTCGGTTGATGATGAAGTGGTTGATGAGCAGCGTCTTGCCTGGCACGGCAGACGTCTTGGCAAGCCCCTTGTGCTGGCAGAGCATATTGATGAGGCTCGACTTGCCCACATTGCTACGCCCGATGAAAGCGAATTCGGCGCGGTGGTCCTTTGGGCAGTGACTTACGGTGGGGGAGGAAACGGAGTATTCGGCGGTCGTGATGTCCATTTGTGTCTTTATCAAATTTATCTGCAAATTTAATATCTTTTTCTGAGATAACTATGAAAATGCGATGCAGAAAAAAAGACAACTATTGCAAAAGACACTGAAACGCGCTCGTTTGCACACTATTTCTGCATAATTCTTTATTTTTTCTTGCACATTTAAGATACATTGCTTACCTTTGCACCGATTTAGAAGAAAAGTGTGTCAAAAAGAGTCAGATAAAATGTGTAATTCCGCATTATATCATAAGAACATGGACGAGTTGCAAGGGGATAATAACTTCTTTGCGATTTTTAACTCGCTATATTTGGTTAGCTCGGATATTTTGCTAACACACACACACACACACACACACACACACACACACACACACACACACACACACA
>ERZ772881.1390-NODE-1390-length-21625-cov-14.686555_pt1 | contig 21625 bp, 20 predicted proteins | sample MGYA00580581_ERZ772881 | MGnify/ENA primary metagenome ERZ772881 (study PRJEB29015, sample SAMEA2737668) | human gut metagenome | biome: human gut; feature: human-associated habitat; material: faeces | place: China | collected 2012 ...
TTCAGAAGCTTCACGGCATCGCGGATGGGATCATCCGTTTCGACGGTTTCGCCCGTATTTTTCCAGAGCATGAGCTTCGGACCGCAGACAGGGCAGGCGTTCGGCTGAGCGTGGAAACGCCGGTCTAGCGGATCGCGGTACTCCTTCAGACACTCGGGACACATCTTGAAAGGTGCCATTGAGGTCTGCGGGCGGTCGTAAGGCAGATGCCGGGTGATGGTGAAGCGGGGGCCGCAGTGCGTGCAGTTGGTGAACGCGTAGCGGTAGCGGCGGTTGCCGGGCGTGAACATATCGCGCGCGCATTCGCGGCAGGTCGCCGCGTCAGGCGTGATCGCGGTAGTGACGTGCCCCGCTTCGCTCTCATGAATGGTGAAGGACGGATCGCCCTTCAGAGGAATTTCTCGGCTCAGAACCGTATCGATTCTCGCGAGCGGCGGTTTGGCGGCACGGAGTGCCGCTTCAAACCCCAGTACAGCTTCTCTCTCCCCCTCGATTTCGATCCCGACACCGGCCGCATCATTAAAGACGAAGCCGGTCAGATGGCGTTCAAGCGCTACCCGGTAAACGGTGGGCCGGAAACCAACCCCCTGTACAAGACCGGTTACGCGGACAAGCTGTCGGATCATCTGCGGTGTTTCTGGCATGAGAAATCGACCTGATAGTGGAGAGAAAAGCTTATTTCGTCAATCAGAGAGTGGCGAGCGTGAGCTCGGTTTCGAGCCACTTCATCCACTTATCCATGCCGTCACCCTTCGTGGCGGAAACGCGGAGGCAGCGGATCTTCGGATTCACGCGGCGGGCGTACTCTTCGCACTTATCGATATCAAAGTTCACGTAGGGCAGCAGATCAATCTTGTTGATCAGCATCAGGTCAGCGGCCTGGAACATATCCGGGTACTTGAGGGGCTTGTCAGCACCTTCAGTCACCGAAATCACGACCACCTTGTGGGCTTCGCCGAGGTCGAACTCAGCCGGGCAGACGAGGTTGCCGACGTTTTCGATCAGAACAGCACTGCCGTCCTTCGGTTCAAGGTGATGAAGCGCCTCGTGCACCATGGCAGCGTCGAGGTGGCAGCCCTTGCCCGTGTTGATCTGAATGGACTTTGCGCCGGCCGAGCGGATGCGGTCAGCGTCGTTCGCCGTTTCCTGATCGCCTTCGATCACGGTGATCGGGAGCTTCTCGGGATCAGCGCGGCGGATCGTTTCGGAGAGCAGTTCAGTCTTTCCGGATCCGGGGCTCGAAACGAAGTTCAGAGCGAGGATGTGATGCTCAGCAAAGAAGGCGCGGTTTCCGGCGGCAACAGCGTTGTTGCGGGAAAGGATGTCTTCTTCAACGGAGATCGTGGACTCGTGGGAGTGGTCGTGCTCATGGGTATGGGCATGTTCATGATCGTGCGTGTGGGCATGATCATGGTCGTGATCGTGATGATGATCGTGCTCGTGTTCTCCAGCGTGAATCGTCACGTTGCCGTTTTCATCCGTATGGGAATGCATATGGGAATGATCACCACCGCAGCCGCAGGTTGCACACATAGCGTTTGACTCCTTAAGTTTTAGAAATCCAGTTTATTTCTATTTGTAAATGAAAGTGAGGCTATCAGGAATCGGCCTTATCCGAATCTTCGGGTGTTGTCGCCTTGATATCCACGACCCGCATGTCGCGTCCCCCGGAAACCACTACCTGATAACCGCCGCAGATCGGGCAGGCGTCTCCGAACCGGTGATACGGGACATCTTTCTGGCAGGTCATGCACCAGGCGCGTCCCTCCGGCCGGTCAATCACGAGCTTTGCGTCATTCGCGACCGTGCCTTTTTTCACCGATTCAAAGGCGAAGGCAAGGGCCTCGATCTCAACATTGGAAAGTTCGCCTACAGCAACGCGGACTTCAGAGACCGCCGTGGCGTGGGCGCCTTCCGCGGCGCGTTCGACTACGTCAATCACGCCTTCAGCGAGTGAGACTTCATGCATTGGCAGACTCCGTTTCAATTCTGAAGGGGACGCAGGCGTCGAACTGCCGGACAACCAGTTCCGCGCGGGTACGCCATGAATCCCAGTTGGTAACACCAAGGCGGGAAAGCGCCTGTTCGGCGGCTCCGCCCGGAGCGAAGTTCCATTCAGTCGGAGCGACGATCGTTGACTCGATCATCTTTCCGTTTTCAATCCTCAGTCGATGAATCAGGGTGCCTCGGGCGGTTTCAACAAAACCGATACCGACCCCGGGTTCAGGGCTGAATCCGGAAACGAGTTTCTCCGGTTCCTCAAACGACTGCATCCAGGAGCCAAGCTCAAGGAGCCTAGCGTAGAAATAGAGGAATGTGCCTGCGCCGTTCGCGAGATACTCGGGCATCAGCGCAGGCGACTCATAGCGGCGGCCAAGAGCCGAAGTCTGCGCGGATCCAAGTGTGAGAGACGGTGCCGTGCAGAAACCTTCCCGCGTCAGATGAGCCGCGAGATCCTTTCTCACGGCAGCGCTTGCGGTGCTGAGCGCCGGAACACTGCTTCTGCCGAGTTCCCGAGGGAGAGTAAGCAGATAGGAGAAAACCGGGCGGAGAACGGTGCTCCTTGAATCGACCCAGGTTTCCACCTGATCAGTCGGGCGCCAGTCACCGAGCGTCGGAATGTCCTCCGTCTGATAGAGAAGTTCATTCGCGCAGTCAGCGACATCTTTCCTCAGAGCCTCCAGTTCTTTCTGTGAAAGCCGTGAGACACCGGTTACGCGGGTGCGGAGCCTGCCAATCAGTTTCGCGTCGCTCCGGGATTCAATATCGAGAGAACGCGGCAGCTCAAAGGCAAGACAGCGCAGATGTTCAATCATCGCTTCCAGCTGGACACCGGCGGCCCACTTTGCAAGGTCCTCAGATGTCGGACCGCCTTCTGCATACGCGCGGGTAGCCCGCCATGCGGTCGACTGGGCGACCGGGCAGAGGGTGTAAAGCATGGAGATGAGGGTCGGGATCGACTCGTCAGCCTGACGGCCTTCCAGCAGCTTTGACACCATCGGACCGCGGGTGCTCCGGGTCCTCGCGCTGACAGGCACGCCGTCCTTGGTGTCAACCGTTACGATGATGGCTCCGAAATCAGGCAGCGCACCCGTCATAGTTTCTCCTTGCCGGAAGCAGTTTCAGCACGGTCCTTGGCAGCTTCAACCGTTTTAGTGAAGATCTCACGGCGGGACATCGGGGTCTTCGTGTCGATCAGAGGAGCCTGAGGTTCAGGATCCGGAGCCTTCGCCGGGGTGAGGGGAATAGAGCCCTCATTTGGGTCCGGTTCCTTATAGTCTTCTTTAGGCGGATTCAGCATCGTGTCGAGCGAAATCCGGGCGACTGCCTCTCCTGTGGCCTGATCACCGATTTCCCAGGTCGGGGAGAGGAGCGAACAGCTCTGGTAACCGCCGAGGTCAGGATCAAGCACACCCATGAAGCTGAAGTCACCGCCCGGGAGTTCAACACTGCCGATCTTCGTTTCCGGAATGACTTTCCAGGTAGCGGGGTCGCCGCAGGCCCGAATCACGAGAATCGACCACGGCGTGACAATGCCGCCAACCCACTGACCGTTTACTTTTTTGAACGGGACAGAAGAGACGTGCAGCTTCGGATTGAGGATCGGAACGCCTTTCATGCGGGTGTTCGCGATGCGCTCGAATCCAGCCCGGAAGAATGCTTCCGGGCTGTCACGGAAGACCCGCGTCTTGATCTTCACAGAAACCTTTTTCTGAACCTGATCATTCGCCATCCTAGACCTCCTCATCATCGTCGAGAACGATGAAAGAGTGGTGAGGACAGCCGCAGGCGGGGCAGTCGTAATTGTCCGGAATCTCTGCAAAGGGAGTTCCGGGAGGCACCTGCCACTCCTCGCAGCCTTCCGCAGGATCGTAAACGAAACCGCACACCTTGCACTGCATGCGGGTTTCAGGCTTGATACGGCTCGCTTCAAGCGTCTTGAGAACGCTCAGCGGGTCATTCGTCATCATTCCGGACATGATTCTCTCCTCAATTCAAACGGGTGGAATTACAGTGCGCCGCGGGACAGATCGAGTTCGACCCACTCGATAAGATCGTCCATCTTCTTGATGGCACCGGGGAGGTCTTCTGCGGTGCTCGGAATTTCAGGAGGAAGCGGTGTTGCTTCAACCTGATCGAGCAGTTCCTTGCCGGCCTTGTTCAGAATGCGGCTGCGCCACAGACCGCGGACCGAAGTCTGACGGATCGTGCTCTTCGCGAAGCCCTGCATCTGAACTTCGATCGTGCCTTCGCCCAGAACCTTGTTGATGTAGTCCTTGTCATTGGGGGAAAGAGGCTGGCGGGTCAGTTCAACAGCCACCGGGACCATCGTCGGATCAAAATGGTCGAAGTCAACATCCTTCGCGGCGGCATTCAGTTCGGAAATCTTTGCTTCAGAGGAATGTGTCTGCAAAATCAGTGAGATCAGAACCAGAATGAATGCTGCACAGAACAAAACAGCCATATACCGAAGCAGCGCAGATTTGCGCTTCTCACTCAGCGGCTTTCCGGTTTCCGGGGCAGCCTGCTCCGGCTGCGGGGTTTTCTTTTCGTCCATCAGTGATGCTCCTTTTTGCGGATGGTGTGCAGCGCATCATACAGCTGCTGCAGATCGTCCTGCCCATAGTATTCCAGTTCGATGCGGCCTTTGCGTTTACCGGAGACGATACGCACCTTGCGGCCAAGGCCGGCAGTCAGTTCCTTTTCACATTCAGCCAGATAATCGACCCGCGGCGGCTGCTCCTTGACGGGCTGCGCCTGCTTGGTAAACTTTTTGCAAAGCGCCTCCGTCTGCCGGACGGAAAGACCCAGCGCCATGACCTTCTGCGCGATGGACAGCTGCTGCGCCTCATCCTTGACGGGCAGCAGCGCCCGCGCGTGGCCGGCGGACAGGGAACCATCCTTGACCAGTTCCAGCACAGCAGGGCTGAGGCTCAAAAGCCGCAGCGCGTTCGCAACCGCCGGGCGGGATTTGCCCACACGGGCGGCGGCCTGCTCCTGCGTCATTTCGTAGGTACCCATCAATTCCTGATAGCCGAGCGCCTCTTCAATCGGGTTGAGGTCTGATCGCTGTAAGTTTTCAATCAGCGCCAGTTCCATTGCCTTTTTATCATCAGCTTCAATGATCACGACCGGCACGTCGGATAGTCCGGCCAGCCGTGCCGCACGCCAGCGGCGTTCGCCTGCGATGATCTGATAAAACCCGGATGGCAGCTTGCGGACCGTCAGCGGCTGGATAATGCCGTGCATGCGGATGGAATCCGCCAGGGAATCCAGTTCTTCAGGGTTGAAGGTTTTTCGCGGCTGAAGGGGATTTGGTTCAATTTTTTGCAGCGGCAGCGTCACGGCGCCTTCGCCGGGCGTGTTCGGCTGCTCGTTAAAGTCTTCAATCAGGGCGCCAAGACCCTTGCCAAGACCTTTTCGCATTGCCATATGCGTTGCTCCTCTCACTGTTCTTTCGCAAGGATCTCCTGCGCGACTGCGTCATAGGCCGCTGCACCGCGGCTGAATTTGTCATAGGCACACACGGGCATGCCGTGGCTGGGCGCTTCGGATAATCGCACGTTGCGCGGGATGGCCGCAGCAAAGACCTTGCCGGGAAAATGGCGGCGGACCTCCTCGGCAACCTGTGCGGAGAAATTCGTCCGGCCGTCGTACATGGTAAGTAAAACGCCGAAAATGGAGATCGACGGGTTCAGCCGCTTCTTAACTGCGCGGAGCGTGACCATCAGATCGGAAAGGCCCTCCAGCGCGTAATATTCGCACTGCACGGGAATCAAAACCTGATCGGCGGCGCAGAGCGCGTTGAGCGTCAGCAATTCCAGAGACGGCGGGCAGTCGATGAAGATATAATCATACTTTTCCCGCAGCGGCTCGAGTGCATGCCGAAGCGCGTATTCCCGCTTCTCAACGCCTACCAACTCTACACCTGCGCCGGACAGCGCAACGTTGGAGGCCAGAATGTCGCAGTATTTTGTGCGAATCACGGCGTCTGCGGCGGGGAAGTCCTCGATCACGATATCATAGGTCGAATGCGCGGCTGTGCTTTTTTCTACGCCAAGGCCGGAGGTCGCGTTGGCCTGCGGGTCAAAGTCGCACAGAAGAACACGCTTGCCCGCCTTTTGCAGTGCGGCGGCTAAATTGACCGCGGAGGTTGTTTTTCCAACGCCGCCCTTCTGATTGACAAATGCTAAAATCTTTGCCATACCCGTTTCACACCCCTTCGACCCCATTTTGCATTCTATTATACCGGCCTGTTTCTGAAATTGCAATATAAGCACTGTGAATTTATTGTTTTTCATGTTTCACGTGAAACATTGAGTTTGAATGAATAAAATATATTCCCGGCAAACCCAGCAAAGCGGTACGAGTTCGCCGAAGATTCCTATAAAACCGGTGCACTGCGCCGGGCCGATGTAGGCATCGACCCCTACGGAACTGATATGGACTGCATCAGAAATTTTGAGTTACTTCAATCTTCGTGGGAAAAGTCCAGAAAAGCCGAAGGGCTGTTGTAATACGAGTTTTTTCTTGACAAGCGTATCGTGAAAAACGCCCTTTCCCCGGTGATACCGAAGTAAGAGCGTTTTATTTTCTATAATTTAATAGGTTCTAATCACAGCCTTGACCTTACCAATGATTTGGGCATGATTGCCGTCGATGGGCTGATACGCCGGGTTTTCCGGCAGAAGCCAGATCTGGTTTCCGTCCTTGCGGAAACGCTTGACCGTTGCGGAATCCCCAAGCAGTGCAACGACAATCTCTCCGTTGTCCGCAGTCGGCTGAGAGCGAACGACAACTCTGTCTCCGTCGAGAATCCCGGCGCCGATCATGGAATCACCCCGGACACGCAGCGCAAAGCAGCCCGCTTCTCCGTCCCACGGCAGATAGCCTTCAATATTTTCAACCGCCAGAATGGGCACGCCTGCCGTGACCACGCCGACGACGGGGATGCGGTCAGCCCGGTGGGAATCGGCAAGGGTGATCGTGCGTTTTTTCATACCGTCCATTTCAATCAGTCCATCCTGTCGCAGTGCGTTCAGGTGGTAATGTACGGTCGCCGTGGATTGCAGCCCGACGGCAGCGCAGATCTCGCGCACGGAGGGCGCATATCCGTTTTCTGCTGCGAATTTTGTGAGGAAGCAAAGAATCTCTTCCCGTTTGCTGCTTGTTCTGCCCATCTTGACAGCCCCTTTAATCTTAGTACTTACACTATAGCACAGACCGGTTCAAAATGCAAACGTTTGTTTAAAATTTATAAGCCCTCAAGATTGAATTCCGGGATGTAGTCTGCTGATGCGGCGGAAAAGTCCTGTGTATAGCCGTTGTCCAACTCCAATAGATAGAGATAGGACAAAACAGCATCATATTCGTCCTGCGTGATGCGCCGGTCAAAGGGCGGCATTTGCTTTGCATGACCCATGGGGACATATTGACTCATCAGGCTGACCAACACGTCTTTTTTCGGAAAATGGTCCGCGATCCAGTCCAGGACGCCGAGTGAATTGTCGATGCAGCCTGGCAGCACCAGATGGCGGATGATGACCCCGCGCGTCATCTGCTCGTCTTCTATCACTGCGCCTCCCACCTGCCGGTACATTTCCAGAATGGCGGCGGACGCAATCTGCGGATACTCCGGCGCGGCAGAGAGTTCCTTTGCAAGCGCAGCGTCGGAGTATTTGAAGTCCGGAAGATAAATATCGATCAGCCCATCCAGTTCACGCAGTGTCTCAACCGATTCATACCCACCGCAATTATATACGACCGGCACAGGCAGCTTCGGCGTGAGTGCCGGGAGGATGGACGGCAGAAAATGCGTCGGCGTGACAAGATTGATGTTCTGACAGCCCTCGTCGATCAGCCGCTCGAACGCGGCACGAAGTTCTTTCCTGGAAAGTTCCTTGCCAAAATTCTCTTGGGAGATCACCCCGTTCTGGCAGAACGCGCAACGCAGCGTGCAGCCGGAGAAAAACACAGCGCCGCTGCCGAAGCTGCCGGAAATGACCGGCTCTTCCCAATAGTGCAGCGCGGCCCGCGCGGCAAGAATATGGTCGGGCATTTGACAGAAGCCACGCTCCCCTGCTGCCCGGTCAACACCGCATGCACGCGGACAGAGTGTGCAGTGACGATAATCCAGCATAAACTCAACTCCAAAGTTCAGACTGCTTTCCAGTATACCGCTTTTCCCAGCTTTACACAAGCGTGTTCCTGTGCTAAAATCGCTGGTATACAGGAGGTTTGCATATGAAAAAGCTATTTATGGTCACTTTGGCCGCTGTCCTTATCATCAGCGCGGCGGGCTGCGCAAAAAAAACCGCGCAGCAGGAGAATCCTGCCTCTCCCGTTCAGGAAGAGACAATCGTGCCGGAAACCCAGGCGGAACCGGAAGACTTGCAGGAAAACGTCATCCACATCACGCCGAACCAGAACGGCGCATCCGACGGCTTGGAAACAAGCTGGCTCGATGAACCGGAGACAATACAGACAGATCTCGAGGAAATCGTCAGCTGTACCTATACCCTGCCCCATTTGACGCTCGGAACTTCTGACGCGTCCGCAGCGGCAAACACCGTTTTTGACGATCTATCACAGACTGTGATCTCCTATGCGCAGGAGACGGTCTACCCAGCTGCGCAGAAAAAAGGTGCGATCGGCTATGTGAACGGCGGATACAGCATTTCCGAGGAAGACGGAGCGATTGTTGTGAATTATACGATCTCTGTTTCCTATTCCACGGAAAACGGCGATCAGCAGTTCAAGCATCTCTATACCATTGATTTGACCACCGGTGAACTTTTGAAGGAGGAATGAATGTTTCACGTGAAACATTCCACGCAGCCATGAAGGAATGCAAACGCGGCGAGACGCTGCAGGTGACAATCGAGACTGCAACCGCAGACGGAACCGGTATTGCGCGCGTAGACGGACAGGTCGTGTTCGTACCAGGTGCACTGCCGGGCGAGGTGTGTAAAATCTGCATTGCACACATCGGGCGTTCGGCGGTTTTTGCGGAACTGCTGCGTGTGGAGCAGCCGTCGGCGCACCGCGTGGAGCCGGACTGTCCCTATTTTCCAAGATGCGGCGGCTGCGCGCTGCGGCATATGGACTATGCGCAGGAATTGGAACTCAAGCGCGCGCACGTCTATAATTGCCTGACACGCATCGGCGGCCAGACGCTCTCTTCCCTGCCCATCACCGGCGCGGAACAGATCGACGGCTATCGGAACAAGGTGCAGTTCCCCGTGCAGGAGCAGAACGGAAAACCCGTCGCGGGCTTCTTCGCCGGAAAAACGCACACGGTCATTCCGGTCGCGCACTGCCGCATCCAGCCGGACTGTGCCGAACGCATCCGCGCAGCCGTTCTGGACTGGATGCGCAAATACAGCATCCGCGCCTATGACGAAGCCGCGCATACCGGCTATATCCGGCACATTTATATCCGCTTCGGCGCGGAAAGCGGCCAGATCCTCGTCTGCATCACGGCAAATACGCAGCAGCTGCCGAAGAAAAAGCAGCTTGTCCAGACACTCCTCGCTGCCGAGCCGGGCATCACGACGATTGTCTTCTCTCCCAACACGAAAAAAGGCAATACCGTGCTTGGCACGGAGTTCCTTCCGCTCTACGGCAGCGGAACGATCACCGATACGCTCTGCGGGCTGCAGTTCCGGCTCTCTGCACCCGCGTTTTATCAGGTCAACCACGCACAGGCTGAGCGCCTGTATGAAAAGGCCGCTGCACTGGCCGGATTGACCGGGACTGAGACGGTACTCGACCTTTACTGCGGCACGGGCACGATCACGCTCTGTCTTGCGCGGCACGCGAAAAAGGCCGTCGGCGTCGAGATCATCCCGCAGGCGATCGAGGACGCGAACTATAACGCCGCACAGAACGGCATGGACAACGCGGAATTTTACAGCATGGATGCAGGCGCGGCCGCGAAGCTGCTGGCTGAGCGCGGAGAAAAACCTGACGTAATCGTCGTCGATCCACCGCGCAAGGGCGTGAGCGCCGATGTGATCGAAGCCATTGCCGCCATGCAGCCGGAACGTGTCGTCTATGTCTCCTGCGATCCGGCTACCCTCGCCCGCGATGTCAAGCTGCTTACCCAGACCGGTTACACCCTCCGCTCTGCCGAAGCGGTCGATCTTTTCCCCAGATGCGCACATGTCGAGACAGTATGTTTATTGTCCAAACTAAATGCAAAGCAACATATCGAGGTTGAGATTAAGACGGACGAGCTGGATTTGACTGCTGCGGAGAGTAAGGCCACTTATGATGAAATCAAGGGGTATGTACTGGAAAAGCATGAATTGAAGGTGTCCAGCCTGTATATCTCCCAGGTTAAGCGGAAATGTGGTCTGGATGTGGGACAGAATTATAATCTGTCAAAGAAGGAAGATGCGAAGGTGCCGCAGTGTCCGCCGGAAAAAGAGGCGACGATTATGGAGGCACTGAAGTATTTTCAGATGATTTACTAAAATGATATTGCTGTAAAAGGGGCTGTCTCAAAATAACATTTTCTAAAAAATAGCCAAACAAAAAAGCCGTGAAAATCCGATAAAGCTGGATTTTCACGGCTTTTTCCAACGTTTGACGAGGGCTGTTCTCTTGCGATCCGCATTTTGAGACAGCCCCCTTTAATATATGTTCTTTGGGGATGTACTAATGTTGCAAATATAATGTCTATTAAAATTCCTTATTGTCCAATTAAGTATAATTAAATCTCGAAAATTCCAATATGTATATTGCGTTTTATAAACATTAATGATATACTTGACAAAATGGAGTGGATATGCTATGAAAGATGAATTATTTACAGTTGCTCAAGCAGCTGAATATTTGAAAGTATGCGATAAAACGGTACGGCGAATGATTGCCTCTAAGGAACTTGTTGCTTCCAAAGTAGGAAGTCGAAGCTGGCGCATCCGTAAAGATGACATAGATGCCTATCTAAACGCCACCAGTACGGGGCAGGAAGGAGCAGATACCATTGAGTGAAGAACTGATTCAGCGTAATTTGATAGAAGCTCCTGAAAAAATGGGCGATTGGAATTTCTACAATATTGGCGCTACTACATTAAAAGCTCTTAAAGGAGCGAAGATTATTCCCGATAAAGACTATGAGGCATATGAGGGAAAAAAGCCGGATGCCTTGATTGTTAAAAAGCCAATTATTATCGGAGCTATCGAGTATAAGACTCCTCAGGAGTTGCGAACCGAAAAGCAGATTGCTAAAGCTATTGCACAAGAAATTGGGACAGCCCAGATATTGCAGGCAAAAGTTTACATTGTTACTGACGGCAAGAAAACTTTTTGGATTAACCCCGCTACCGGTCAAGAAATTCTACAGGAAGATGGTAGCCGCATTACATTAAATTTTGACAAGAGTAGCACAGAGTGTATTACCCTCATCAATAAGATTCGAGCCTCTATTAATGCTACCAATAATCAAATCAAGGCTGCTGCGTCTGTTGATCCTCTGCCTCTGGCCGAAAAAGTATGGCAAGATTTATGGGCTGTTTCAGGAGCTACACCTGAAAATTGTTTGTACACCTTTGTTGAGATTTTCATCTTCAAATACCTTAGCGATTTAGGCGTTTTGAAGGGAATGTATTCATTCTATGATTTGCTGGGAAAATACTCTGGCAATAATGAGAATGAGGTGCTTGAATATTATGCTTCCACGGTACGAGTAAAGATTAAAGCTCTTTTCCCTGGCAACCCGAAGGACAAAACTACCATTATCAATGGAACAATTTTTGTATCCAAAGACGACAAGGCTGTTTCTGGATATGCGACTGTTTTCCACAAAATTCTTAAGCGTTTTAATGATTTTGGGACTTTAGAGAACATAGACTACGACTTCAAAAGCAAGCTGTTTGAAACATTCTTGAAAGAATCAATCAGTAAGAAAAATTGGGGTCAATACTTTACACCCTTGAAGGTAGTTCGAGCTATTGTCAATATGATAGACATCACTCCGGGTATGAAGATTTGCGATCCGGCGTGTGGCGTTGGAAAATTCTTGCTTGAACCGATTCTTCACGATTTGCACCGATTCTATAAAGTGGAGGATGGAGAGTTAAAGCCCCAAATTATGCTGAGTGGTTTTGACAAAGGATTTGATAAGGACGAACAAAAAACAATCATTCTTGCTAAAGCAAATATGCTGATTTATATGTCTGGTTTGCTCCGAGAGCATCCAGAAATGACAGATAAATTTGCTAAACTTTTTAACGACACGTTTTTGCTTCAAACCAACTCGATTCTTGGAACCTTGGCAAAGCCTGTCTATGATCAGTATGATCTGATTTTAACGAATCCGCCGTATGTTATGAGCGGAAGTAGTAATTTGAAGGAAGAGATTTCCAAGGATGATGCACTCAAGAAATACTTTTCTGTAAGCGCAATGGGCATCGAAGGTTTGTTCATGGAATGGATTATTCGTGCCCTCAAACCAAATGGAAAAGCGTTTATTGTCGTGCCTGATGGTATTATGAACCGCAGTAACGACAAAAAGCTCCGTGACTTTATATTGGAGCAGTGTGAAATTGATGCTGTCATCTCTCTTCCGTTAAACACTTTCTTCACAACTAACAAAAAAACTTACATTCTTGCTCTGACAAAAAAAGCACCTGTTATGGTGGATGGTGTGCCTACGCTTCAGCGCCAAATCTCCCCAGTATTTACCTATTTGTGTTCGGAAATCGGAGAAACTCGTGATGTGTACCGTTTTGACATCAATCAAAATGATTTGCAGGTTGCATCTGATCTTTTTAATATGTTCAAGGGTGCGAAAACGAGCTTTGCAAACACATTGAACATGATTGGTGATCGGAGATGCAAAATTTCGAGCATTGATGACTTTTACAACGGAACTCATTGGTGCGTGGAACGATGGTGGAATCACGAAGAACGGCAGGCTCTTGGTATCGAGGAAGAATCCAAGACAATCGGAGTAAATGACTTTAGAGTTTTACTTGCTGATACGATTAACACATTGTCTGAACTTGATGAACCATTGGCTGAAGTTGAAAAAAAAAACGATGAGGGCCTTCAGTTTTTAGAAATCCCCATTACTCAGGTGTTTGATATTGTTCGTGGCGACGGAAAATATACTCGAAGCTATGTACATGAACACACTGGTGAGCATCCATTATATTCTGGCAACACATTTGGACCATTTGCTCAGATCGATTCCTATGATTATAATGTTCCGGCATTGACATGGGCAATAGATGGTTTAGCGGGCTACATGATGATTCACAGATCACCTTTTTCCGCAACCAACCACCGTGGAATACTCCTACTGAAAGACACAAATATAGACCTGGAGTACGCAAAATATACCTTGGAACCTATTTTTAGAGAGCTTAAAAAAGGGCGGCAAGGCGATAATGGAGAGAATGAGTACACATCATTACCACCATTTATGATTCAATCTGTAAAATTTGCTATTCCGGTAGACCATGACGGAGAGCCTTGGCTTGAAAAGCAAAAAGAAATCGCCGCAGGTTATGTAACTTTGGAACAAACCAAAGAAACTGTTGTTGAACAAATTGCAAATCTCTCACAGGTTTCTGTTGTGCCGAATTGTGATGAATATGCGATCGAATATTTGCCTTTGAGTGAGCTATTTGACACAATTAAAGGAAAGTCAAAGTACACCAAAAAGTACGGGAATTTACACTCAGGCCCTTACCCAGTCTACTCGGCATCAAGTCAAGGGACACTGACCCATTTAGATACCTACGATTATGACGGTCGTTATATGACATGGTCAACAAACGGATTTGCAGGTACGATTCTTATTCTGAATGGCAAATTTTCCATTAACGGAGATCGTGGAATCTTGGTTCCTAAAAACGGGCGTCAAGATTTGGACTTCGATTATATGAAATTTACATTAGAACCCATATTCCGAGAGCTGGCTAAAGGTCGAAAAGGCGATAACGGAGAAGATGAATTTACTAAACTATATCCTTCGATGTTAAGCGACATTATGGTACCAATTCCTGTCGATGGTAAAGGAAATATTAGCCTTTTACTTCAAAAGGAGATTGCCCAAAAGTTTATATCAGTACAAAATAGTCAGAAAGAAATTATTGAAAAATTGGATGCACTGATATCCAAGAAAATTTCCATGTAATCAAAAGGAAGCGCTCATTTTATTTTGAGCGCTTCCTTTTTACTTTCGCTTTTTCTTTTTTGCTCCATGGTAAGGCTGTGACCGAGCTTTCCCCCTCATATTGTTGGGATTCTTCAGTAGCTTGGACAGGCTCAGTATTCGCAGAAAAGCAGAAAAATCATCGGATGAAATTTTTTCAAAAGGAATCTGCATTTTATCACAGAACTCATGGATCATAGCTTCTGTGTCGGTCCCCATCTGTATGGCCTGTTCAAAATTCTCTTTAACCTCATCCAGTGTTGGCTGTGGGTCGGCTGTGGTCTTGTCTTTCAAATGGGCTTCCCGTATATCCTGGACAATGCTGTCCAGATCATCATGAAGAATATGGCTGTAAAAATCGTTCTCCTGTACCTGACCCAGTTCCAGCGTCCGCATATATAGATCATTTTCTCCCGGTGCGTGTTCTTTCAGAATGGTCTGCCGGGTAGCTTCCAGAATCAGATTCATCTGGTTCACCCGCATATCAGCGATCCGGTCAATAAAGATTTCCATATCAACCATCAGCCGCAAAAAATTCGGATGGGTCGCCAACTCACAAAGCAGGCGGTTGTTGATTTTTCCGCTGCTTAATAATACAACCATATTATATTTATACATTTGACGGCACAAAGGTTGTTTCAAGCGAAGAAAATTACTGGAGTTACAGTAACTGCCTGTATGCGTATGATGGCAACGGCATTGCTGTTCACGACGGAGGCATGGGATATCTGCACGTTGAATACGTTTCCCTGTTTTCCATGACAGATAATCGGCTGGAGTGGGCAGATACGCTTATGAGTACAGAGGAATGCAGCTATGAGGACCTGCGCGCGTTCCTGGATACCTTAACGCCGATAGACGACTTCATTCCAATCACAGACGATTCGTATCTGACCAATTAATGAAAACGGCAAATTGCGCTGCGGGGGTCCCCAAATCATGCAGGTTGTGCCAAAGCAAATATGAAAGTCCCAGGTCATTTGACCCGGGACTTTTTATGTAAAGAAACCCCGGCGGGACACGTCTGCGTCCTGCCGGGGAAATTTTTTCTCAGCCTGCGTCCTCTGAAACGCTGGGGGTTTCGTAGGTTTCGATACGGCGGATGTGCGCGCCGAGTGCGGTGAGTTTGCCGACGATATCCTCATAACCGCGCTCGATGAAGTGCGCGTCCTCGATGAGCGTCATGCCCTCGGCGCACATGGCAGCAATAACCATTGCTGCGCCTGCGCGCAGATCACAGGCACGGACCTCGCAGCCGTGCAGCGTCTGCACGCCGTCGATAATGGCGGTCTTCCCTTCTACCTGAATGTTTGCGCCCATGCGGCCAAGTTCGGCGGTGTAGCGGAAGCGGTTGTCATAGACGCCCTCGGTCACAAGACTGGTGCCGACTGCAGTAGCAAGACAGACCGTGATCTGCGGCTGCATGTCGGTCGGGAAGCCGGGATACGGCATGGTCTTGACGTTTGCGCGGTGCAGCCGGTAGGCCGATTCGACGCGGATGGCGTCGTCATATTCCGTGATGTCCGCGCCGATCTCGCGCAGCTTTGCAGTGATGCAGTCGAGATGCTTCGGAATGACATTCTCGATCAGCACATCGCCGCCGACAGCTGCCGCGGCCGCCATATAGGTGCCTGCTTCGATCTGGTCGGGAATGATGGAATAGCAGCCGCCGTGCAGCGCCTTGACGCCGCGGACCTTGATCACGTCGGTGCCTGCGCCGGAAATCTGCGCGCCCATGGCGTTCAGGAAGTTCGCAAGATCCACGATGTGCGGCTCTTTGGCGCAGTTTTCGATAATCGTCATGCCGCTGCAAAGCACTGCTGCGAGCAGGATGTTCATCGTCGCGCCGACGGAGACAATATCGAGATAAATGTGGCCGCCGCGCAGCCCGCCCTTCGGGGCGTCGGCGCAGACATAGCCGCCGGCCTGCTCGACCATGGCACCCATGGCCTCGAAGCCCTTGATATGCTGGTCAATGGGGCGGACACCGAAGTTGCAGCCGCCCGGCATGGCAACATGGGCATGACCAAAGCGGCCAAGCTCTGCGCCGATGAGGTAATACGACGCACGGATGCGTCGGACGAGTTCGATGGGAGCAGTTGCGTTGCGTGCACGGGTGCAGTCGATCTCGAGCGTGTTGCGGCCGTAGCGGCGGATCTCCGCGCCCATATCGCGCAGAATCTCCAGCAGCAGCCGCACATCTGAAATATCCGGTACGTTTTCGATCCGGCAGGAGCCGCTGACGAGCAGTGTGGCCGGCAGGATTGCGACCGCCGCGTTCTTGGCTCCGGAAATGGTCACGGAGCCGGAAAGCTTTGTGCCGCCTTGAACGATGTATTTGATCAAAATGTAGTCCCTCTTTGGTAGCGTCAGTTGACACTAAGAGTGTTTGCAGAAACGCGTTATGTTAACAGAGCCAAATTCGGCCGCTTCTAGAATAGCACACCACGGCAGGAATGTAAAGGAAAATGACAATTCAGCAACAGAAAATCTTCAGATTTTCTTCATAATTCGACAAGTTTGGACAGCAGGATTATTTTTCCGCCGTGATTTCGCGCGTAATGCCGTTGATAAAGAAGCTTCCGGCGTCCGTCTCGACCAGCCAGACCGGCACAAAGCGGATACCGGTACCCGCCTGATCCGACGGCAGATAGCCCTGCGTGAGCGATGTCACCGTGCTTCCGACCCAGCCGAGCGCGTCGCGCCGTGCCAGCAGCTGCGCCAACGCATCAGCGGCGGAAATGGCCTCCTGCTCTGATACGCGCGTGATGGAACTGCCGCCGGTGTAAAACGTGCCCTCGACCGCCGTGAGATGCTCGTCCATATAGGTCAGCTCCAGAAGACTGCCGAGCACAGGGACGCCGAGCAGCGTCTGTGAGGCGCAGATACGCACAGCGCCGCTTTCTGCCTGCTCGCGTGTGAGCGACTGGTATTGAAAATCCATGGCGTGCAGCAGCTTCTCTGCGGCTTTTTCCGGATTTCGCACCCGGCTGCCGCCGGTCAGCGACGCGGAAAAGCCGCCTGTGCGTGTAATGTGGAGCGTTCCAAGATCGGATTCATAGGTGCTTTCAAAGCCGGACGCACCTGCGGGCGCGGTCTTTGCACCCAGAAGCGCCTGCGCAGCCGTTTGTGCGCCGTCCTCGGAGAGTTCGACAATATAGAGCGTGGGACTGCGCGGCAGTTCGTCCAGATCAATGGAAAGGTCATAGCCCTCGTAAAGTGTCTTGAGTTCCTGCAGCATCTGCCGCTGTTCATGCGTCTGTGCAAGCCGGTTCGGCACGACAATGCAGAGAAGCCCCAGCGCGCAGAGCGTCAAGACAAGAAGAATCAGATTTTTCATGCGCGAAGCGCTCATAGCGGCTCCTCCTGATGGAAAATTTGAGTCAGTGGTGCGATGGATACGGCGGAAAGCAGCTGTTCTAAAGAGGTCTTCGGCGAATCTGTATGGATTTACCCACTTGTTTGTAGGGGCCGATGCCCACATCGGCCCGCTGGGAAATTGCGAATTCGCCTAAGATTCCCGCAGAAACGGTGCGTTCTGCCGGGTCGATGTGGGCATCGACCCCTACGATTAACAGCGAAAAGCCTGCGGATTCGCATCGGACTATCGCTTTTCGCAATTACCTGCTGCGACCTCTCAGGCGCTCCCGCGCCAGTGCATCGTGGGCGGGTACATATCAAGCTTACTCCGTCTCCCAACCGGCGGTGAGTTCTCCTCCGGTGCCTTCTGCGTACAGAAGGCGGAGCGTTTCGCCCTTCGGCAGACACGCCGCCGCCTGTGCAGCGGGCAGAAGCGCTGCGGGTGTTGATGTGGCTGTGTAGCTGCGGTACAGAACGGAGGCGCGTGTGATCTGCGTGCCGTCGAAGCGAATCTCGATTCCGCCGCCGCGCGGCGCAATCTCGATGCCGGACAGATAATAGCCGAAGGTACACACGGCGCTCTGGCCGTCTTCAGAATAGCTTTGCAGATAGACCCGCGCCTCGCCGTAGCTGTCGCCGGTCAGGCGGCTGAGAAGACTGCGCGCAGCCTCAATGCGGCCCAGCGCGTCGGCGGACGCGCTCTGGAAACGGTCGTCTGATTGGAGAATCTGCAGGTCGATTCGGCCCTGCGCGCTTACGCGCAGATGCAGGCCGGTTTCGGTAAAGGACGTCGTGCCGTCGTTTCCGACGAATCGCGCGTCACCGTAGGGATTGATGCCAATTTGGGTTGCGAGAGCGGAAATGAATCTGGCATCGCACGGGTTCGTGCCGAGGCCCGTGCAGACGGCGGCGCTCGACGCGCTGATAAGCGAGAGCGGATCAAGCGCGCTGTAAGGTGCAGCGTCCGATTCAAAGGCGAAAAAGCTGCCGTCCGGAACGGCGGCGGAGAGTTCGGCGGCAAGCGTCTCGGCGGAAAGCGCCGTTTGTGCGCGGTAGCAGCTGCCGCCCAGCAGATACAGTTCAACTGTCTCACCATTCAGCGCCAGCAGGTACCACTGCGCGTCCGCACCCTCCGGTGCGCGCACGTTCAGCCACGCGCCGAGCACAGCGGGCGAGATGGTTCCCGGAAAGCAGAAGGCTGCGCCGGGGCCGCGCAGCGCGGCATAAAATGCCGATTCAGTGCACGCCTGCGGCGTTTCGGCGCTCTCGAGCGCCTGTGCAAGTAACCCGCCGTACTGACCGTAAAGCGTGTCAAGAGCGGCAAAGTCATACTGTGCGCTTTGACGGCCTGCCTCAGTACTCAGCGTGACGGCGATGGGCTGCGCCGCGCCGATGAACGCGCTGCCGGTGGCGGGCGCAGTGTAGGTCAGCTCTGCCTCGTTCAGGCCGAACAGACCCGCAAACGGGCGCAGCGCACTCGCCAGCCACTTGGTCTGCGTGAGCGTTTTCGTCGGCAGACACATGATCGCAAGCGTCACGTTGACCAGCACGAGAAACACAATCAGAATATCCTTCCCAATCTCCAGCAGCCGGCGGCCATGCCCGGCGGGGCCGGGTCTTCGTTCCTGCTTCATGCCTGTGCCTCCGCGGCGGGCATGGTGATGAGAACCGAGGTGCCCTTGCCATATTCGGATGAAATTTCGATGCGGCCCTTGTGCTGGTTCAGAATCTCCTGCGCGATGGAAAGGCCCAGGCCTGTGCCGCCGGACTCGCGCGAACGTGCCTTGTCCACACGGTAGAACCGGTCGAACAGACGCGGCAGATCCTTTTCCGGGATGCCGATGCCGTTGTCGGTCACGCGGACAAAGACATTTTTGCCGCTCGTGCCGACGAGCATGTCAATTTTGCCGCCGTCGGGCGTATACTTGACGGCGTTGGAGACGATGTTTGTGATGACCTGCTCGATGCGCTCCCGGTCACCGTTGACGTCGGGAATGTCCCCCTCGCAGGTGAGCGTCATGGTGTGGTGGTGGTTCTGTTCGGCATTCAGCTTCGCCGCGTCGTAGACATTCTGCACGGCTTTGAGGAACGGGAAGCGGGAGATATTCATCTCCATCTTGCCGTAGTCGATCTTGCTGAGCGTGAGCAGATCCTGCACGATGCGGGTCATGCGGTCGGCCTCGCTGATGATGACGTTCATGAAGTTTGCGCGCAGTTCCGGCGGCAGTTCGTCGCCGGTATCGACGATCGTTTCAGCGTAGGATTTGATGTTGGTCAGAGGTGTGCGCAGTTCGTGCGAGACGTTGGCGACGAATTCGCGCTTGAGTTGTTCGCTCCTGCGCTGCTCGGTGACATCGTGAATGACAACGAGGACGCCGCCCTGTGCATGGTCGGACGAGAACGGCGCCATGAACAGTTCCAGTTCACGCTCGCCGACGGTTTTCTGCGTTTCGATATACTGCGGTCTGCGCAGCGTCAGGAGCGTGTCGAGTTCCGCCTCCTTCGAGAAAATTTCGTCGAAGGTTGTCTGACCGGACAGATTCTGCGCCAGCATCTGCGTGGCGGCAGGATTATAGTGAATGACGGTTCCGGAGGTGTTGAACGCGACGACGCCATCCGTCATGTGCAGGAACAGCGTGGAAAGCTTGTTGCGCTCGTTCTCCGCCTCGGAGATCGTATCCTGCAGAACCTTTGCCATGTGGTTGAAGTTCTGGGTCAAGTCGCCGATCTCGTCGCGGCTGTCTACCGTGACGCGGTTTGCAAAGTCCCCTGCCGCGACGCGTTTCGTCCCGACGGTCAGCGCACGGATAGGCGTAATCAGAATCTGCGACAGCAGGAAGGACAAAATCACACAGATCACCAGGCCCAGCGCCAGCGCGCGCAGGATGATGATCAGCAGTTCGCTCGTCAACGCATCGACTGTGGCACGGTTGTCGCGGATGTAGGCGATATACTGCGCGCCGTCCGATTCGACGGGGACGGCCAGATCCATATAGTTGTTCGTGACCGAACTGCTCTGCCCAACCGAGCCGTTCATGGCGGACAGAATGTTCTGCGTCATAACGACGGTAGTGCGCTGATTGGAACTGTCAAGCACGGAGCCGTTCTGGTCGAGAATGTAGACGTTGCGGCCCGTAATATCGATGCCGAGTCCGGCCTGCGCCATGAGAAGCTCCTTCATCTGCGCGGGCGCGTTGTCCTCCGCCGAAAGCCTTTGCAGCTGGCTGATGAATTCCGGGGTAAACGTGCCCTCCATCTGCTCATAGAACTGGGACACATAGAAATTGCCGACGCCGCTCATCAAAAACGCGCCTGTCGTCAGCATCAGGGCCAGGATCAGGATCACCATGATCATGACCATCTTCATGCGCAGGGACCGCATGGCCGCCCCTCCTTTCTCGCGCGGGAAACCGATTTCTTATCCCGCGAAATAATAGCCGACGCCGCGCCGGGTCAGGATATATTGGGGCTTGCCGGGATCGTCTTCGATCTTTTCACGAAGCCGCCGCACCGTCACATCGACCGTGCGCATATCCCCGTAATAGTCATAATTCCACACCCGCTGCATGAGATCTTCCCGGGAGAAGACCTTTCCGCGTTCGCGGATAAGATAGGAGAGAAGGTCGTATTCCTTCTGTGTCAGATCGACCGGCGCACCGTTTTTCGTCACCTGATAGGTTTCGGGGTTTAGGCACAGGCCATTTGCCTCAACGGTATTTGCCGTGCCGGAGGCCTGCGCGGAAGCGTATTCCATGCTGCGGCGGCGGATATTCGCCTTGACGCGGGCCATGAGCTCCTTCATGGAAAAGGGCTTGGTCATATAGTCGTCCGCGCCGGTCTCGAGTCCGAAGACCTTGTCCATTTCCTCCTCACGGGCCGTGAGCATGATGATGGGCGTGGTGCGGTTTTCGCCGCGGAGCGTTTTGCAGATGTCAAAGCCGCTCATTTTCGGCAGCATGACATCCAATAAGATCAGATCCGGGTCCTTTGTCTGCGCAAGCAGCAGACCCGTCTCGCCGTCGAGCGCCTCGAGCGTTTCATATCCCTCGCGCTTGAGATTGAATTTCAGGATCTCCACGATTGCGCGTTCATCCTCTA
>ERZ772881.1391-NODE-1391-length-21596-cov-4.245068_pt1 | contig 21596 bp, 9 predicted proteins | sample MGYA00580581_ERZ772881 | MGnify/ENA primary metagenome ERZ772881 (study PRJEB29015, sample SAMEA2737668) | human gut metagenome | biome: human gut; feature: human-associated habitat; material: faeces | place: China | collected 2012 ...
TCATCGCATCACGTATTCGGGACTCTGGGCTGAGATGTGTCGGCGGCGCGACGAGCTCTTATCGGGTGGATTGGGACATGGCCAGCTGCATATCTTCAGGGCCTTGCCGACCCCCGATTTTCTATACACCTATCTCTCCGTACACCTCTTGGGAGGCGTCGCTGTTCCGGTGGACAAGGACCTGGCGGATGAGCTTTTCTCTGCTCTGCGACATTCTCTGGCGGGCAAGGCGCTGCCATGGTCTGCCGCTTCGCCTTTGGAGAATATTGCCGACGTGCTGTTCACCACTGGCTCCACGGGGGCACAGAAGGGCGTCATGGAGAGTTACCGCGCCCTCCTTGCCAATGCCGACAATCTCATTCAGGCACAAGGCTATGGCCCGGAAACCATATTTGTAATATGTGGACCGCTCAATCACTTAGGCTGCCTGTCCAAATTGTGGTCTACACTCATGGTAGGCGGTACGCTCATCCTGCTGGATGGTATGAAGGATATGACGCGTTTCCTTGAGGTGCTCGGTTTCCCGGGTGGGCGCCTGGCCGTCTTTATGGTTCCTTCAAGCATACGGATGATGTTGATGCTGGGCAGAAAGCAGTTGTCTCTCCTATCAGAGAACATTGATTTCATAGAGACGGGCGGAGCCACCTTGGCGCAGAAAGACATGGAAGAGCTCTGTGACTTGTTGCCTCACGCGCGGTTGTATAACACTTACGCCTCTACGGAGACGGGCATCGTCTGCACTTACAATTTTAACCATGAGCCTTATGTGGCAGGGTGTGTGGGCAAGCCGATGGTCCACTCTTCAGTGATGATCGCTGACGATCACACTATCGCTTGTCAGGGCGCAACGCTGATGAGCGGTTACCTTGACGATGAACGGCTTACGGCTTCAGTGTTGAGAGACGGCACCTTATACACGCAAGATCTCGGAAAGATAGACTCTGAGGGTAACCTCTACATGCTGGGCCGCAACAATGACGTCATCAACACCGGCGGCTATAAAGTGTCACCGCAGGAGGTGGAAAATGTCGTAGCCTCGTTCCCTGGCATTATGGATTGCATTTGCTTGAGAGACTTATCTCCCCTTTTTGGCGAGACCGTTAAGCTGTGTTATGTCGTGGAGGAGGGGGCAACGGTCAATAAGAGAGATCTGGCACGCTTTATCGCGTCACGGCTCGAAACTTATAAGGTGCCGCGTGTCTTTGAGCAAGTGGATGCTATCCATCATACTTTCAACGGGAAGCCTGACCGGAAATACTATGCTGAGTTATAGCTTTTTAATCTCCCGTTAATCATTTTTACACAATGTTACAACGGCGGCCATCAGATAATCGTTTACCTTTGCACCGCAATTAGAGCAGTATTAGTGAACGGCTCTTACGGTCATTCTTTTTTGTTATGTAAAAAAGATTGTAGAGAAAAAGATTTATGGATAAGCAAGTGTTCCAGACCGATAGCCGTCGGAGGTGGATGCGGTTTAAATGGACGATGCGTTTCTTCGCGACTCTCGTTGCCTTGTTGCTCATTGTTTTTATTACGATGTTCTTTATGGAAGGCAGTCCAAACATGCCTTTCCGTCACGATTATCGTGGCGTGATGTCGGGTTCCAAGCCTTTCATGCGCGACATCAAACTGACAAAGACCTACCGTTCTCTCCGCGACAATTTCGTGGAGCGACATATGCACAACACTTACCTGGAGCACTTTGAGAAGAGCCACCGCTTTGTCGGACACGGGAAAGGGCTAACGCAGAAGTTCATCGACGAATGGACAGACCCGCGCATGGGCGTTCGCGCGGCATGGTTTGTCAACTGGGACCCGCATGCCCTGCGCTCATTGAAGCAGAACATGAGGAATCTGAATCTTGTGATTCCGGAGTGGCTTTTCATCAATCCCAAGACGTGTGAGTTGGAAATAAGGGTTGATAAGAAAGCCCTTGCCCTCATGCGTAAGTCGGGTATTCCCATCATGCCCATGCTGACCAACAACTACAAGAACGGCTTCCGGTCGGAGGGTATCGGCCGCATCATGAGGAATCCTGCCCTGCGCAAACAGTTCATCAACAGCATGCTCGTCGTCTGTCATCGCTTCCGCTTCCAGGGTGTCAACATCGACTTGGAGGACTTGACTATCAACGACAATGCACAGCTCACCAACTTCGTCAAGGAGCTTTCACAGCTTTTCCACGATAACGGCATGTATATCACCCAGGACATCCAGCCGTTTAATGACGACTACGATGTGCAGCCGTTGGCGAAGTACAACGACTACCTCTTCCTCATGGCTTATGATGAGCACAACACCGACAGCCGGCCTGGCGACATCGCTTCGCAGCACTGGGTGGAGCGTGCAACCGATTGGGCGGCGAAAAACATCCCCAACGACAAGCTCGTTCTCGGTCTCGCCGCTTACGGATACGACTGGCCGGATGGCGACAATGCAAGCACAGTGTCGTTCGATCAAACCATTGCCTCAGCGCTTGACGCAGGGGCTGACATCCACTTCAATGACGATTCGTACAATCTCTCTTACTCCTACTATGACGACGACAACCTGCTGCATCAAGTCTATTTTACGGATGCGGCGACGTTGTTCAACATGATGCGTTTCGGTGTGACCTATCATCTTGCCGGCTTCAGCGTGTGGCGTCTCGGCACCGAGGATCACCGGCTGTGGAATTTCTATGGCAAGGACCTGGCTTGGGAGCAAGTGAAGAAATGGAACATGAACAAGATGATGCGCCTGGTGGGTTACGACGATGTTAACTTTGTTGGCACGGGCGAGGTCATGGATGTGGAGTCGGAACCGAAGGAAGGTAAAGTCAGTCTGGCGATGGATCCCAACGACGCTATCATCACTGAGGAGAAATACCTGGGGCTGCCCTCTACTTACACGATCACGAAGTTGGGCCATTGCGGTCCCAAGGATTTGCTGCTCACCTTTGACGACGGTCCCGACTATCGGTGGACACCGCGTGTGCTCAGCACGTTGAAGAAATATCATGCGCCAGCCGCTTTCTTCATGGTAGGCTTGCAGATGGAGAAGAACCTGCCCCTTGTTCGCAGGGTCTACGATGAGGGCTACACCATAGGCAACCACACCTTCACCCACCATAATATGATTGAGAACTCGGATGCCCGCACCTATGCTGAGCTCAAGCTGACGCGCATGCTCTTGGAGAGCGTCACCGGACAGAGTACCATTCTCTTCCGTGCGCCTTACAATGCCGATGCCGATCCCACGCAACATGAGGAGATCGAACCGATGATCCTTGCCAGCCGACGCGACTATCTCTTTGTGGGTGAAGAGGTCGACCCTAACGACTGGGAACTCGGCGTGTCGGCTGACCAGATCTATCATCGTGTCATTGACGGTGTGCACCGTGGCGACGGCCACATCATCCTGCTTCACGATGCCGGCGGCGTAACCCGCAAGCCTACTTTGGCAGCACTACCGCGCATCATTCGCACCTTGCAGCACGAAGGCTACCATTTCATCTCTCTGGAGAAATATCTCGGTATGAGCCGTTCTCAGCTCATGCCGCCTGTACCTAAAGGTAAAACTTATTATGCCATGCAAGCCAACCTCACGCTGGCCGAGATCATCTATCACCTGAGCGATTTCCTTACCGCGCTGTTTGTGGTCTTTATCGTACTTGGCTTCCTGCGCCTCGGGTTCATGTACTACCTCATGGTGATGGAAAAGCGTAAAGAGCGTCGCCGTCATTACACGACGCTCACAGAGGACAACGCGCCAAAGGTCTCTATCATCGTCCCCGCCTACAACGAGGAAGTCAATGCCGTGCGTACGGTGGAGACCTTGCTCAAGGAAGACTATCCAAACTTCGACATCTACTTCGTCGATGACGGCAGCAAGGATCACACTCTGGACCGTATTCACGAGGCTTTTGACGGCAATGAGAAGGTGCACATCCTCGGCAAGCCCAATGGGGGCAAGGCTTCGGCACTGAACTACGGCATAGCCCGCACCTCGTCGGACTATGTGGTGTGCATTGATGCCGACACACAGCTGCGCCCCGATGCCGTGAGCAAACTCATGCAGCACTTCCTTGCTGACGGCGAACACCGCATCGGCGCCGTGGCAGGAAACGTGAAAGTGGGTAACCAGTGCAACATGCTTACGCGCTGGCAGGCTATCGAGTACACCACCAGCCAGAACTTTGACCGCATGGCCTACTCTTACATCAATGCCATCACTGTGGTGCCTGGGGCCATCGGCGCCTTCCGCAAGGAGGCCATCGAGAAAGCCGGTGGCCTCACCAATGATACCCTTGCCGAGGACTGCGACCTGACCATGCGCATCATCGAGAGCGGATATGTCATTGAAAACGAAAACTTCGCCGTGGCCATGACCGAGGCGCCGGAGAACGTGGAGCAGTTTGTCAAGCAGCGTGTGCGCTGGTGCTTTGGCGTGATGCAAACTTTCTGGAAGCACCGGGCATCACTCTTCAATCCGAAAAAACATGGTTTCGGACTGTGGGCCATGCCCAACATGCTGGTGTTCCAATACATCATCCCCACCTTCTCACCGTTGGCAGACATCATGATGTTTGTGGGCCTTTTCTCGGGCAACGCCTTGCAGATCCTGACCTATTACCTGATTTTTCTCGCCGTGGATGCCAGCGTGAGCATCATGGCTTATCTTTTTGAGCACGAACGGCTGTGGGTGCTGTTGTGGATCATTCCGCAGCGCTTTTTCTACCGCTGGATCATGTACTACGTGCTCTTCAAGAGTTATCTCAAAGCCATCAAGGGTGAGCTGCAGCAATGGGGCGTACTCAAGCGTACCGGCGATGTGAAGAGTCTTGCCTGACATATATAACAAACGCGACTGCCTCTACGCTGTAATCGCATCGCGTCTACAGTGTAAAGGCGATGCGATTACAGTGTAATGGCAATGCGATTACAGTGTAAAGGCGATGCGATTACGGCGTAGAGGCAATGAATAAAAAAAGTGTATCATTTTCGATGATACACTTTCTTTTTTCGTTGACGGTTATTACTTCTCGTTTTCAGGGTCGTAGATAGTCGTCTTCACTTCTTTCACGGAAAGCTCTGCGAGTGCTATCCATTGACTTCCTGATGTTGACGAGTCAATTCGGAGCCAGAGATAACGGAAAGGTTCAGCACTCACAATATGCGGCGAGTCGTAGGAGGCGGCCTTATCACCAGGTAGCCCTGTCAGTACATTTAATTGAAATGCTTTTGACAGTGCATCGGTTGACTTATTAAACTCACTGGATCCTAAAACTGTAATCTGCTTTGGATTGTCCTTGTTGTTATTGTTACGGCAGACGTAGCTGAACATGACGCCCGTTACTTCTTTCTTGAGGTCCACCACTATGTAATGGGGGAAAGGCGAAGGACTTGACCAACTCATGTGGAAGAAACTGTTGTTCTTTCCGTCAACGAGATTTCTGATGGGTCCTTCCGATGTTTCCTGATCATCGGTCCACAAGTCATCAGCCGTGAGGGTGATGGCATCGCCCAATCCTGCGTCTTTCACAGTAGGCAGCACGGCACCGGCCTGTGTGCTGACCGTGAACGGCGCGGTCTCGCCTCCGTCGTTACTGACAAAGGAGAACTGATAGTCCAACCTGCCATACTTGGCGTAGAGCCCATCGATAACGATAGAGTCAGCATAAGAACTGGCGTTCTTCACCACTTCGCCCTTTTTGGGATCGTTGTATTTCACCTTTACATAGTAGTAGTCAGGATGTGAAGGTCTTGTCCAATGGAAGACTACTTCTCCCGGCTTGGCAGTTGAAGTGATGGTGGTTTGGTCAATGATTGAGCTGGGCACTGTCTTGTCGTCGCTTGAGCATGATGAGAATCCTGCAAGGAGCGCAACAGCCAGCAAACTGTATATGGTCTTTTTCATTGTTGTTTTGAATTAATTACCTTTCTGATCAGTAGCCTGGATTCTGGACGATATGCACATTCTTGTTGATATCGGCCGAAGGTATCGGCATGAGATAATTGGAAGGAGATGCGAATTTACGCTCAAAGATGACGGTCTTCACCTTTGCAAAGTCAGTCAGCGTGGTAGCGTCAATGTCCATGCCTTGGGCTTTTACATTGAAGTATTTCTCTGCGAGAAGCCAGCGTCTCATATCCCAGAAGTTTTGATTCTCAAGGTAGAACTCGTTCATACGCTCATTGCGAACAATCTCACGCAGCCCATCTTGTGTGGTGGCCTTTGATGGGTCTTTTGAGTAATTGTCCCATGCATCTTCTACGGTAGGAATGCCTGCACGTTCGCGCACCTTGTTGATATATTCACGGGCTGTGGAAAGGTCGCCCGTCTCCACACAACACTCGGCATAGCCTAAATAAAGCTCCGCCAGGCGGATGACAGGCCATGGACGCTCATGGTAGTCGCCTAAGCCACTGGCATTCTTTGCGATGTCTGGATCCACAAACTTTTTGTTGAGGAAGCCCGTAGGCGCATAGTTGTTGGAGCGGAGATTGTTAAGATCCTTACCCCTGCTGCAGTTTCCGCCGACGACAAAGCTCGTGATAAGCTCGCCATGAGTGCCGTCAGAGAACTTCCTGTAATCGGCATCATCCCTGTAGGCGCCGTTGTTGCTGGAACTGAGAATCTCGTAAAACCCGTTTTGAAAGTCAATCCAGGCATAGAAACGGGGTTCACGGTCAAGGTCGAAACGCATGGTCTGACGCCCCAGGCATGCCTCATTCATATGTGTCGAATCCACTTTTACAAGATTCCAGGGGTGTGAGAAGTCGAGCGTCTTGTCCTCATCCATGGGCAGTCCATTCTTTGTATAGAAACGGCTCATCATGGCAATGGTGGGTGAGATGCCATTCCAGGAGTTGTTTCCATTCTTCCAGTTGAAAGGCATGCTTTTGTTTTGGAGACCGTAGTTGCCCTCACCACGTGAGTCGGCCATGATGACTTCGCAGTTGGAGCCGGCTTTTTCACCTTCCTGTTCATAGTCGGTAGAGATATAGCGCAAGGCTCGTACGTGTGGGTCTGCCGGATAACCATTGGTGGAAATCTTATAATCGCCCCGTTTATACAAGTGGTAGCCGGCTGCCTCAGCCGCTGTAATGGCCTCTTTATAGGCATCGCGTGCCTTTACCCATTTGTTCGCATCGTAGGTGAGAGGCATGAGTGGTTTGCCCTCTTTGTCCTTGAAATCAGCATAAAACTTACTGTTGCCGTTGAACAATGGTGATGCGGCGTAGAGCAGTGTCTTGGCCTTCATGGCCTTGGCTGCCACGCTTGTGGCCAGACCAAACTCATTCGACTGCGTACCGATACGCGTTGCTGGAAGACCCTTTGCAGCCTCGTCGAAATAGTTGCAGATGGAATCCACACACACATCGTAGTCTGTTCGGGGAAGATAGTCCTTCGGATTGGTCATGGCATCGGGCTTTGTGGTAACTAAGATAATGGGGCCATAGCAACGTGTAAGCAGAAAATCGTAATAACCTAAAAGAAACTTTACCTGTGCCTTGTAGTCAGCCCTGTCTTTGGCCTCCAGCTCTGCGAAGTCGCCGCTCTTGTTGAGCTCCTCCTGGAAAGAGAGACACTGGCGGATGCCTTGGTATAAGGTGTTCCAGTAGGAGATGACCGGATCGGAGGCGGTATAATTGCCTTTGGGAAAGGCCGCGAAAGTTTCGTGCTCAAATGCTGTAACTACTTCATCACCCGTGAGCAGGTCAAGGGAGCTTGTACCGCTATTTGGCTGTGGCAGATAGCCATAGCAGGAGTATAGGTAGTTGAGTGCTGCCTGACGGTCTTTGGCCATGTCAGACTCAGATGCGTACTCCTTGGGCACGACATCAAGATAGTTACATGATGTCATCGTGAGGCCGGCAAGGAAGAAGCAGCCTATAATCAATTTATGTATTCTTTTCATGTCTGGAGTTAATTAATAGTGATTTGACAACCTACGTTGACGGTGAGCTGGGTGGGATATTTCGAAGTATAGTTGCCACCTCCCATCTCAGGATCCCACAGCTTGAACGGTGAGAAGGTGAGCAGATTGGTACCGTTGGCGTAGACGCGGATATTCTTGAAGCTATATCCGATCTCTGCATTCTTCAGTTTGAGAAAGCGTCCATTGCGCAGCCAGTAGGAAGACGAGGCTGTGTTGTTATTATTGAAAGTTTCAGTCAGTCTTGGGAATGCCGCGTTGGGGTCTTGGTTGTCGGGGCTCCATCTGTCATCAGCGACAAACTGCAGTACGCCGCGGTGGGTCGATGTGCCAAAGGGCTGGATGTCTCTTAGAATCAGCGCCACGTTGCCACGGCCCTGGAAAAAGAAGGAAAAGTCCCATTTCTTGTAAGAGACAGATGGCCCGAAGCCATAGATGAGCCTTGGTTCAGTGACACCCAGAGGTACCTGATCGTCGCTCGTGATTTTACCATCATATTTACCCTCAGCATCGGGTTGGTCCACATATTTGATGTCGCCCGGTGCAATGGTAATGTTGCCAAGGGTTGATACGGGGCCGTTGGTGACGTCGGCGTCGTCAATAAAGAGCCCGTTGGAAATGTAGCCCCATGCGGTCTTTACGTTTTTACCTTTGTACTTCATGGCTTCGCGCGTACCGGGTGCCTCGTCATAAACGGTTATCTTATTGTTGTTATAGGTCAGCGTGCCTTGGAACTGGATGGCGAGATCTTTGTTGATTGCCTTGTTGTAGCTCACCGCCAGGTCGACACCATGGTTGACTACTTCAGCAAGGTTGCCGTAGATCTTTGTGTTGGCTGTCCCAAGATAGTTAGGAATCGACAGCTTCTGCTGGAAGATGTTGGAGCGGCGCTCACGGAACCAGTCAAAAGTAATGCTTAGCGCATTGAATAGCTGCATGTCGAATCCGAGGTCGAGCTTGTGTCCCACTTCCCATGATACGTCATTGTTCCCAAGGCGAGTCCAGCCTGGTCCTGAATAGGAGACCTTGTTTCCTGGTATGCCAGTGGTGAAACTGCCGTTACCTGTAAGAGTGATCACCTGCTGATAGATGAATCGCTCATATCCATACTGATCGTTGCCCACAAGGCCGTAAGTACCGCGGAGTTTGAAGTTGGAGATCACGTTTTGCAGAGGCTTCCAGTAGTTCTCCTCACTCATCACGTAGCCCAGGCCAATCGAAGGGAAGAAGCCCCACCGGTGGCCTTTGGCAAACTGTTCAGAGCCATTGTATCCGGCATTGAACTCTACGAGATAACGATGGAGATAGTCGTAAGTGGCGCGTGCAGCAAAGCCCATCTTTCGAGAAGGAAGAGAGCCTAACAGATTAGTGAGGTCGTTGCCGTACCTGTTCGATTCATACTGGTTGATGTTCCACAGCAGCATTCCCGACACGGTATGGTTGCCGAAGGCGCGGTTGTAGTCGAAATAAGCCTGACCATAGTAGCGGCGGTCTCCGGCATTGGAGCCGGAATTGCTCAATACTGGCTGTTGGGGGTCGCCTACAGGCACGGTGGTATAGGTGTAGGAGCCGTCACTGTTCCTGGTATAGCCTTGCATGGTGTAGCGGTTGTAGTTCATGCCACGATAGTTGGAGCTCTTCGACCAGTTCTTGAACGAAGCCATTGCGTGGAAGGCAAGGCCTTTGGTGATGAAGTCGAGCTTTTGATCGAAGTTGAGATTCGCCGTGATGGTACTGGCAAATGTGTCTTGATAGCCGTTGACAAGCTGTGCCAGCGGGTTTGTATTGCCGCCGTTGGCAATCTGTTTAAAGCCCCAGTGCAGCCATCCGTCGTTGCTCAGATCCTCATACATGATTGGGAAGAGCACGGGGTTGGCTGCAATTACCTGCGAATAGATGCTGTTCATCGTGCTGCTGATATCGGTGTTGCCAGTCATTGGCCCGTGCATATTGTCAAGACCTGCATACAGGTGCAAGGCGATCTTCGATGACTTCGACATGTTGAAGTCGATGTTGTTTTGGAAAGCCAGTCGTGTATAATTGATGTTATTGTTGAACGAGAAGAAGTCCTTACTTCTGTTTTTCAGCATGCCTGTCTCGTGGCTGAGGTTGAGGTTCATGAAGTAGACGATTTTCTTCGTACCGCCACGGATGTTCATGTTGGCTTTCTGGTTGAAGGCTGTGTTCTTGAATATCTCCTTGTACCAGTCAACATCAGGAAAAACATAAGGGTTGACATGGTTGCGGGTGTTGGCTATCTGCTCGTCGGTATAGAGCGTGGAGCCTGTTCCTTCGTTTTTCACAGCCTCGTTGTATAGCTGCATAAATTCTGCGCCTTTAACAAATTTCGGCTTGGAAGTAGGCACGGTGACATTGCCTTCCACGCGGAAGGTGAGCTTTGGTTTCTCCAGGTCAGCACCGCTCTTGGTGGTGATGATCAGTACGCCGTTAGCACCTCGTGTACCGTACATGGCTGTAGCAGACGCATCTTTCAGGATGGAAAAGCTCTCGATGACATCCGGATCGAGGTGGTTAAGGTCGTCTTGAGAGATCTCCATGCCATCCATGACGATGAGCGGATTAGTGGCACCGCTGATCGTGGAGATACCACGAATGTAGAAGTTGGAGCCATTGGAGCCGGGCATGCCGCTGCTCTGCGTAGCAATGACACCGGCCAGGCGGCCTGCGAAAGCATTGGAAATGTTTGATCCAGGTACGCGCAGGCTCTCCGGCTTCACCTGCTGAATGGATCCTACCACCGTCTCTTTCTTCTGTGTTGCACCGAAAGCAGTAACCACGACATCATTCAGCGTCTTGGTATCCTCTTTCATCTCCACAGACAAGACACGCTTGCCTTTCAGGGACACTTCTTTCTTCTGGTAACCGATGTAGGTGAAGACCAGCACATCATTGTCACTGGCGACTTTCATGGAGAACTGACCGTTGACGTCAGTAGTTCCCATCAACTTTGGATTGCTCTTCGACACGATGGTAGCACCGATAACTGGCTGGCCCGTCTCGTCAAGCACCACACCCGTGACGGTATGTTCCTGATTAATGGCCTGATAGGACGCAGTCTCAGGAGCTCCTTCAGCAGCCAAGGTAGTGATTGGCAAGCATAATGACATAGCTATACCCGCACTGCCCAACAAGTGAACGATTTTTTGCATACTTCTTTAGATTTAAGTGCTTTTTTGGTTTTAGATTAGAAACTGCTTCAAAATTAATGATATCGGATTATATAAGCAAATATTATACTTATGAATGCCATCTTGTTAACTATATTTAGTATTTAAGTTCAAAGTGCACTATAATATAATAATGTGTATATGATAAAGGATACGCCATTTCTGTCTTTCTCCTGTCGCTTGCTATCATCACGCAGCCTGGTGATGACAGTTGACCAGATGACGCAATAGGTGTCACCGGTGGGGAAGAGACGGTAGCGGGAGTCGGTGAGCGGATGGTTATTCCAGTTCATCCACAACCAATGCAAGTAGCCGTCGAGGCCTTTGAAAAGGCAATAGAGTGGGAGAAAGGCGGCATCGGAGGGCTCGCTGTTGGTGAAGAGATTGGGTTCGACTTCCGTGCAGCAGGTGTAGCAGGTCGAGACGAAGCCTTTTGACTTGCGCAGGGCGAGGTCTTCCGGAGAGAACGACTGCCCCCCCGTGCATAGAGGAAGATATTATGGCATCGCGTCTACAGTGTAATGGCGATGCGATTACAGTGTAAAGGCAATGCGATTACGGCGTAGAGGCGATACGATTACAGTGTAATGGCGATGCGATTACAGTGTAAAGGCAACATGGACTAAATAGTTACGCTGTGAGCTCTACAATTTAGAAAATTAATAATAATTTCATTGGCTTTAAAGAAAAATATATGTAACTTTGCGGTTATAAACTATCGTTGATAAAATTTACTATTCTACTTGATACAATTATCAGGCGCTTTTGAGTTATTCATAATATGAGAACGAAGAATCCTTTCAGCATGTTATTCTCATTCTTACTTTTGTCGTCAGGGGGCATAATGGCTGCCAATCCAGTTCCTGTGACAGGCATGCGGCAGATCAATCCCACAACTGTGGAGGTCATCTACGGCAATGGCCAGACAGCGACTCTGGACTTTTACGGCAAGAATGTCTTCCGCATTTTCCAGGATCCCCAGGGCGGAATCATCTGCGATCCCAAGAGCAATCCGCCCGCCAAGATTCTTGTCGACAGTCCTCGTCGGGATGTCGGCGAGCTGCGACTCTCACAGGACGGACAATCTGTGACGGTAGCCACGGCAGAGGTCAGCGTCAGCTTCGACCACCATACGGGCCTGATGACCGTCACTGACCTGAGAAATGGCAAGGTGGTGGCAGAGCAGAGTAGGGCGGTGGACTTCCAGAACGGCAGGACCACACTGAGTCTGCACAACCACGACGGGGAGTATTTCTATGGTGGCGGCGTGCAGAACGGAAGATTCTCCCATCGCGGACGGCGCATAGAGATTGTCAATACCAACAGTTGGACCGACGGTGGCGTGGCCTCGCCCGCACCTTTCTATTGGTCGACAATGGGCTATGCAGCCATGCCCTACACCTTCCAGCCAGGCGAATACGACTTTGGAAGCGAGGACAAGGCATCGGTCACTCTCACTCACGACACGTCACATCTGGATCTCTTCCTGATGGTGGACAGCACGCCCACGTCACTGCTGCGCGATTATTACCAACTCACAGGCAATCCCGTGCTGCTGCCAAAGTTCGCTTTCTATGAGGGACATCTCAATGCCTACAACCGTGATTATTGGAAGGAGACGACCGATAAAAAAGGCATCCTCTTCGAGGATGGCAAGCGCTATGCGGAGAGCCAGAAAGACAATGGCGGCATCAAGGAGTCTCTGAATGGTGAAAAGAACAATTATCAGTTCTCGGCACGTGCCGTTATCGACCGTTACAAGAATCATGATATGCCTCTCGGATGGTTACTTCCGAACGACGGTTACGGAGCCGGATACGGACAGACGGAAACACTGGACGGCAACATCGCCAATCTGAAAAGCCTGGGAGACTACGCCCGTAAGAACGGTGTGGAAATAGGCCTCTGGACACAGTCGGACCTGCACCCGAAGGAGGGTGTAAGTGCCTTGTTGCAGCGTGATATCGTGAAAGAAGTCCGTGATGCCGGTGTGCGTGTACTCAAAACCGATGTGGCATGGGTAGGAGCCGGCTATTCCTTCGGATTGAACGGAGTGGCGGACGTAGGACATATTATGCCTTATTATGGCAATGATGCCCGTCCCTTTATCATTTCATTGGACGGATGGGCAGGCACACAGCGCTATGCCGGCATCTGGTCGGGCGACCAGACCGGAGGCGAATGGGAATATATCCGTTTTCATATCCCTACTTATATAGGTTCCGGTCTGTCCGGCCAGCCGAATATCTGCTCGGATATGGACGGAATCTTTGGTGGAAAGAATGCGGCAGTCAATATACGTGATTTCCAATGGAAAACATTTACCCCCATGCAGTTGAATATGGATGGCTGGGGCGCCAACGAAAAGTACCCCCATGCTTTAGGCGAACCAGCTACATCCATTAACCGTATGTATCTCAAACTGAAATCGGAACTGATGCCTTACACGTATAGCTTTGCCCGTGAAGCGGTCGATGGTATGCCTCTCATCCGTGCCATGTTCCTCGACTATCCGAATGAATATACCTACGGAACGGCTACCCGCTACCAATATATGTATGGTACCGACTTTCTCGTAGCCCCTGTCTATCAGAATACGAAGGCTGATAAAGAAGGCAATGATATCCGCAATGGAATTTATCTGCCCGAAGGCACTTGGATAGATTATTTCAGCGGAGAGAAATACGAAGGCAACCGTATTCTCAGCAACTTCGATACTCCGGTCTGGAAGTTACCCGTATTCGTAAAGAACGGCGCTATTATTCCGATGACACAACCTAACAATAATGTCAGCGAAATAGACCCCTCACTTCGCATCTATGAATTTTATCCGAACCGCCATACTGCAACCGTAGAATATGACGACGACGGTGTGACGGAAGCCTACCGTCAGGAGAAATCGGTATCTACCCTGATCGAATCGAACGTAGACGCAAAGAACCGTGTGACTATCACCATTCATCCCACAGCCGGAAGTTTCGACGGTTTTGTAAAAGATAAAAAGACGGAACTGCGCATCAACGTCACGGAGAAACCAAAAAAACTGACTGCAAGAATCAACAACAAGAAAGTAAAACTGACGGAAGTAAGCACGGCAGCGGAACTTCTGAATGGAGAAAACGTATTCTGGTACGAAGAAACCCCCAATCTGAATAAGTTTGCAACCAAAGGAAGTGAATTTGAGAAAGTGGTTATCACAAAAAATCCGCTGTTGCACATCAAACTGGGCAGCACCGACATCACCGCCAATCGTATCGAACTGGACGTGGAAGGTTTCCGCTTTGAGCCGGCCGACCGTAACTTGGTAAGCACCGGAACCCTGTCTGCACCGCAAAACGCTCAGGTAAGCGAGCAGAACAGAGAAGCATATACCCTGCAACCGACTTGGGACAAAGTACCCAATGCCGATTACTATGAGATTGAATTTAACGGAATGCTTTATACGATTATCCGGGATACTCACTTACTGTTTGAAGATCTGAAAGCGGATACTCCTTACGCATTCAAAGTGCGTGCTGTCAACAAAGACGGTGTGTCCGAATGGGCAGAGATTCAGGTGAAAACGAAGACTAATCCGCTGGAATTTGCTATTCGTGGCATTGAAGGCGAATCGACTACCGCATCGCAGGGAGGATTCGGTGTAGACCGATTGTTCAACTTCTCCGAATCGGGAGATACATGGCACACGAAGTATAGCGTTAACTCCATACCATTAGATTTGATTATCGACCTCAAAACAGTTAACCAACTGGATAAGTTCCATTATCTGCCCCGTGCGGATGCCGGCAACGGTACACTGCTGAAAGGAACGGTATCTTACAGTATGGACAAAGAAAACTGGACGGAAGCCGGAGCATTCGAATGGCAGCGGAACGGTGATGTAAAAGTATTTACTTTCACAGAGCGTCCAAATGCACGTTACATCAAACTGAACGTTACGGCAGGTGTAGGAAACTACGGTTCCGGTCGTGAGATCTACGTATTCAAAGTACCGGGAACGGCAAGTTACCTGCAAGGCGACATCAACAATGATGGCAAGATCGACCGCAATGACCTGACTTCTTATATGAACTATACCGGATTGCGTCGTGGTGATTCAGACTTTGAAGGTTACATCAGCAAAGGCGATATCAACATGAATGACTTGATAGATGCTTATGATATTTCTGTCGTAGCCACTCAGCTCGACGGCGGTGTCGACAGGGAAGCTACGGAGAAAGTATCCGGCTCTCTGTCCATCAGCACTCCGAAGAAGCAGTATCAAAAGGACGAAATCGTTGAAATCCGTGTGAAGGGTAATGATCTGCGTTCGGTTAATGCACTTAGCTTTGCTTTGCCTTATGATCAGAGCGACTATGAATTTGTAGGTGTGGAACCGCTGAATATGAAAGCAATGGAAAATCTGACTTATGACCGCCTGCATACGAATGGTGTGAAATCCCTCTATCCTACTTTCGTCAATATGGGAAAACAGGAGGCTTTGGAAGGTTCGGAAGAACTCTTTATTCTGAAATTGAAAGCGAAACGTAAAGTGAAGTTTGATCTGAATCTGAAAGACGGAATGTTGGTTGATAAGCAACTGAGGATGCATTCATTCTAGAATGTATTTCGTGTAAATCATTGATATATAACAAAAGAGGATGCCTGTGGGGAACTATTGGCATCCTCTTTGGGAGACAGACGGGAAGGATTACTTTCACAAGCAGTCCTTCAGTCTGCTACCTCCATATTTAATCTGGTTAGGGATTTCTTCATTTGAATACTCTTTTTATGAAGTGAGAATCATTCTATTAGATAGTAATCTTTATTCTATTGTACGTAAACTGATTAGTTCCAGCCATTTATTCATACTCAGGTCAATGCCTCCTTTCTCTAAATAGTAAATGGCTTTTTTATAATGTGGGTTATCTTGCTCTCCAAATAAATTGTTACTTAATTCTCCAAGATTGTAATAAAGGCGTGCCATCTGCATATAGTCCAGCATGGTGTAGTTTTCATCGACGGCTCCGTCGGCCAAACGGTTCAACAGTTCATAAGCAATTCCTTTTTCTTCTTCCGATAATTCGGAGAGTGGAGAGTGAAGGAGTTTAGTAGATTGCATTAACTGAATAATGTCTTTTTTAAAATCTGATTGCATGTTTTGTTATGTTGCCGCATCAGTTTCCTGTTGGTGCGCGGTTTATAAAAGAAGAGGACGTGGAAACTATCTACTTATGCCATATATAGGTATCGGCTAGACCCCTCCACGACAAAAGTGATAGTCCCACGCCCAATTGGTATATAACAAAGTATATATACGATTGTGCGCGAGACCCGTCACTCATTGTCACTCGTGGATAAAATTAGCCGATTTTATATATGAATGCAATAAATAACCGTTCTCAATACAAAATTTAAAAGCCTCTTTCTACGCATGAAAGTAAGCATGAGACAAAAGTAGCGATAATTATTTGTAAAACAAATAATTTTGTTTTATAATTTCGTTGATAATAATAAAGTAAATACTAGCCTGCAGATCACTTCCTTTACTAAGACTTAATACTGTGTATGCAAAGAACTAGTACTCGTTATACTTGAGCCTATTCGTCTAACAGTTGTTGAACTTTCATCTGACAGTTGTTAGACGAAAGTTCAACAACTGTCAGACGAATAGTTTTATGCATAACTTGGAGATAGATTTATTAAAGATAAGAGGCAGATATGTGTTAATCAGTATTAGTCTATTCTTGTACTGTTTAGCTCATTACACGCAGGAAATGATTCAAAGCTGTGCAGGAATGAATAAAATATAGTGTATTGAAAAAGGACTATTATTCAATATACAGGAGCTATATGCCCAATATATTGGATATATAGCTCCTGCGCGTTGGATATATAGCTCCTGTACGCAGGACATATATACCCTGCACACAGGCTAATCAGCTCTTACTTTACATCATCCCATGTATCTGTCCGGAACGGGAAAGCAGCGATCCCTAATGTATTGCGTAAAGTGATGTTTCCTACATAATTGCGGAAAGCATACCGTACGGCTACCGGTTGGGCGACCTGATCACTCCATACTTCCACATTTCTTGTGCGACCTGCAATCCGTGCTTTTGCCGGATAGAACTTCTTGTCGGCTCCTGCAATCTCGAAACCTTCCAATTCACAGTTGCCCGGTGCCAGTCCGGAAGGAGCATTGTCGAGCGTGACGATCGCTTTGTTCTTGGAATATTCCACCTTTGTCATCATTGGTCCGGTAGATGGAAATTTATGGAGACCGTATGTTTTAGTCAGTGCGAGATTGGCCAGCCGGAGTCCTACTACATTTTTCTGAGGAGGATGAATGCAGAACTCGTCGCCGACATCTATCGTAGGAATCATTCCGGAGTTGGGGATTGTCTGTAATGCTTTCATTTGTGCTTCCTGCAATAAGGCGGAATTTATGTTCCGGCTGTTTCCGTATTTGTGTGGAGCAATCTGGACATAATAAAAAGGCATATCCGGTGCTTCCCATACATTTCTCCAAAGCTGGACCATTGCGGTCATCATCGGAGCATAGATCTGATAGTTGAATAGATTCGACTCTCCCTGATACCATAGAAATCCGCGTGCCGTAAAGTTTTTCACAGGCAGTAACATGATATTATACAGACATTGCAGTCGGCTATTCGTATCTAACTTTGGATTTTTGGCGGCCTCTATATTTGCGCCTTCCACGGAGGCGAGCGTTTCTTCTGTCATCCATGCCTCGATTCGTGAACCTCCCCAGCTGTTGATGACCAGTCCTACGGGGAGATGAAGCGTTTCCGTCAGTTGTCGGGCAAAGAAGTAACCTGCGGCACTGCAATCCATAGTTGTTTCGGGCGAAGAAACTTCCCATTTCGCTCCTTCAAAGTCTGTCCGTTCTTTCACTCCTTTGGTTCGGGGGACAGTGATAAAACGGATACGGTCGCGGTAGTTGCCTGCGTTCAGAAGAGTTTCCAGCGAATGGTCGATGGGTTGTCCCATGTTTCCTTTCATGGTCATTTCCATGTTAGACTGACCGGAGCATATCCATACTTCTCCTATTAATATATCCGATAGCGTGACCCGGGTTCCGTCACTGATGGTAATAGAATAAGGAGTAAAACTTCCGGCAGGAGTATCCACTTTGACCAGCCATGCTCCCTCATCGTCTGTCGATACCTTATAAGTACGGTTATTCCAAGAGGTGGTGACAGTCACCTTTTTGCCGTCTGCCCATCCCCACAGCTTAACGGAACTGTTTTGTTGGAGTACCATATGATCTCCCATCATGGCAGGGAGCTTCACTTTGCCTTGTGCAAGCGAGAAAAATAAAAGAGAGATTGTAAAAATCAGAAAATGTTTTTTCATACTATTGTTTTATTAATTAGGATTTGACAAATACTTCACTTAGGTCTAGGGCAAAATTACAACCTAATTTGAATATGGAATAATACTATTTAGTCATTCTCTGACAGATTTTGGTCGATTTACTCTAACTTCGCTTCTCTTCCAATGATTCATTTCCTTTCCGAGGTACTTGCAGGGGAAAGAAGTTTTGAATATATTTGTATTAAGACGCTTTACAGAATATGTTTTTGATGAGACAATAACTGAATAATAATATGAATTTGTTAATACTATGAGTAAATTATCAGAGAATAACACATCCAGACTTGCTTCTTTGGATATTCTTCGAGGTTTTGATCTATTTCTTCTTGTCTTCTTTCAGCCGGTGTTTGCGGCATTGGCACGACAGTTGAACTTGCCGTTTCTCAACGATATCCTTTATCAGTTTGATCATGAAGTGTGGGAGGGATTCCGTTTCTGGGATCTTGTGATGCCGTTGTTCCTGTTTATGACAGGCGCTTCGATGCCGTTTTCACTGTCAAAGTACGTCGGTATGTCCGGCAGTTACTGGCTCGTCTATCGGAGGATTCTGAGGCGGGTGTTTCTGCTGTTTATTTTCGGAATGATTGTTCAGGGAAATCTGCTTGGACTGGACAGCAGTCATATTTATCTCTATTCAAATACTTTGCAGTCTATTGCTGTCGGCTATTTTATTGCGGCAGTCATTCAGTTACATTTTTCATTCAGGTGGCAGATAGGAATTACTTTATTGTTGCTTTTCATATACTGGATTCCCATGACATTTTTGGGTGACTTCACACCGGCTGGAAACTTTGCCGAACAGGTGGATAGATGTGTCTTAGGTCGTTTCAGAGATGGTGTTTTCTGGAATGAGGACGGAACGTGGAGCTTTTCACCTTATTACAATTACACATGGATATGGAGCAGTCTGACATTCGGAGTGACTGTCATGCTCGGAGCTTTTGCCGGAAAGATTATGAAAGAAGGGAAAGCGAACCGTAAAAAGGTGGTACAGACTCTGTCGGTCATTGGTGTGCTTTTAGTAGGGCTGGCGATGCTTTGGAGTTTGCAGATGCCCATCATTAAGCGTTTGTGGACAGGTAGTATGACATTACTATCCGGTGGTTATTGCTTTCTGTTGATGGCATTATTTTATTATTGGATTGACTATAAAGGACACAGCCGCGGGTTGAACTGGCTGAAAGTGTATGGTATGAATTCCATCACGGCTTATCTGTTGGGCGAAGTGGTGAACTTCCGTTGCATTGCTGATTCAGTCAGTTACGGACTGAAACAATACATGGGAGATTATTATCCCGTATGGCTTACTTTTGCTAACTATCTTATTCTTTTCTTCCTGTTGAGAATGATGTATAAACGTGGCTTGTTTTTAAAAGTTTAGTGGAGTGGTAATCCCTCTCTTAAAATAAAAAAGAGCCATTTTATCTCCTGCTTTTCGGGATTAAAATGGCTCTTTCTTTATGTTGGAATCTCTTTATTTCATGACTTCTTCCGCTCTGTCCAGCGCTACCTTGAAGTTCGGGCAGATATTTTCTTTTCCCAGCAATTCATAGAATCCGGATTTCTCCAACACCTTATATACTTTCTCATTGACTCCGGAAAGAATGACGGTAATCTTTTCTTTCTGCGACATTTCGCAAAGTGTAGTCAGATTATGAATACCTGTGGAGTCGATGAACGGAACTTTACGCATACGGATGATGCGCACATTCGGACGGTCTCCCAGTTGCGCCATCGTTTCTTCGAACTTTGTAGCGATACCGAAGAAGTAAGGGCCGTTGATCTCATATACTTCCACTCCTTTAGGAATCATGATGTTTTCTTCATTGACGGCGATATCCGATTCTTTATTCGGGTCGATCTCATCCGTAATGACGGAGATTTCAGTAGTTTCCATGACACGTTTCATGAAGAGTACACAGGCGATGATCAGTCCTACTTCGATGGCAACTGTCAAGTCGAAGATAACAGTCAGGAAGAAAGTGATCAGCAGTACGGTGACATCGGATTTCGGATTCTTCAGTAAAGCCTTGAAGACGCGCCAGCCGCTCATATTATAAGATACGATGACCAGTACTCCGGCAAGGCAAGCCATCGGAATATACTGTGCAAGGGGCATCAGGAAAAGAAGAATCAGAAGAAGGATAATCGCATGGATAACACCTGCAATCGGTGTCTTACCTCCATTGTTGATATTCGTCATCGTACGGGCAATAGCTCCGGTAGCGGGGATACCTCCGAACAATGGCGCTACGATATTTGCCGCACCCTGTGCGATTAGTTCCGTGTTGGAATCATGACGGTCTCCTATCACACCATCGGCTACGGTGGCAGACAAGAGTGATTCGATAGCTCCCAGCACTGCAATAGTGATAGCTACCGGAAACAGATTTTTGATAGCTTCCCAATCCAGAGCCGGTACAACAGCGTCCGGCAACTCTGACTTAATGGTGAAACGGTCACCGATGGTCGGAATGCAATCTATTCCGCCATAAGTCTTCATCAGATAGACGGCCACTGTCACTACAATAATAGCAATCAGCGATCCGGGAATTTTTTTAGAAAACCGGGGAGTGATTGCAATGATAATGATGCTGACAATACTTACAATGGTATTCCACCAATTCACGGTATCGAAATGACGGAAATAAATCATCCATTTCCCGACAAAGTCCCCCGGTACCTTTTCACCTCCGAAGGACAGTCCGAAGATATCGGCAATCTGCGTAGTAAAAATGGTAACGGCAATACCGCTGGTGAAACCGACGATAATGGGATACGGAATAAACTTGATAACGGCTCCGAGCTTGAACACTCCTAATAATATAAGGAGAACACCTGCCATAAGCGTCGCCACAATCAGTCCGGCTTCGCCATATTGCTGGATGATGCCGTAGATGATCACAATGAAAGCTCCTGTCGGTCCGCCGATCTGGACTTTGCTTCCTCCCAGCAGAGAGATGATGAATCCGGCAATAATAGCGGTGATAATACCTTTCTCGGGCGATACTCCCGAAGCAATACCGAAGGCGATGGCCAGTGGAAGTGCTACGATGCCGACAATGACGCCTGCCATCAGGTCCGCCATAAACGTTTCTTTCGAA
>ERZ772881.1418-NODE-1418-length-21368-cov-45.632900_pt1 | contig 21368 bp, 17 predicted proteins | sample MGYA00580581_ERZ772881 | MGnify/ENA primary metagenome ERZ772881 (study PRJEB29015, sample SAMEA2737668) | human gut metagenome | biome: human gut; feature: human-associated habitat; material: faeces | place: China | collected 2012 ...
TCTTTGACACCAGGAACACGGATCAGACTGGAAAAACTCCGCTCCGCCGGAACAGAGGTATCCTCTTCGGCAGCTCCGGCAGGTTTCTGCCAAAGAGGAAGGCTTAAGAACAAAACCAATGTCAGCACAATCTGGAAAATGGAAATGATGAGATATCCTTTGTTCCAGTTCAGGTGACTGATTGCCCAGCTCATCACAACAGGGCCGGTACTGCAGCCAACACCCCACATGCAGTGCAGCCAGCTCATATGGCGCGCCTTATAATGAAGCGCAACGTAGTTATTCAAAGCGGCATCGACGCTTCCGGCGCCGAGACCGTAGGGAATTCCCCAGAGGCACAGGGCCCAGAAAGAATGGCTGATGGAAAAACCAAACAGTGCCACAGCGGTTGTCAGAACACTGACAGCGGTGACCTTTCCGGTGCCAAACCGTGTGTTCAGCCGGTCACTGTTCAGACTGGAAACAATTGTTCCGGCAGAGATAATCATGGAAATGATACCGGCTGCGGAAACGGAAGTTCCAAGTTCCTGGTACATGACCGGCCACGCAGAGCCAAGCAGGGAATCCGGCAGTCCAAGACTGATGAATGCCAGATAAATGACAGGCAGCAAAAGTGAAACCATAGTAAAACCCTCCTAATAAAAAAATCATCGTAAGAAATCAGAAAAAAGAAAAGATATGCTTATTTCGGATTTCTGCAGATAGCAAGCAGGTACAGAAAATTTTCGTTAAGTTTAACGCAGAACCTCTGTACGCAATAATTTCAAGGTATCATACTTGAAAAAAAGAATCAATACTTTCTTTTCAGAAAACAAAAAAAGCGATATAGTAGAAGAAAGAAAATTCTTTCCCAAAAGCAAAGCGTGTTTGAAAAACATTTCTGCAGTTTGCAAAAAGCCTTTTTCAAATATGCTTCAGGAAAGAAATAAAAAACGAAACAAATAAAACGAGAGGGAGACATATGGAAACAAGAGTACTTCGCTATTTTCTTGCCGTAGCACGGGAAGAAAACATCAGCCGTGCGGCAGAGGTCCTGCATATCACGCAGCCAACCCTAAGCCGTCAGCTGTCCCAGATGGAAGAAGAACTGGGGGTAATCCTGTTTGAACGGGGAACTAGGAGAATCCGGCTGACAGATGCGGGGGTCCTGCTGCGCCGCAGGGCAGAAGAAATTATCGGGCTGATTGATAAGACAGAAAAAGAACTGGCAGAGCAGGAAGCACTGATCGACGGACGTGTGACATCTCCGTTTGCGGTGCGGATACGGTTCCAGTTCGGCGACCATTCAGCACGGATGCCCAATGCTTTGGACACGGCCATCACCGGCAGGTATACGTGGCCGTCTTTCCCGAATGCCCGGGCATCCAGTTTCTTTCCGTTCACATAGAGGTCGTAGACCTTCACCACGTACCGCGGGTTGCCGTCGGAGGCATTGATGGCCTCCTGTACGTCGTCATCGGATACATAGGCGGACACGCCGAAGGGGGCCAGTTTCTGCTTTACCGCAGCCACATCGAGGGGTTCCCTGCCGTAGCCATCGGGATAGATATAGTATACCACCGTGTGGTCCGCTTCTTCCTGTACCACCACCCGTTCATAGATGATGTCCACGGGGATACCCATGACGATATGGTTGTAGAGGTCTTCCACATCCGCCTCGTTCATGCGGACGCAGCCATGGGAAGCATAGGTGCCGATGGCGGAAGGCCGGTTCGTGCCATGGATGCCGTAGTTGCCGCCGATGCCGATCCACCGGTAGCCGATGGGGCAGTCCGGTCCCGATGGAATGGTAACAGACGGGTTGTCAGGATCCACCCAGGTGGGATCCTTTTCCATATCAATCACCGTTCTCCGTCCCGTGGGGGTAGGAGAATCGGGCTTGCCCGGGGCAATGGGATACATGCGGATGCCCACATCCCCCTGGTACAGGGTGAGGAGACGGCTGGCCAGGTTGATTTCGATGCGCTTATCCTCGAACCGGGGCTTCGCCGGCGCTGTTTCGTCCGCCTTTCTCACTTCTTCTTTGGCAGCCGCCGTTTCCTTGGCTGGAACTTCCTTGGCAGGAGAGGCTTTCTTCACTTCCGTTTTTTCTACAGCCTTCTCCACAGCCGGTTTCTCCGGCTTTTCTTCTTTCGCCGCCGTTTTTTCTTCGGTCTCTGTTTCCTGCTTCACGGCAGCCTTTGCCTCTTTCTTATGGGCCTTTTTCGGTATCACCGTTTCGATGACTTTTCCCTTAATGACGGTGACTTCCCCTTCCCGGGCCGGTTCCTGGGCAGAAATATCGGCAGCGCCGATGGTACAGGTTCCCAAAGCCGCACAGATGGCTGCGGCCAGCATGATTTTCTTTAACAATGGATTTCCCCTCTCAAAAAACGATGAAAAAATATATAAAAGTAAGGAAACAGGGACTCCCTGTTTCTCTTTAAAAAGCTTCTCCGTGCCTTCTCTTCCGTTCCTCAGACAGACTGCCCAGAAGATCCGGCATGGAATCACTCTTCCACACCCAGTCCGGTGCCAGGGCCGCCGCTTTTTCCTTGGCCGCCAGAATGTCGTAGTATACCTGCCATTTGGCGTCCACCAGGCTCCGCCCGCTCTGCCGGAGCAGGTACGCCGGATGGAAGGTGGGCATCACCGGAATGCCGTGGTAGTCGATCCAGTGGCCCCGGCTGCGGATGATCCCCGCTTCCCGGCCCAGGAAGAATCGGAGTGCCACCTTTCCGAGGCCTACGATGACCTTCGGCTGTACGAGGCGGATTTCCTGCTCCAGCCACAGGGCGCCGCAGAAGCGGCCTTCTTCCATGGTGGGCGTCCGATTGCCCCGGGGACGGCATTTTACAATATTCGTCACATATACATGGTCCCGGGTGATACCGACGGAGTACAGGGCTTTGTCCAAAAGCTGGCCGGAAGGTCCGATCAGCGGGGCCCCGTAGTCATCCTCCACGCCCCCGGGGCCTTCACCCACCACCATGAGCGGTGCATCCGCCGGACCCGAAGAAAGAACGGGCCCCAGGCCCCCTTCTTTCCGAAGGTGGCAGGCGCTGCAGGTGCGGATGGCCTTCGCCAGTTCTTCATGGGAGCCGTATTCTGTCCTTTCGCCGGTTCCTTCCCGGAGCTCCCGCTGCCTGCGGGCCGCATATTCTTCGGGATCCTCCCGTCCAAATAAATCCAATGGTATCACCTTGCGATTCTTGTCTGTTATTTATGATGGTTTGACACACTGCTGAATAAGTGCAGGTTCACATGCATCTATTGTATTCCCAATCCACCGGATGGGGCCAAGGGTTATAGGTTGGCTCGCTGCGCTCGCCAACCGGGTTGTGGCTTTGGCAAGGCTGCCGCCTTACCAGAGCGGGGGCTTGAGGTGCAATAGCTGCCAATGGCAGCCGATCAACCTTATGCCCCCGGTGCGAAGCATCCACCACCTCGGAAGCGAGCGCAGCGACGCTTCCGCCACAACCCTTAGTCCCATTCGCAGGAATGGGGCATTCCATTTTCCCCACCAGTAACTCATTGCATATCCGGCGGAGGCTCCTGGTTTGTGATTTCATAGAACAGGGTGAACTGTCCGGCGAAGTGGAGCTTCACCGTGTCCACCGGGCCATTACGGTTCTTGGCCAGGATGACTTCGGTCTCATTCTTTCTGGGATCGTCGTCTTCGATTTCCCGGTTGTAGTAAGCTTCCCGATACAGGAAACTGACCATGTCCGCATCCTGTTCCAGGGACCCCGATTCACGGAGGTCCGACAGGAAAGGCCGATGGTCCTGCCTCGATTCCACGCTTCGGGAGAGCTGGGACAGGGCAATGACCGGCACGTTCAGTTCCCTGGCCAGGCTCTTCAAAGACCGGGAAATCTCGGAAATTTCCTGCTGCCGGTTATCTCCGTTCCGGGATACGTTCTTGGCCTGCATGAGCTGGAGGTAGTCGATCATGATGATGTCCAGCCCATGTTCCGCCTTCAGGCGGCGGCACTTGGAACGGATTTCCGATACCGAAATGCCCGGCGTATCGTCGATATAGAGGGGCGCATCCATGAGGACGCTGGCCGCATTGGCCAGCTGGTCCCATTCCTTCTGGGTGGAAATGCGGCCCGTCCGGAGCCGGGAGCTGTCCACCAGGGCCGTAGAGCAGAGCAGGCGCTGTACCAGCTGCTCCCTGGACATTTCCAGGGAAAAGAAGGCCACGCTCCGGTGGGCCGAGGAAATACTCATATTCTTTGCGATATTCAGGACGAAGGCCGTTTTACCCATGGACGGGCGGGCTGCCACGATGATGAAATCACCCTTCTGGAACCCGCTTGTCAGGGCATCCAGGGACGGGAATCCGCTGGCCAGGCCGGTTATGGATTCCTTGTTCTTGAATTTCCGGGTGATTTCCTGCAGTTCGTTCTGCACGGCCTCCCCGATGGGGGTGAAGTCAGACCGCCGTTCATCCCTCGTCACTTCGAGGATAGACTTTTCCGCATCGTCCGTAATATCCGCCACGTCCTGCCTTTCGGAATAGGCTTCGTCGGCAATGGTGCCGGCGGCGTCGATGAGGCGGCGGAGCTTTGCCTTCCCCGCCACGATTTCCGCATGGCGGTCCACGGACTTCGTGGCCACCACGTTGGCCGCCAGTTCATTCACGTAGAGCACGCCGCCCACGTCGTCCAGGCGGCCCATGCGCTTCAGTTCTTCCGTCACCGTCAGGATGTCCGCCGGTTCTCCCCGGTGGGACAGGTTCAGGATGGCCTGGAAAATGATGGCATTCGCTTCCCGGTAGAAATCGGCAGCCGTCAGCACATCCTCCGCCGTGAGGATGGCGTCTTTATCCAGCAGCATGGCTCCCAGTACCGATTTTTCCGCTTCAATATTCTGCGGAGGCACCCGGGATACGATCATGGTGTCGGTATCAGATTTTTTCTTCCATTCCTTCTTGGGCTGGAAGTTTTTGTCTTGAAATGAATCAGCCAAATGAATGCCTCCTTTGTACTTGTGTATATTCTTTATTTTACCATACGGGCCGGTGAATGGGGTTAAAGGCTGCAGGTGAACATCGCTGCGCCCGTTCACCGGGTTGTGGGTGCTTCGCACGGGGCCGCCGGTTTTTACGCAGATTTGCCCCTTTATATACGGTTTCCCTTCCTATGAAGCGAAGCGCCCAATCTGCTTCAACGAGGGAAGCGATGTTGAAGCCACAGCCCGGCTCACGAGCGCCAGCGAGGGGGCCCACCACCATTAGCCCCAGTCACACGCCCGGCGTTCCAGGGAAGCGCCTCACTGGGCAATATCAAATTCCGCGGTGCTGCCGTTCCTGGCGGGGGTCACCTTCAGCCGGGCGTCGATACGCTCTTCCAGCTCCGGCACGTGGGAAATGATGCCCACCAGGCGGCCCGTATTCTGGAGGTCAATAAGGGTATTCATGGCGCTGTTCAATGCCTCCGGGTCCAGTGTGCCGAATCCTTCGTCGATGAACATGGTATCCAGCCGGACGCCTCCCTGCTTTGCCTGCACCACGTCTGCCAGGCCCAAAGCCAGGGACAGGGAGGCCAGAAAGGTCTCGCCGCCGGAAAGGGTATTGGCGGGACGGGACCGGCCGGTGAAGCTGTCGGACACTTCCAGGGTCAATCCCCCCTTCCCCTCCGTCGTATCCCCTGCCATGCGGCGCAGGGTGTAGCGGTGGTGGCTCATTTCATAGAGCCGTTCATTGGCCATCTTCGCCACTTCGTCCAGAAGCGCTCCCAGCACATACCGTTCCAGGGAAATCCGGGATTTTTCTCCTCTGGCCAGGTTATAGAGTCCGGAAACCAGGGACAGGTCCTTTTCTGTCTTTTCATGGCGGAGGGAAATGTCCTTCACCCTGGCCGCTGCCTCTTCCAGCTGTTTTTTCCTGTTTTCCCCATCCGCCTGCTGTTTCAGGAGGGCCTGGATGTCCCCCCTCCGCCGGCGGTCTTCTGCTCCCAGGGCAGCCATGTCGGGCTTATCCTTTCCGGAAAGGAAAGCCTTCTCGTCGGACAGTACCTTTTCCGTGCCCTGCCGTTTTTCTTCATAGGCACGAATGGCAGCGGCCACTTTTTCTTCGTCCCCTGCCCTTTCGTACCAGCTCCGGCATTCTGCGAGGTCTTTGAACCCCTCGGCCAGCGCCTTTTCTTCCAGGGCCTGTCTCCCTTTATTGTAATCTTCCACCAGTTTTTCCCGCTGCTCATCGGCTGCCTTGTACCGGGCATCCCAGGCGCCGTGGAGGGAGGCTGCCTTCTCCCGTTTTTCCCGGACCTCGGCCTGTTCCTTTTCCCAGTCCTCAATGGAATCATGGAGCCGCTCTATTTCTTTCCGGAGCACTAGGGGGTCCCGGAATGCAGCGGGCACATCTTCCAGGGTCTTCAGTTTCATTTGGGCATTTCCCAGGGCCGTCACCGCAGACACATAGGCGGTGACCTGGTAATCCTGGACCATGCGGTTCTTCTCTTCATAGTCCGCCGATGCCCTGTCCGCCTGCGTCTGGATCCGTTTCACTTCTGCCTCCGTGGGCAGCTTCCTGTCGGAAATGGCAGGCTTTGGATGGTGCACCGCCCCGCATACCGGGCAGGGTTCCCCTTCTTTCAGCTGGCTGGCCAGGATGGCAGCCTGGCCGAAGATGTAGTCCCGCCGGATGGCTTCCGCCTTTTTCAGTGCTCCATCCCGGACGATTTTTGCCTTTTCTGCCTCCGTCGTGAGCCTTTCTGCTTCCTTCGACGCTTCATCGGCGCTGGCCGAGAGCCGGTCCACTTCCCGCTTTGCGGCGCCATAGGATTTTGCCTTCGGCAGCCATTGCATCATGACTGCGATATCCTGCTGCCGCTTGCCCATTTCCTCCTTCCGGTCATCCAGCGCCTTCCCCTGGGTCGTCAGGGAATCGAGTTCTTTCACCAGGTCATCCCTTTCCTTTTCAGCCTTCTCTCTCTGGGCGCTGGCCTTTTTCCCGTCAGCCGTGATTTTCTCCAGGTTTTCAAAGTACGCCGCCAGGGCTTTGGCACTCCGGATACGCTTCAGGTCTTCCTTTGCCTGCTCTACCGCTTCCTTTTGGGAGGAAAGTTCTGCCATTTGGGTCTCCGCCTTCTCCAGCAGTTCGTAGTGGTTTGCTGCCACCGCCGCCTCCTGGTAGTCTTTTCGGAACTTCCTATACTCTCCCTCCAGCCGTTCCTTTTCTTTTCCCCTTTCCTCCAGAAAACGGACGGTGTCCTCTATTTTCCTGGAGAGTTCCTTTTCATCGGCGGCGTGGACCATGGAAAATGTGGTGGCCAGCTCCGTCTTTTCTGCGGCATTGGTCTTTGCCAGTTCATTCATGGAAATCCGCAGTTCATTCTGGAAATCGGAGAACCGCTGGGTCTTGAAAAGCTGCTTCAGGATGGCTTCCCGGTCCTCCGCCTTCGCCACCAGGAGTTTTCGGAAATCCCCCTGGGGCAGCAGGATGACCTGGCAGAACTGCTGGGCATTGAGGCCGATGAGCTTGCCCGCCGCCTCTTCGATACCTGTCCGGAGGGTCCTCACTTCTTTCCCATCCTCCAGTTCCGACAGGGATGCCTGCATGGCCGCCCTTGTCTGGCCCTTGCCCCGCTTCTTATCGATGAGCTGCTCCGGGCTCCGGGTGGCCCGGTAGGTTTTCCCGCCGATCATGAAATCAAAAATAACTTCCGTCTTCTGGGACGTGGAGGCATAGTCGCTCCGCATGTGGCTGCCGGTCCGATCGCCGCTGGTCTTCCCGTAGAGGGCGTAGCACATGGCATCGAGGATGGTGGTCTTCCCGGCCCCCGTGGGCCCGCAGATGAGGAAGAGATGACGGCCTTCCAGTTTCTCGAAATCAATGACCGTCTCCCCCGCATAGGGGCCGAAAGCCCGCATGGTGAGTTTCAAAGGCTTCATTGTGCATTCTCCTTCCTGTACACCCTGTCCCAGATGGCAAGAGACAGCTTTTCTTCCTCCTCCGTCAGGTCCCGGTCCCGGAAATGGTGGACAAAGTCCTTCAGGATATCTTCATCGCTCATTTTCTCCAGATGGATATGGCGGTCTCCGCTGTCTTCCTTATAGCCCATGTCCTGCTCTACCCCCAGGGCATTGGGGAACTTCGTTCTCAGCTTCGGCATGGCATCGATCACCGGCTTTTCATCGGACAGCACAATCTGCAGGTAATCCTCCGAAGGCTCCGTGCCCTCTCCCATGAGGTCATCAAAAAGCCCTTTGAGAATCCGTACCTCATGAAGGGGAGTGAGCCCATGGAATGTGGTATGGACCTCTCCATTTCCATCGATGGTCCCCACAATGACCCCCTTCTTCTGGTTCACCTCATCGAAGGAATACCGCATGAGGCTTCCGCTGTACTGCATCTTCTCCGAATCGGCCGCCGTCTTTTGGGGACGATGGAGATGGCCCAGGGCCGTGTAGTCGTAGGGTGCAAAGACCGTATCACTGATGCGGTCATAACCGCCGATGGAAAGGGGCCGTTCCGACTCCGAAGGACTGCCTCCTGCCGCGAAGGCATGGGCGAGAGCGATTTTCCGCATGCCCTTCCCACCTTCCGGCAGGAGGGACAGCACATGGTCCGACAGCGCCTTCTCTGCCTCTTCAAAAGAATGGACTTCTTCAGCCCCCGGGATTTTCAGTGCATTCATCATGACCCGTACCCGGGCCGGCTCCGCATAGGGAAGCGGCAGGAAAGCCACCTTTCCGTACTCGTCTTCCAGGATCACCGGCTTCACCAACGTAAGGGGCCCGAAGATATAGAGTCCCTGCCGGAAAAGAAGCCGGCTCGCCACCGCCAGCCGCTCGGCGCTGTCGTGGTTGCCGCTGATGATGATGAAGGGAATCTTCCGCTTCCCCACGATTTCCTCGGTCATCCGGTCAAAGAGCTCCACCGCCTCCTCCGGCGGATAGGACCGGTCGTACACGTCGCCGGAAAGAAGAATCACATCCGGCTTCTCCTCATCCACCAGGGGAAGGAACCGGTTCTCCAGAAGCCAGGCCTGGTCCTCGGTCATACTGTGCTCCTTCAGGAGCTTCCCCAGGTGCCAGTCTGCGGTATGAATAAATTTCATGGTATTCTCCTTGTAAAAAAATAAATGATTCCTGCTTTGTCATTATTATAACAGGAATCATTTATGGGGATACGGATGAATGGATGCGCATTAAGTACGCATGCAAATGGGTGGAGACTTTGAGCCAGCCTGGCCTTTTGGGCCGGATAACGAGTGAGCAGGTGTACACCTGGACGCATGGGTCTTCTAGCCGCCAGCAGCCAGGGAAGCCCCGTCCGTTCAGGCGCATACTCATCCATACGGCCCCGGCCCGCAGGACCTGTCCAGCTCAAGGCTGAATGCCCAAGGCCTCCACTTGTTCACACGCAGCCCTTTATTCTTTTCTCAAGCTTTTCAGCAGGCTGATTTCCTCCTTATATCCCGGAAGTTCATTGGGCGTTTCCAGATAGAAGGGAAGGTCCTTCAGCAGGGGATGGTTGATGATGCGGCCGATGGCTTCGAGGCCCAGGGTGCCCTTTCCGATTTTTTCATGCCGGTCCTTGTGGCTGCCCAGGGGGTTCTTGTCATCGTTCAGGTGGATGGCATGGAGCCTGTCAAGACCGATGGTCTCATCGAAGTGACGGAGCACGCCGTCCGGGTCATTTACGATGTCATAGCCGCCATCGTAGACGTGGCAGGTATCGAGGCATACGCCCATCCGGTCTTTTCGCTCTACCCTGTCGATAATGGCTGCCAGTTCCTCGAAGGTCCGGCCCACTTCGGTGCCTTTCCCTGCCATGGTTTCCAGAAGTACGTATTTCGGCAGTTCTTCCTGGTCCATGGCGTAGTTCAGCATGTCTGAAATGAGGATCACCGCCTGGTCCACGCCCTGCTTCAGGTGGGCACCGGGGTGGAAATTATACATGCAGCGGGGCAGATGGGCCGTCTTTGCCAGGTCTTCCCGAATGGCGGTCCTTGCAAATTCCCGGACATTCTCTTTCGTGGAAGCGCCGTTCATGGTATAGGCGCCGTGGCAGAGGATGGGACCGAAGTGATGGTCCTCCATCCACTGCCGAAGGCCCTCCACGTCTTCCTCTACGAGCGGTTTCGCCTGGCCGCCCCGGGGATTCCGGGGGAAGAACTGAAATGTATTACCCCCGAGTTCCGTGGCGGTCTTCCCCATGGCCAGGAATCCTTTGGAAACTGATAAATGACAGCCGATGATAAACATGATGATCTCCTTATGTATGATTGCGGTGCTTATGGCCAGAGTCACTCCTATGGAGTCGCCAGCTTTTAGCTTCTAGGGAAGCTGATCTGCCTGCGGCACTTTTGCACCCGACATTTCCGACAATATCTTACGCCACAGGCTGGCCATTTCCCCCGCAGCTAACAGCTGGAAGCCAGCAGCCCCATGTCGATGACTCTAACTATTAGCACCGAATAACAATGCTGATTCTCCCCATTATACCATGGACGAAAAAAGCACCGGCAGTGCCGGTGCTTTTTCTATCCTATCCGATTATCCCAGGAAACCTCTGGTCTTCTGGGCTTCCACCACCCGGGACAGGGCCAGCATGTAAGCCGCCAGCCGGTAGGTGACATGGTATTTCTCTTTCAGTGCGTACACATCTTCATAGGCTTCCCGCATCTTCTTCTGGAGGCGGGCATTGTATTCTTCTTCCGTCCAATAGTAGCCGGTGCGGTTCTGGACCCATTCGAAGTAGGAGCCCACGACGCCGCCCACATTGCTCATGACGTCCGGCAGTACTTCGATGCCCTTCTTTTCAAAGTAAGCATCCGCCTCTTCCGTAGTGGGGCCATTGGCGCCTTCCAGGATGAGCGGTGCCTGTACCTTTTCCATGGTGCTGCTGTTCAGCTGGTTTTCCATGGCCGCCACGAAAATGACATCCGCCTTCTGGGCGAAGAGGTCTTCATCCGGAATCATTTCTGCCCCCTCTTCAGTGTATCCCTTCAGGGAACGGCCGTGGCTGTTGGCGTAGGTGTACATTTTCTCGATGTCCAGGCCCGATTCCTTGTGCCAGGTGCCATTGATATCGCCGATGGTGGTGATTTTCACGCCCTTCCGGTGCATGAGGAGGGAGCCGACGGAGCCTACGTTGCCGAAGCCCTGGACAATCATGGTGAGGTCCTTCATGTCCTTATGGTTCTTTTCGCACCAGGTCTCCAGAGTAAAGAGGAGTCCCCGGCCGGTGGCTTCATTCCGTCCCAGGGAGCCGCCTACGGACAGGGGTTTCCCTGTCACTACGCCGGGCTGCCAGGTGCCGGAAAGGGCCGCATATTCATCGGCAATCCAGGCCATAATCTGGCCATTGGTATTCACATCCGGTGCCGGTACATCCTTGTCCGGCCCGATGATGGGATAAATCTTCCGTACATAGCCCCGGGTCAGCCGTTCCAGTTCCCGCTCCGACAGTTTGTGGGGATCCACCCGGATGCCGCCTTTGGCACCGCCATAGGGAATATTGCCGATGGCGTTCTTAATGGTCATCCAGGCTGCCAGTGCCTTTACTTCATTTTCATCGGACTGGGGATGGAACCGGATGCCCCCTTTTGCAGCACCCCGGGCGGTGGAATGCTGCACCCGGTAGCCGGAGAAAACTTCTATATGGCCATCATCCATCCGGACCGGGATACTGACGGTGAGTTCCCGTTCCGGATACCTTACAAATTCATAGTCCTCTTTCTTGTAACCCAGCTTTTCTGCTGCCTTGTCCAGTACGTGAAGCATGTTTTCATAAGGATTGTAGTTTGCCATTTTCTGCCTCCTGAAGAAATAGTATTTACAGTCTCCGGGTAGTTCCAAAGACCCACTACTGCTACTATAACACCTCCGGTGCCCTTTGAATACTTGTAATCATGCATGAATGACCATTCGGCATAGGTTTTCGGTTTCCTATGATTTTGAGAGAAGGGAAGAAGGGAAAAAGGGAAAGTGGCTAAAGGGGAACGCCTGACGGCGAAGTGACTCAAGGGAAATGGCCTGCGGCCAAAGGGAAGGTGCGGCGCACAATTCATATAGCGCCGCCTTTTTGATTACTCAACTCCGTCATTTCGACCGGTGGTATGCATACCATATGACTCTATTGCCCAGCACTCCTGAAGCTTAGAGGAGTGGAGAAATCTTTCTTGCATTCGGGAATGCAGGGCTTTTTAACACCCTTTAGCCGCTTCGCGGCAAATGCACCCCCTCAGACGCCTTCAGCGCCAGCTCATCCTACAAAAAAGCGACTCACGACGATTTGCGCGTCGCTTTGCTCCTTCGCTACGGCTGTCACCGACTCACGATGATTTGTGCGTCGCTAACGCTCCTTCAAATCATGTTCGCTGGTGCAACTCGTGTTCGCTGCCACCCCGGAGGGGAAGCCAAGTATTCGCGGCAAAGCCACGGGGCCTCAACTCTCTTTCTTCTAATCTCAATTCTGCCTTTGCCCCCTGCTTCGCAGTCCCGCCTCTCCGAGGCGGATCCATCCCCCGCCCTTTGGGCCGCCCCCTTCTCTAAGGGGGCACGGGCTTGCCGACTTCCTCGATAGAGTATTTGAATGACAATGTCTAATACCCTTAAGCATGCAGGCCCTTAGAGAAGGGCCGCGCAAAAGGCGCAGGATGGATGCGGCAAAGCCGCAGATCCTCAGCTATCTTCACTCCATTCTCAATTCTGCCTTTGCCCCTGCTTCGCAGTCCCGCTTCTCCGAGGCGGATCCATCCCCCGCCCTTTGGGCTGCCCCCGTTTGGCCTAAAAGGAAGGCGCTTTGATGGGCAGGCTAAGCGCCTTTTGTATTCAGGCCAAACTTGGAAGTCCTATGCAGGACTTCCATCTCCAAGGGGGCACGGGCTTGCCGATATCCTCAATATGTATGATAACCAATACCATGCAACCTTTCGCGGCGCAGCCGCGGGGCCTCAATTCTCTTGCATCAAATCTCAATTCTAAAAAAACGCTGCGTTTTACGCAGCGTTTTTTCACCAGTCACATCAGTCCCCGGACAAGAATGACCAGGATGAGGAGGGGGAGCACATATTTGAAATAGGGCTTCACCCACCGGGGCATTTTCATGCCTTCTCCTGTATTCACTTCTTTCAGGTAGTTATTAAATCCCCAGCCATACTTCCAGGTACAGAAGAGGGCAAATACGATGGACCCAAAGGGAAGGATGAGGGAGCTCACGATGAAGTCTTCGCTGTCCAGGATGCCCCTTGCTCCGATGATGTGCACGTCCTGCCACAAGTTGAATCCCAGCACGCAGGGAAGGCTGCCCAGGAAGACCAGGGGCAGGAAAATGGCCACCGTCTTTCTCCGGCTCCAGCCGAAGTCGTCCATGGCATTTCCGATGATGCCTTCAAACACCGCGGTTACCGTGGAGAAGGAAGCAAAGGTCATGAAGATGAAGAACAGGGTACCCCAAAGCCGGCCCATGGGCATATTAATAAAGATATTCGGCAGGGCCACAAAGATAAGGGATGGTCCCTCTTCCGGTGCCACGCCGTAGGAGAAGCAGGCCGGGAAAATAATGAGCCCCGCCATGATGGCCACGAAGGTATCCAGCGCCGTAATCCGTACGGCTTCACCTGTCAGGGCATGGTCTTTCCCCATGTAGCTGGCAAAGATTTCCATGGACCCCTGGCCCACGGACAGGGTGAAGAAGGCCTGGTTCATGGCTGCAGTAGCCACATTGCCAAGACCCGCATCTACCGCCCGATTCCAGTCGGGAAGGAGGAAGAATTTCAGCCCCTCCCCGCCGCCGGGAAGGAGGACGCTGTTCACCGCCAGGATGACGATGAGGCCAAGGAGCCCCAGCATCATGACCTTCGTCACCTTTTCCAGGCTCTTCGCCACACCGCCGGCGCAGATAATGAATCCCACCAGCACGTTCAGCCCCATGAAAAGGGTCAGTTCCCAGGGATCCGACACCATGCCGGTGAAAACCTTCCCCACCTCCGACGGCGCCATGCCGTCAAAGGAGCCGGTGATAAACCGCCAGCAGTAATCCACCATCCAGCCGGAAATGGAGGTGTAGTAAATCATGAGCACATAGGGTCCCAGAAGGCAGAGCCACCCGTGAAGGTGCCAGAAAGTCCCCTTCGGCTCCAGTGCCTTAAGCCCTTCCAATACCCCCTTGTGGCTGGCACGGCCCACGGCCAGTTCCATGGTCACCACGGGAATGCCCATGATCACCAGGAACAGGAGGTAAAACAGCACAAAAACAGCGCCCCCGTATTCACCGGTAATGTAAGGGAATTTCCATACATTGCCGATACCGATGGCGCATCCCGCACTGACCAGGATAAATCCCAGCCGGGATTTGAAACTGTCCCTTGCTTCCATTCTTCTTTCCTCCCATTTTTCTAATTGCTTCTATTCTTCCATGAACTGCAGGACATGAAAAAATCTCTTATCCGGAAAGCCGCCGCCGGGATAAAAGATTCAAGCACTCATGATCTCTGTAATTCAAAGCTCTGTTTATTATACACGTTTTGGAAGGTGAATGAAAGAGGAGTATGACATACAGACAGATCGAGCCGCCGGCAGAGAGCTTCCGGATAGAAACTCCGCCGAAATGACAGGCTCCATCGCCAAAAGAAGTAAAGAGTAATCACTTCGCCTTCTGCACTACCGGATGTTCTTTCCTTTTCCGAAAAGAAAGGAACATGGATAGGAACTGAAGGACTCCCATGACCAGAGCCATGAGGAATGCCAAAGCCGTACCGGACGCCGTGGCGCCCACAAAATCCCAGGGTCTTGCCATCTGCTCCATGGCCACGATGACCGCCACCGCTGCCGTGCCTATGGCACCGGAGAGCTGCTGCACCGTGTTGCACACCGCATTGCCGTCAGCTTTCATTTCCTTTGGGAGCACCGACAGGCTGTAGGTCAGGATATTGCCCACCGACAGGCCCTGGCCTGCCGCGAAAAAGACATAGCACACCGTCAGCACCGCCGTGGAAGCCATGGACAGGGTACTGTTGAAAGAAAGAAGAGAAATAATGACAAAGATGTTGCCCAGAAGGATAGGACGCTTTGGTCCAAACCGGTCATAAATCCGCCCGGAAAGGGGTGCAAAGGCGGCGCCCAGAATACAGCCGGGAAGGAGAATACATCCCGCAGTGAAAGCATTTTCTCCCGTCACAATCTGGGAAAAATTCGGAATCAGGAAGCCCAGGGCCAGGCAGATGAACTGGAGCAGTGCCAGCCCCAGTGCGCCTAAAACAAAGGGTTTATTATGGAAGACCCTCAGATTCAGGAGCGGCCTTTTGCCGCTTTCCATCCTCTGTCTTTCCTGCCGGGAGAACAGGACCAGCGCCAGGAGGAATCCGGCAAACAGGATAGCGCCCATGGCCGTGATTTTTCCATGGCCCAGTTCCGTGCATCCCAGGAGAAGGCAGGTAAAGCTTACGGCCAGGTACAGGAGGCCCATGAAATCAAAGCTTTCCTTCCGGATATCCGAGGACTGCCGCACTGACAGGCCGCCGATAACAAAGGAAATCAGGAGAAGCGGAAGCACTGCCCAGAATATCATGCGCCATCCGAAAAGACTTACAATATATCCGCCGATGGAAGGCCCCACCGCCGGCGCCAGGGCACAGACCAGCATGCCGCTGCCCACCATGACTCCCAGCTTATCCAGGGGTGCCTGTTCCATAATAATGTTAAACATCAACGGCAGTGCGATACCGGTTCCCGCCCCCTGGAGCAGCCGCCCCAGGAGAAGCACCGGAAATGCAGGAGACCAGGCCCCCAAAAGGGTACCTGCAATGAATACGCCTGCTGCCGTAAGAAACAGCCGCTTCATGGGGAACCGTTCCTTCAGGTATCCCGATGTGGGAATGACCACCGCCAGCACCAGCAGATAGCCCGTGGTGATCCACTGGACCAGGGATGTGGAAATGGAGAACTCTTTCATAAGAGAAGGGAAGGTCACATTCATGGCTGTCTCGATGACCACACCGGTGAAGGAAAGAATTCCTGCTGCTACAATAGAAAATATAAGACTTGCATCAAGACGCCTTTCAAACTGCATGTATTGATTACCTCCTAAAGGTAAATAATTGGTGGATGCTGGGGCTATGGCCGCTTACAGCTATCAGCTTACCGCTTACACTGCCGGATTTCCCGCATCATCATTTCTGCCCAACGACAGGGGCCATCGGTTAGCTGTCAGCTGTATACTCTTAGCGTAACCCATAACCTGTCACTTCAGCGGTCCGAATTCCTCCCGTCCCTGTTCCAGGATCTTCTTGACCTTTTCAATGGTCCTTACCGCCGCTTCCACATCTTCATCGGGAATGGACTGCATCTCCTCTGTCAGCCAGTTGTGGAAACGGTCCACATAGAGGTTATAGTACCTCTGTCCTTTAGCTGTGAGCTTCAGCGTATACACCCGCCGATCATTCCTGCTCTGTTTTTTTATCAGGACTTTCATTTCGCAGAGCTCATTCACCAGTTTCGTAATGGAGGGCATGGTTCCTTTCATGGCTGCCGCCACATCGCTGACCCGGACAATCTTATTCTTCCCATAGAGATCATGAACCACCTGGATAATGCGCACGTGCCTCGGCTTTATGCGGGGCGGAAGATTGGGCAACAGCTCCACGATTCGCCGTGCCTCGTGGCAGGAATCCAGAAATTTTCTTGTAAGTCCAATATCCATAATTCTCTCCGGTTCAATTTATTTAAGGTAACTAATTTATTGTCTTTAAAGCATTATAACACACTTTTTAACTGAGAGTAAGTATCTATTTTTTTTGATACAGTCAGAAGCCACTACACTTCCCCATAGAAAGACGCCCTAAATCTACAGCAGCTTTGAAAAGGGAAGAAATCCTGTCCTGTCTTCTGCATAGAACCACTGCTTTCCTTGTTATCAGGGGCTGTAGCGCCATCCATCTGCCGGATTCCCATTCCGCCGGCACTCCATAGATTCAGCAATGGTACGGACTGTCTCCAAGCCAAAACAATCCGCCACAAAACCCATCGTCCTGTCGATACCCGCCGCTGCGCCGCCGGGGGTGTAGTATTTCCCAACTGGCAGCTCCGCCGAAGGAATTGAGGTCCAAGAGCTCCGTCATCACCGTAAGTCCTGCCTGATTCACCACAGGACCGCCGGAAAGGGAGACATAATGAATCTTCCCTTCCGGAATCCGTCCCAGCACCCCCAAAGGCCCTATGCCGTCGAGAGCCGTAAAATCCAGATACAATAGGACCGCCGTCTTTTTCACGGAATCATCTCAGACAAAAACAATCCTGTTTCAGCATTTCCTGTATACCCCGGGAGACACAAATTCCAGCAGACCCCGGTCCCGAAGGAGCTGCAGCTGCTGGCGGATCTTGGCCCGGATTGTATGGTTATCGGGATGGAGAATCTGCAGCCTCTCTTCAAACCGATACATATCCTACAGGGTAAATACCTCTTTTCCCGTATCCTCTATACACTGGAAAACATCGAGCAGCCAGCCCCGGGAAGAGAGCTTCATGGCAGCGAGAAAATCGGTCTTCCTGTAGCGGCGGCATACGTCTTCCTTATCCGCAATCCGGCTTCCATGGATAATTTCAATTTTCCCATAGGACGGCACTTCGTCCAGGAGGATACTGCACCCCGTCCAGCCTGCCCTTCTGGCATCGGCTCCGAGGGGCTTTCTCTTCTCTATGAGAGAATCCACGAAAAAGTGCTTCGGCACCACCAGAAATCCCAGAACCCGTTCTGCCGCCAGGTCATAGGACATGAAAAGAAAATCGGGATTATCGGACTCATGGATTCTTCGAATCATGGTATCATAGGCCCCATCAGCAATTTTTCTTCCAAAGGGTCCCTGCTTCGCCTTGGATTCAAATATTTCACCGCAGTGGGGACAGGCAAAATCAGCCACCGGACGGTTTGCCGTCAGGTGGGTAAGGTGGCTGCAGCCGCAGCGGGGACAATACATATTCTCCGCCACCCAGCCCTCGGTCACCACCCGGGCGATCTGGGAATGGCTGGTATAGGAAGCGGCCAAAGATAAATCAAGATGGGTATCCATAGGAAATCCTCCTTCCTTTTCATTATATAAGGAGGGGACTCCCTGTCAAACCGATGCCGCTGGACCACAGGCGTCTTCCGAAAGCACCAGAAATCGGACCTCTTCCAGATTTCCCGGCTCCAATACGACTTTTCCTTCCCTGTACAGTTTCCGTACCCTTTCTTCTGCTTCAAAAGCGCTCTGTGCTTCCACAGGAAATTCATGAGAAACCGTTTCTTCAACAATCACCGTATACCGCATATACTCTCCCAAAACATTCAGTCCTTCTCACAGAGTCCCCGTATTTCATCAGGGCTTTTATCAAAAAGGTAATCCAAAGCATCCCAGGGAGAGGAAAATGACTCCACCCAGCACTCTCCCTGCCGGTTATCCATGGCGCCCCAGGTCCTATCCTCTTTATTTCTGAAAAGCAGCCGAGTCGCAAGGGGAGCCTGTCCAACAGGGCAGCCCATTATACGATATTCCTCCCACCAGAGCCAGGCTTCAAGAAACTGATGGGCCCGCTTATGACTGACCACGTGAATCAGGCCATCGGACTCCGGATGCCGCCCCTGTCCACCGTATATCAGATCCAGTCCATGGACGAGAGCCTCCATAAGATGGTTCATCTTCCATACCGATTGCTCCAGATCTTCCATTGCCCTGTCCATGTCTTCCAGAAGTTCCCGTACATCCATGGCCGTTCCTGTTTCCCGCAGCTTTTTTACCATATAGTCATTGGAGTTAAAACTGGCAGTCCATTGTACCAGGCTCTGCACTACTTTCCTCATGGTTTTTCCCATTCCCCTACCCAAAGCAAATGGTCCAGGTTCAATGGAAATCACATTCCCTCCGGCTGTTACATATGGAATAGAAATATGGATTTTTCCAAGTCCATCGTCCAGAAAAAATACGGTTGCATCTCTTCCCATGGCCCATCGGATAAATTGGCCGATTATTTCCCTGTTCACAATTTCACCCCCTGCCATTTCATTCCTATCCTCGTAAAAGGTGATCCGATCATAGATCGGAAGAATGAAAATAGCAAGGGGAAAAGAGATAATTTCCGTATGACAGCCATTGAACACACAGTTTAAGGCAGTAGCACAGCACTGAGCCCATTCGGACGCCCCCGGCCACCCCAACGCCGCAGGCTGGTCCGCTTAAGGCTCAAAGCCCCGCCCGTTCGCACGCACTTAGCCACACCAACGCCGTCGGCAGCGGCTGATGCACCTTATGCCCCTGGTGCGAAGCACCCACAACCCGGTCGGACCAGCGAAGCGTCGCCCGACCCACCACCTTTAGCCCCATTCAGATGAATGGAATCCTCCCCATATCGTATGAAAAACCCCGAAGAGATCACTCTCTCGGGGTTCTTCTTATTTCACCACTTTCTGGGGATGGTATTTATTATACACATAGAAAAGCTTATCGGCCATGAAGGAAATGACGCCATTCCCTTCCAGAATATCCGCCCAGTATTCCGGCATGAAAGACGTGCCGAAGCGGACGCCTTCAATGGCTCCGGTGATGGCACCGGTGGTGGTACTCTTTCCGGCATGGTTGGCGGATACGATGAGCGCATCCAGGGGATCATCCACAGCCAGGGCGCAGTATACGGCGATGGCCAGGGCCTCTTCTGCGGAATGGCCGCTGCCCAGGGAAGAAATACTGTCGATGTGGTCCCAGGTTCCCGTCTTTCCGGCGGGATGGTTATTGGCCTGTTCCTCCGCCGCTCCCAGGAGGGAGAGGATGGGGTCGGTCTTATGCATTTTTCCCAAGAGTGTCTCCGCCCGTTCCAGTGCCTTCGGAAGGGTCAGACCATAGGCGAGGCAGGCAATGATGGCTGCCAGGCCGCCGGCAGCGTAATAGGCCACCGGATTCGAATGGGACAGGGCCGCCGCCTTTACGGCTTCATCAAAAGCCATTTTGCTGTCTCCTGCGAAGAGGAGCCCCAGGGGAATAGCTCTTGCCAGGGCCGCGCTGCCCTTACTGTCATTGACTTTGACCTTGGTGGATCCCCGGCTGTCCTTAGAAAAGGCACCCAGCAGTCCTTCTTCCGGATTTCTCCGGGCATGCATGAACTTTTCCCGTAACAGGCAGAATTCCCTCTCATGGGGCTGCCGTCTCATCCAGGTCCGCTGTCCCCGCCGGGGTTCCTCCCCGGTCTGGCTGTAGTACCAGCGCATATAGCCCCGGTAAATCCCATCGACCAGATCCAACTTTTTGGCATCAGCCCACAGAATTCCATCAATCGTAGCCAGTATCATCTGTGTATCATCAGAAATGGGTGCTTTTTTTCCATTCTTGGAATCCCGTACCAGCGTTCTGAGTCCAAAAGGTCCAAATCTGTGCTGAATACGACCTACGGAGAAATTCTGCAGCGGATACCCCAATGCATCCCCACAGGCACTGCCGTACAGGGCGCCACGAAATTTATCTTTGTCCGCCATACTCTCCTCCTTTTCTTCAGTACCAGGTCCTTCCTGCTTGCCCATGGAAGATGTCCTTCCCATTTGTCCCTCTCCCCGTGGGAAAATAAAAGTTTCTGCAAATCCAAATACTTCACAGAAACTTCAATCACACAGTCAGGATGGCCTACTCCTGAATCTTATCCTTTTGTCTTTATTATAGCATAATTTCTTATGTTTATTAAACAATTCAGTGAAAAAAGTATGCAAGGTAACCATTGGCGTATATGCATTATGTATATGCATTATGGAGAGTCCCCTCTTACTCACTTTCCCGTCTTCACCATACCAGAATCGCGAAAAGGGAAGCAGCGATTTCCAGAGTCCCTATGACCGGCACACCGTAAACGAATTTCTTATGTCTCGTTTTATGATGGAAGTAATGCATGCCGAGGAAGGCCCCCAGGAAACCGCCAGACAGGGCGGAAAGAGGAAGGGTCTTCTCGGAGATCCGCCAGCGCCCATGAATGGCTTTCCACTTATCCAGCCCGAAGATGGCAAAGGCCAGGACGTTTATGAGGAAGAAATAAAGAAGAAATCCCTTCATCCCCTATTCCCCGCAGGTCATGAGATAGGTGGAGACTGCCCTGTCCAGGTCATCCAGAAAGTTTTTGTCCGGAGGCAGGCTGGCAATCATGGAAAGCTTATCATTATTCGTCCGGTAGACAAGGCACTTCACGATGCTGCACCAGACCCCGTGGATCTGCAGGAGTACCTCCCGGTTTCCCGGCGCCGTCTCTGAAAGGCGCCGGATACTTTCGCAGAGATTTTTAAAGGCAAATGTATTGAACACTTCCCGGTCCTCCAGGTACCAGGTAAAGCTGCCATTGGCTTTTTTATAGTTATCGTACAATACCAGTTTAGGGAAACGCTGATTAAATGGGCTTTTTACAAGCGCTAATTATTCACAGCCATT
>ERZ772881.1429-NODE-1429-length-21288-cov-7.331230_pt1 | contig 21288 bp, 15 predicted proteins | sample MGYA00580581_ERZ772881 | MGnify/ENA primary metagenome ERZ772881 (study PRJEB29015, sample SAMEA2737668) | human gut metagenome | biome: human gut; feature: human-associated habitat; material: faeces | place: China | collected 2012 ...
CTACGCCTCACTCCGTTCCGAGGCACAAGCCTGAAGCGCGGAGCATCCCCCATATTCTCGTTCTCAAGCGACGAACAAGGGGGTCAGTTTTCGGCTAGCGGCAGGGGGGCAGTTCTCGAGTAGCGCGGGCAGAATTTCCTTCATTGCTTGAGAATCATGAACAGAAGCTGTTGTAATGTGGTAGAAGGCTGGGACTGAAGTTTCCAAGTCGTACAAGAAATGGACTTTCACTCCACCTTTGCGCTTACGGAACTTAGCCCACCAGAACACCGACAAACAAAGGGGGATGGTCGTTGAATGATGGGAGTCAGTGGCGCGGGGTGAGGATCATTGTCTGTAGGACGATCGATCATACCAAACTTCTGACGCCAGTAATAGAAGGATGTCTTGCTGAAGCCCTGCTGCTTGCAGAAGTCTGATATCTTCAAGCCGCTGGCCTGCTGCTCTTGATTAAGCTTCTCGAACTGTTCTCGAGACATGCGATAGTACTTATCCATAATGTAGCGTTTTAGTTCACACTACAAAGGTACGGCTTATAAACTAGGACGAGAGCGTAGAAAGATTCGGGTGCTTACCTATCATCAACTTACCAATCGAGTAGGAGGTAAACACTAATCATAGGTGCTTATCTCCTATTTTCGTGTTTACCGTAAGCGTCTCGGCATTACCGTATTTTAGCCTCGCTTAAAAGTCCGTACCTTTGCGCGCACAAATTCTTATGAATATGGCAAGCAAAGACAAGTACAAGAGTCTGCTTGAACGATACAAGCAGGCTCTTATCAAGAATCCCAAGCTGAACCTATCGGCTTATTGCCGGTTAAACGGCGTCAGTGTCTCCGGCATGCATCATTACATTGAAGATGTCGGTCAGTCGGTCAAGTCTATCCGTGATGCTGTTCTGAAAGCTACTGAGCATCAGAATTGCGAAGCGTTTGTCCCATTTACGGCTGACAGCCCACATTCCGACATCGACCGTGCGGACTTCACAATCCAACTACCTAACGGAACTTTGGTGTCGGTTTCCCATTGCGATGTCGGCATCATCACGGCAGTGTTGAACGCATTAAAGTAACTGCCTATGTTCGGACTTTCAGAATCAACAGTGTATTACATGTGCCAGCATCCGGTGGACATGCGCAAGGGTATCAACGGGCTGTACAAACTCGTGCGCTCAGAATGAAGATGTCACCCCTAACGGGCAGCGTTTTCATCTTTTATGGCAAGAACCATCAGAGCGTCAAGCTGCTTCGCTGGGACACCGACGGCTTTGTCCTTTACCAGAAACGCCTTGAGAAAGGCACCTTCGAGATACCCAAGTTCGACGAGGCCGCTGGGGGCTACAGGATGCCCTGGAAGACGTTTTCTCTGATCATGCAGGGTGTTTCGCTCCGGTCTGCGAGATACCGCAAGAGATTCAAGATTGAAGTTTAGGGCAAATCTAACTGTTTGATATACAGTAAAATAATCTATAAAATAATCGCCAAAACATGCTTGATTGTCAGATAAATTTAGTACCTTTGTACTATGACAAAGGACGAAATCATAGCATCGTTGATGGACCAGCTGAAGGATGCCAACAACCAGGTAACCGCTCTTACAGGGCGGGTTAATGAGCTGCTGGTCAAGATTGCCGAACTGACGGCCATCATCAAAGCCCTGAAGGAAGCGGGAGACGAGAAAGAGAAGGACCTCAAGAAAGCCGACAACAAAATCAAGGGCATGAGCAAGCTCCTTGACAAGGAGAGCGAGCAGCAGGTGGAGAAGCCGCAGCTAACAGAGGAGGAAAAGAAAGTCCTTGATGAGGCCAGGAGCATCCGACGGAAGGCCCGTGGCAACAACGGTGCCAAGAGAGACATCCATGAGGAGTGCGAGGTGGAATACAAGGACGTTTATCCGGATGATCCTTCTTTCGACAAGCTTAAGGCACATCCACTGGAAAAGATGAAGGGAGACGGCACGCCGGACTACCAGACCTGTACGAGATACGTCTATGTACCGGGGCACTTCAAGAAAGTAATCTACAGACTCCACCGTTTCACACAGGACGGCAAGGTGTTTGAGCCAAAGACCCCACCGGCTGTATTTATGAACTCCAATTACACATCGTCCTTTGTCGCCGGACTCCTTCAGTTGCGCTATATGTACGCCATGCCAGTGGAGCGGATTATCCATTATTTTGAAGACCAGGGCTTCAACCTCAAGAAACCGACAGCCGGCTTTCTGTTGGGCAGGGCGGCGGAGACGTTGGAAAACTTCTACAAGGCCATACGCAAGGCGGTGCTCAGCGACGACTACATCGCTTCGGACGAGACCTACTTCAAGATACTTGTCCCGGAGAAGAACTCCAAGGGAAAGGGAGTGAAGAAAGGCTACTTCTGGGTCATCGTGGGCCGGAAGAGCAGACTGCTGTATGCCGTCTACCGAGACGGCTCGCGCGCCGGAGATGTCATCTACGATGAGCTTCACGACTATCACGGCACCATGCACAGCGATGCGGCAAGCTTCTACAGAAAGATACAGGGCGATGATTTCCCCAATATAACAAGGATAGCATGTCTGCAGCACATCAAGAGAAAGTTCATTGATTGCATGGACGCCGAGCCGGAAGACAGGGAGATGGACAAACTCATCAACAAGCTCTACCACGAAGATCACAAACACAAGATAGGAGAACACAGTTGGACGGTGGAGGACAACTTCAAATGGCGACAACAGTACGCCCCCGCCATACTGGCAGAGATAAGGGACAAGCTCAATGAAATACTGAAAAAGCCGGACCTGCTTCCAGACAGCGAGCTGTCCGATGCCGCCAGCTACTCCAACAACGAATGGGAGGCGGTAGTCGACATCTTCAAGAGAGGCGACACCGCACTTGACAACAATCTCGTCGAACGGATGAATCGCTACTTCTCCATGTCCAGAAGAAGCTCACTCTTCTTCGGCTCTCACAAGGGAGCCGAAAGGGCAGCTGTGCTCTATACGCTCGCATTGTCTGCCAAGATGAACCATCTCAACCTCTTTGACTACCTCACCGACATCCTTGACAGAACGACCAAATGGCAACCAAATACGCCATTGGAGAAATACAGAAATCTATTACCTGACCGTTGGCAACCATCCACAGAAGAATCGAGTAGGAGGTAAACACTAATCATAGGTGCTTATCTCCTATTTTCGTGTTCACCGTCCTCTCACACCACCGTACGTGCGGTTCCGCATACGGCGGTTCCTCGTTAGGGTAGCCACTTGACATACTCGTCATATAAGAACGTATAACCAGCCTTGCGCAAGTTCACGTTAGATGCAGCCATGTGCATAATCGGTGCCCCCGCTACTCTCCAATAGCCCTTAACATATCCCCATCGACGTGCGTTATACTTGTTTATTCCGCATTTAATGAGGTTCTTGATTCGGGTCTTGGGAAGCTTCCATGACTTCCATATACACATACGCAAGCGTCGCCGTAACCACTCGTCGGTTTCCTCGGTCAGTCTCTTCATAGTGGCAAGGTGATAGTAGTTCACCCAGCCCTTTATGTAGAGGCAGAGTTCCTTTTTCCGCTTGGCATAGCCCATGCCATTGCTGCGACCCGTCAGCTCTTTCAAGCGGCAACGCATCTTGGCTTTGGTCTTGGGATGTACCGTCAGAAGGCACTTGCCCTTGTTGATGTAGAATGAGTAACCGAGGTACTTTACCCCGCGGACATAGGAGACTACAGTCTTTTCCTTGTTGACCTTCAGGTGAAGCCTGCCTTCGATAAAATTGGTTATGGATTCCCTTACACGTTCCGCAGCCCGTTTGCTGCGACAGAATATCATCGAGTCGTCGGCATAGCGGACAAACGGCAACCCTCTGTTTTCGAGCTCCTTGTCAAGCTCATTGAGCATGACATTGCTCAACAACGGACTGAGAGGGTCACCTTGCGGTGTGCCCTCCTCGCTGCAAACGAACAGGCCGTTCACCATTACACCGCTCCGAAGATATTTGTGTATAAGTGATATAACCCTCCCGTCCTTTATTGTTCGGGAGAGTACTTCTATGAGCTTGCTATGGCTGACAGTATCAAAGAAGCGCTCCAAGTCAAGGTCTACTACATACTTGTAGCCGTCCGTGATTATGGACTGCGCCTTTCTCAACGCATCATGACAGCCACGCCTCGGACGGAACCCGAAGCTGTTCCTGCTGAACTGTTTCTCATAGATGGGAGTCAGAACTTGGTTGATGGCTTGTTGCACCATGCGGTCTACCACGGTAGGTATTCCCAAAAGCCGCTTCTTGCCATTGTCCTTGGGTATCTCTACCCGTCTGACGGGATTCGGACGGTAGCTGCCGTCCATGAGGCACTTTATCAGAGTGTCCTTGTTGGCCCTCAGCCACGGGAGCAACTGCTCGCATGACATCTTGTCGACACCGCCACATCCCTTGTTCCTCACAACACACTTATATGCGTCGTTCAAGTTCTTCGGGGATAATATGACCTCCAATAAACGTTCCTTGTCAAATGGTACTTCCACGACGTTGTCTTCGGTCATCCATATGTAGGTCTGCACTCCCTCGTAGCAGCTTCCGGATTCCGTCCTTGCTCCACGGGGGCAGTCATTGTCTTGAGGCGATGTTTTCTGCATTCTTTCCTGCATACGGTAACTTTCAATTACTGTCGTTTAATTAAGGTTCGGTCCTTCGACGCACGTGTCACTATGCGACTACTATGACCTCGGCTGACTTCTCACGGCAAGCGTTACTCCATGACTTTCGTAAAAAAACAACTAATCGTCATGTCCGTGAGACCTCACTGGTTAAGTATACCGACTTTCCATCTTATCCCCGCCTAATTTACTCCTTGCGATTCCGAGTAGTTATAGGGCTTTGACGCTTTAGGCCGCCTCACCCTCGCAAGCAAGCCTTGGTATTAGGTTTCTGTACGTCGGGGCAGATGTTTGCCGCTGACTTCTTTCAGATTCCAACTCGCGATGGACACCCTTGTCTCTCTGGCTGGACAGTTCCCACTACTGGGGCCTGTTAGGGACTTACACCCGTTAGCCGATATACATGCCAGTCAAACCTAAAGAAACTGAGCAAGCCTCCTCTCTTGCTCAGTTTTTTTTGTAACAATACGTGAATGCCGATACGCTTACTGTTTACCGGCCTCTCACACCACCGTACGTGCCGTTCGGCATACGGCGGTTCCTCATTTAGGATGCCATTTGACATACTCATCGTAAAGAGTGACATACCCCCTTTTGCGTAAGGCGAGATTACCGATAGCTCTATGTAGTATCGGGCTGTCTGCCGTGCGCCAATAAGACCTCCGTGTATTACCCCATATGTAGGCTCTGTTTTTATCAATGCCACACTTGATGAGGTTCCGCACTTTTGTCCTTACTCGCTTCCACGCTTTCCAAATGCACATGCGGATACGGCGGCGGAGCCACTCATCCACAGAGAGAAGGAAATTCTTCATCTCCGCAAGATGATAGTAGCTCATCCATCCCAAGATATATTCCTTGAGTTTCTGCTTTCTAAACTCATATCCCCATCCATTGCTTCTGCTCGTCAGCTCTTTGAGCTTGGCGCGCATCTTGGCTTTGGACTTGGCATGAAGACGCAGATGGCATTTGCCTTTCACCACGCCAAACGCATAGCCGAGGTACTTGACTTTGCTCACGTGAGCCGACATGGTCTTTTCCTTGTTCACACGCAGGTGTAGCTTCTCTTCAATAAATCTCGTGATGGACTCGCGCACCCGTTCTGCGCCCCTCTTACTCCTACAGAATATCATCGAGTCGTCGGCATAACGCACGAACTTGTGACCTCGGCGTTCGAGCTCCTGGTCAAGCTCATTGAGCATGACGTTGCTCAGCAACGGACTCAAAGGACCGCCTTGCGGTGTGCCCTCCTCGCTCGTCTCATACACGCCGTGGTTTATCACGCCACTGCGAAGATACTTATGGATTAAGCTGATTACCCTTCCGTCCTTGATGGTACGGGAGAGTACTTCTATGAGTTTGCTGTGGTTTACCGTGTCGAAGAAGCGTTCCAAGTCGAGGTCAACCACATAATGGTTTCCCTCGTTTATTATCTTCTCCGCCCTATGGAGTGCGTTGTGGCAGTCCCTACGGGAACGGAAGCCAAAGCTGTTCTTATGGAACTGGCGCTCATAGATGGGGCTCAGCACTTGGTTGATGGCTTGCTGGACCAGGCGGTCAACGACTGTCGGGATGCCCAACAGACGTTTCTTGCCATTGTCCTTGGGTATCTCTACCCGCTTTACGGGGTTCGGACGGTAGCTGCCGTCCATTAAGGATGCTGTCAGGGACTTTCCATTGGCTTTCAGCCATGGGAGCAACTGCTCACACGACATCTTGTCAACACCGCCACAACCCTTGTTCTTCATTACCTGCTTGTAAGCGCGGTTCAAGTTCTTAGGGTCAAGGATAGTCTCCAACAGATGTTCCTTGTCAAATGGTTCTTCCACGATGTTGTCTTCGGTCATCCAAATGTAAGTCTGCACTCCCTCATACCATTCGGATGCCGTCCTTACTCTTTGAGGGCAGTCCTTGACATCGGCCAAAGTTTTCTGCGTTCTTCCTTGCATTCGGTAACTTTCAATTACTATCGTTTAATAAAGGTTCGGTCCTTCATAGGCTCATGTTGACTTTATACCTACTACTATGACCTCGGCTGACTTCTCACGGCAAGCGTTACTCCATGGATTTCGTAAAGGCAACTATTCTCCGTGTCCGTGAGACCTCCTCAGATAAGAGCATCAACTTTCCATCTTATCTCCGCTTCATTTACCCCTGCCCGTTCCGAATAGCTATCGGGCTTCGTGTTGTTATGCACACTTACCACACGGGCATTGGCCTTGTATGAAGTTTCTGTTCGTCGGAGCAGATGTTTGCCGCCGGCTTCCTTCAGATTCCGCGTCGCCACGGACACCCTTGCCTTGGGCTATAGCTTTCCCGCTATTAGGGCAGCTTCGGGACTTCCACCCGTTAGCTGGTGCTCATGCTGAGCGTACATACGAAGAATGCCTCGCCCGAACTTGTCGGACGAGGCATCCATACATATTTATTTGGACATTTCAACAGTCTCTACCAGATAGATGGCAACAAAAATTTGTAAAAAGTTTCATTATTAATTTTTGCTCTTTTATGAATTATATGTGATTTTGCATAATCAAATAGATTGAAACTTAGTGAAAGTTTAATACCAGTGTACTCTTGATGCTCGAAATGGAAATCTCATAGACAAATTTGGGTACTTACTTACAACTAGCACTCATTCAAAACTTATCATATACAAAATCACTAATGTCCACTAAAAATAATTAGCATTTCATTTGCTTACAATTAAATAGTATTCTAACCCAGACAGGGAGCTTAATCGGTTAAAAATGAGCACATATGATAAATGCGAAACGTTACTTCGGTAAGTTTCAATCTGTCAGATATGCCAAACTCGCTCGTTTCTAATCCATAGAGTCCTTTCAGTTTTGTAACACTCTGAGCAAAATAGCAGTGTACATTATTAATGGATTTAAGTGGACACTAGTGATACAAAATAATGTCATTATAAGCCGGAATTCATTTTTAGCATCTCGGTAGTTTGGGTTACGTAATCGTTAAACTCCTTCGCGGTCATCACCTCTCCATCGGTTGGTTCGGAAAACGTACCACTCACAGTATCTGTAATGTTGGTTGCCTCGTAGATGTTGCTGTTGTCACTGGCCTCTAGTACAAGTCCTGTGATACCTACACCAATAAAAGGGTTCTTCCGTTAAATGCGTAGACGCCTATCATGCAATGCATATAGTCTTAGGGTAAAGTATTCATCATTTCTAAACCCATAAATCTGTCTTTTCAGCCCTTTAATCTTATTGTTGATTCCCTCTATTCTCCCATTTGAGATATAATGGTCATACCATGCAAGAATGTAGGGTTTGTATGCCCTGACGGTTGATGCCATGACTGCCAGTGGCTGTATCTTTGCATCAAAAGCCTGTCTGACCCATTCGTCAAGCACCTTCTCTGCATCGTCCTTGCAGCACTGGTTCCATATCTCCTTAAGATCTTCCTTGAGATAATAGGCTGTCATCAAAGGCTTGTTCAAACTCAACGCATTCTCTAATCTGTTCCTGTGCTGATGATCGAAGATGTCATTTCCATTTCTCAGCAACAGCCATCTGGTACCCTTTATTACCTTGCGCTTGTTGACATCCCGTTCCGCATGCCAGAGTTGCCTTCTGAGTTGGTCGAGTTTCTCGTTCATGAGCTTAGTTACATGGAAATGGTCTACAACCAGTGCTGCCTGGGGCAGATGTTCGGTCACAGTCCTGGTATATGCGGCGGATAAGTCTGTGCAGACAGCCTCTATACGGTGTCTGTCATCTCCGAGTCTGCTCCAGAACCCATCAAGGGATGCCTTGCCATTTCCCTCTCCTACATACACGATGTGACCATTGTCGAGATTGACCACAATGGTCTTGTATACCTGGCCTTTATGGGTTGCGAACTCATCAATGGATATTCGTCTTAATGTGGACAGGTCCGGAGTTCCGTACTCTGCCTGCAAGAACTCCATCTGAATGTTACGTACAACGTCCCACGATACTTGCAGGAACCAGGAAATGTCCTGGATCGTTGCAAAGCCTGACAGGTCAAGTACCATGTTTGCAAAGGCCTGTGTATGTCGACGTTTCCCCTTGGCAAAATCAATCTTCTCCTGCTGGATACACCCACAGTCATGGCATAAAACACGTTGTACATGCATGTCCAGATAAGTCTTGTTTAAGCCGATTGGCACACTTACAAAGCGACGAATGTGGCTGCCGTCAAGAACAACATGATGGCTGCATACGACATGCATGACACGCTGTTGATTGTCGCCATTGTTTTACTGATCTTGCTTAAATATTGCTCTATAGTATGATTGTTTTTTACGAAATATCAAGTACCCTTTCTTAGGATTAATTTTACCCTTCATTTTAAGCCTAACAGCAATGATGCACCCTCCTCTGCTGTAAGACATTGAAATAACGTCTCCCTTTATATGAGTAGACGCCTCGCACCATTCAACATTCTCTTCATTCTCTAGCCACTTCGTAAACTGCTGGTGTGTATAAAAATATACTAAATCTGTGCCTTTAAAGTTATTTTCCACACACACACAGTGGTAACAATAGATTTTTTGCTGTATAAATTCCTTCTTTGACAGGCATAATGAGAGTATGGTTACAATGATTATGATAACTATAATCAGTCCAAACTTTAAAAAAAAGCCAAAAGGTTTGTTCAGAATTTTGCTAAGATTAGGACTCCTTTTTTCATATAGATTTTCCATAATTTGTGTGAGTTTATAATGATAATTGTTTACTAATAAGTTCAAAATATTTACCATGAGCAGCTAATAGCTCAGCGTGTGTCCCTTGTTCTATTATCATTCCATCACTCATAACTACGATGTTGTCAGCATGCTGAATGGTACTCAACCTATGTGCAATGATCAATGATGTCTTTCCCTTTAGGAATACTCGAACTCCATCCATAATCTTTGCCTCATTTTCTGCGTCTAATGAATTTGTGGCTTCGTCCAATAAAACGTAAGACGGATTCTTATATATAGCTCTGGCTATTAAAATCCGTTGTTTCTGGCCCATACTTAGCCCTTGACCATCCGATCCAATAACAGTATTAAAACCAAGAGGTAATGACTCGATAAAGTCAAGTATGCAAGCAATCCGTGCGCAGACAATCAGTCGTTCTTGATCGTATACGTCTACGCTTGGCGCTATATTTGCTGCTATTGTATCAGAGAAAATATAACCATCTTGCATTACAACTCCACAAGATTTCCTCCATTCGGAAATGTCATATTGAAGCAAATTATTGCCACCAATATATATTCCACCCTCGTCAGGCTCGTAAAATCCTAATATCAATTTCATAAGAGTTGTTTTACCACTCCCACTTAGCCCAACAACCGCTGTTGTCTTTCCTAATGGCACATCTAATGAAATGTTGTTGATGATATAATTAGAAGAAAGCTTATCATACTTAAACGAAACGTTCTTTAGCGAGAGAGAACTTTTGGGAATGTCTTTAATAAGATTGTTATTGTCCGGTTTCTCGTTCTTTATGGTTTGTATGTCATTCAATCTTTCTAAACTCAACTTTGCATCTTGATATTTCCTAAAAAATCGGATTAATTGTTCTATCGGATTATTTAGTTGTCCAATAATAAATTGAACCGACATCATCATTCCAAGTGTCATGTCACCTTTTATTGTGAAAGATGCAATTAAAGCGGTAATAATTGCATTTTTACACTGTGAAATAAAAATAGCGCCTGATTGCTGATATTGAAACAGTGATAGCGTGTTAATAGCAAGGGAGTATATTTTTGCCTGCACATCTTCCCAATCCCATCTTTTTTGATTTTCACATCCGCATAGTTTAATCTCCTGCATGCCCATCACTAATTGTATTAAATTGGTTTGGCTAGAAGCTGTTTGTGCAAACATCTTTTTATCGAGAGCGGCTCTTTTTTTCATAAACAGCATTATCCAAGCCATATGTAGCAAGCTTCCGAGAAAAAATATAACGAAAACCCAGAAGTTGTAAAATAGTACAACTCCTCCCAACACTATTATTGTTAACATGGATAATATTATAGACAAAAAAGTCTCGGTGACAAAGTCTTTTATTCTTGAATTATCGCCAATTCTCTGCAGAATATCACCTATCATTCTCGAATCGAAGAAGCCCATCGGGAGTTTAGTTAGCTTTATTATAAAATCCGAAATTATGGTAAGGTTTATCCGCATGCCTATGTGCAGAAGTAGCCAACTTCGAATAAAGCCAATTGCTGCATTTCCAAGTATTAAACATAACTGAGCAATAAGTATAGTCCAAATGAAACCAACATTCTTATTCGTGATTCCATGATCTACAATTGCTTGTGTAAAAAAAGGAAAAGTCAAAAGAAGAAGAGCACTTAGAATAAGCCCGATGAGAACTTGTGCCACACTGCCAATGTAGGGTTTTATGTATTTAAAAAAAATCTTCAATCCAGCTGGAGTCACGCAATCAAATTTAGATTCAAAAAAATAGGAAGTTGGCTCTAAACATAGTACAACCCCACGTTGCTCATTTTTCCCCCAACACTTCGTAAATTCTTGTTCGTTGTATGAAAATCTTGATCCAATTGGGTCTGAGACGTAAAAGATATTTCTACCCAATCTCTCACATACTTTGTACAATACCACAAAATGTTCATTGTTCCAATGAATAATGCATGGTAATGGCACAATAGAGCGAAGTTGCTCTAAACTAACTCTAGAGCACAAGGTGTTAAAACCTAGCTCCCTTGCTGCTCGGTCAAGACCATATAGTGTTACCCCTCGGTTAGTGGCGCAACATAAATTTCTCAAATACACTATAGAAACATCTTTTCCATAGTGTAATGAAATCATTTTAAGACAAGTAGGTCCACAATCCATACTGTCATACTGCGTGAAATTTGGAAATTTTGTCATGACTAAATGGTAGAAATAAAGAATCTTCCTTCGTCGTAACCAATTATATAATCACCACTTTCACTAACTGCAATAGATGTTATTTTACGGCGAGTTGTAAGGATCTTATAAACAGAGCCATCCCAGCGCAATACAACTATTTGTCCGGCAAAAGAATTCCGTCTCTGGTTATTTTTGGCCTGCTGTTCGGTCATGCCCCAATATAAGCAATAAATATACTTGTCATTGGCAGTGATTGCTTTAAAATGGATGGGGTTGGACTCCCAAATATCACCTTCTTTTAGGGTCTTAGGGTTGAAAGTATTTCGACCTTTTCTAAATTTAAAAGACGAGCCATCCGTAAGGTTATAGAATTGAACTGCGGGAAACAATTGATAGGCAAAAGCAGCCACATTCTTTTGGGGATTATAGGCTAACGATCCATAATTTGCAAGCCATGATGGATACCTCGAATCAAAAATTATTTTACTAACTTCTTCTATTTTCCTAACACCATCAGTTGACGGTGTTGATCGGAGAATAGCTTGAAAGCCGTACTTTTCTTGCCTGCCAACAAAGATATACTGCCCCAGAGAGTCCACAAAGGGGTATTTTGCTTCAATTACAAGGCGGTATGGACATATAGATTTTGATGAGATGATAGATTGACCATTTCGTTTTAGAGTGTCTCCACTTACTGCATACAAATAGGGATTATCGCGCTCATAGGCAAACATAAACCCTTTGTGATCCCAAAAAATGATAGGAACGCTAAATACATATGTTCCGTTCTTCCGCTTAAAGAACTCCTTTTTAAATGATAAATTACGTTTACTCAAATCAACACTAAGGCTATTTACAAGCTGATCGCCATAACTATTGGGGATTTCATAAGTTACATATAACTCGTTATTCCCCATTAGTTTCATGTCTTGAATATTTTTGATATTCAAGGCGGTGTCACACCTAAGTTGTGACCATGAAATGTTTTGAATCCTATAGTTCTTGATCGCTGATGCCCATGTGTAAATCGAAAAGAAAATACACAGTAATATAAAGATGCGGTTTCTCATAATGTTGTTTTGCATATTTGAGTATTATTGGACGCTATTTCATACGAGGATATTGGTGGACAAAGGTAACGAAATGGGCAACATTTACACGATGTCATATCACGAGTCAATCTCCATGAATTATTTTGTTGCAACTCGCGAACAACCATATTAGTCCAAGAAAAATTATCTAGTTGTAAGTTTCCGATTATATGTTGAGAACCATGGGCATGTATGTCGCATGTTGGGGTTATATCAAATATTCCGAAGAAATTGGAATTCAATTTCATGTTCCAAAAAACATTGATAAATTTCAACTTGGGTTCAATGACTCCTTCCTCGCTAACACATTTCTTAGGAAATGATTGCGCCTGGATTTCTCCTATATATATTGGCAGTGATTGTATGCATTCAGTTTCCTCAATTCCTTCATATACAAGGCGTTTCACTTTGTCTACGGATGTAAGTTTATTTAGAGTAGTCTTCTTAGTGAACTTATCAATATAAGTAATAAGCTGAATGCTATTTTTTTTTACCTTATCGCGTAAGAGCAATGCTGTATCAATGTCTTCTGCATAGAAATGTAGTCTATATTTATAGTTATGACATGATAAATCATTGATAAAATCGTCTATGCTGTTTTCATCAAAATAGCTAGAATCGAAAATAATATCCACCAAGGATACTGAGGTGTATTTTAATGAATCTAGAATTTTTGATAGCGTGTCAGATCCTATTGATGCCCTTGAGCCGCAGTAAGATGGACAGGGGTATTGCAAAGAAGCAATTCGACGATAATCGTGGATCTCATTTTGCTCGCAATCACAAATTTGAGAAATGCGGATATAAACACCCGAAATTAAAGATTGTTTAGACCCAATTATTGAAAGTCGATCTTCAATATTGTCATTACCAAACTTACTTACATCCTTTTGAAGGTTTAGTATGGGCAACATAACTATAGGCTTATCCTCAACGTTTGTAGGAACAATCACTTTTTCACGAATTGCCCATTCAATGTCGTCTGACATATACGATAATAAGATAGAAGAATCCAGTACTCCCAAATTTTTGGGAGTATATAATCCTCTAACGAGTGTAATAAAGTCAGCATCAGTAGATATCTTATAGACACCACTGATAGTATTATACACCAGCATTAGAAAGTCATCTATGATGTCAATAAAAACATTCGTAGACATTACTATCCAGTTTGATTTAAGCTCCTTGTACGTCATATAATAACTTCGTATGAGTTCATAATGTAAGAATAGGCTTTGGGGAATCGTTTTAGAAAGTCCCAAACCTCATTTTTCATAGCTATTGCATCTTGAGGGGTCATAAAGTATGAACATTTACATTGAGGCGTATCCAACTGTCCATTTGAAAACATGCAACATAAGCACCCATTATTGTTGGAACATTTGTCACATGTGGGCCGCACCTTTTCGTAATACATATTGTACTTTTCTGCTATTTTAGCGAAATCTATATGCACCCCATATTCATCTATCTTGCCAAGGGTATAACGGTAATTTATTCTTTCACAAGGCATTATATTTCCTGTAACCGTTATAAACGCCTTTTTTACAAATGGGAAACAAGTTCCAGTCGGAAGTTCTTTTCTCTGTGTTCTATTGTCGAAAAGAAGCTCATTATAGTCCAAATAAGTATAAGGCGAATGCATAAGAATATACCTCGCTACACGCTCGAACTGCGGATGATTTATAAAGCTTTCTGTATCTTGCTCGTAATACAAGGAATCATCCAACCACTTCTTTTTATAAAGTAATAGAAAATTCTCTCTTTCCTCTGGATTTACCCCATCAGTATTTATCTCAGAAATCGTAGGGAACTTGCCGTATCTTCCCCGGATGTATGTGATAATATCCTTAATGGATGTGCGTGAATTCAAAACCGAGTTAAATTCTACATTATTACGAAAGAAGTTGGGGTAGCTACTGGCAACATAGTCTACCTCTTTGATTATTTTATTGAAGGCGGGCTTGCCATTTGGTGTAACTCGTAAAGAAGACCCAACCTCGTCACCATCTAAGCTAATTAGTAGTCGAAAATTCTTGTCAACCAGGTAGTTAATATATTTTGAGAGCAACAGTGCATTTGTCGTCATAGAATAAGTAAACATTCTATTGTAACCTGCAAGATGTTTCTCAATGTAATCTACGACCTGGGTTATAAAATCAATATTGAGCAAAGGCTCACCGCCATAGAAACTTACTATTAATTGAGCATTGCCTTGTGTGTCGACTCCATTTTCCCAAAGATCCTTTAAGTAATCTAAGAAAGTAATCGCATTGGTTACAGAAAGCGAGCGTCCCTGCCTATCACCCCTATTTGAATATAGCTTTCCATAACCGCAATATAGGCATGAAAGGTTACACCGCTCAGTGATTTCAAATGTAATTTGTGGCGTGTTAGCAAGATACTCCTTAATGTTATTTTCGTCTAATCCCATGTTACTCAATCTCTAAAGGTTCGTATGCTTGCTGTTCATTGTTGTTGGACGGTGCGCCAAAACTACCATCACTCCTTCTAACCATCATTTTAGTTCCAACGGATTGCAAAAATGATATAGGAGAGGTCATCATTTTGCGAATTATTTGTTTAGCCTTAGACTCGGTGCATTCCTGCTCATTTTCGTACTTATAGGCGTAAATTGGTTTCTTTACAAATTCCACTTTGTTTAATTCCCAAACAAATAGTCCATTTTCTTCCTCTATTTTCATTATTATACCAGGTAGTCCGTAGAATTTGTATGGCCCGTATGGCACGGGCACATCAGTAGTATACCATGCTCTATAATGTCTTCCCGCAAAGAATGTGTTGGCTTTATAGCATAAATGTCCAGCTATAGTCAATGTGTCAGCGTCTGAGTATTGCCATTCATATGGTTTGACACTTGAATTGTAACATAAGACACCTGCATTTAGCATCAATCTATACTTTTCTGAAATACTATGGGTATTTATGTCTGTCGTAATCTCGCATGGATAAGTTTGGCTTGGTATGTTTTGGCTTTGAAGCCCTTTCTTCATACGTTCAGTGGCGATCGAATCATAGTAGAAAATAACGAAGCTAAAGTCTTTAGCGTATTTCTTACCTATCTGAACTTTACGGATGTCTTCCGAATTTTTGCTGTTACGATTGAGCTTAAACTTAAATGTGTACATTAATTCTACCAAGGTGGAGTCAATGCACTCACTTCTCTCTAGTGTTTGCGGTGAAGGAGGCAACTGAGCATATGCACAATTGAATATTGTACACAATACAATAAGAATGATGATTTTTCTCATGATAATACTTTCTAACGGTTCGACACCCAAAGTGGATGCCGAACCAAAGTGAAACAGCGAGGGGTTACTCGCAGAATTCAATATCCCGCGGAGATGCCACATTCTGTGCAGAAACCACAACTTCGTCAAGGAAGTATGTCATTTCTGTCATACTAGCTCCTCGAGAGTTGAGGTTCCCTGCATGGTTTGCAGAGCCATTGTCCATTGTGGAATTGCTTCTGCAGGCGCATCCACAGACATTACCACCTGATAGGGACTTTTGTTCCCTTTCGTTCAAGGCACTTTGTGCCAACGCTCGGAAAATAGATTTTTCCATAATTTTGCGGTTTTAAAAGTTAATAAATTTATAAATCGCACCAAGGCGCTTGATCAGAAAATCCTGTATCTCATCTTTAGCAATACGCTTCTTGGGCGAATCCTATATATAGTAGTGTTTTCTTGCAATTCTGTGGAGAAAGAGTTTATATATTGTTTTTGGTTCCAAAGATTATCCACCACTAATGTAAAATTCCACCGCTTTATGGCATAGCTTGCTTCAGCATTTGAAAGTATGAACGATTTGTCTTTTTCGTTTCGATTGTTGTAATAGTAAGCGAAATTCATATTCAAGCTTAAGGCTTTAGTTATGATGAAATTGAATGCGAGTTTCGACTTAAAGGTATTTTGTGTTGGGACTGACGAACCCAATTTCATTCTCGATTTGATGATATACCAACTATTTGAATAGTCGATAGCCATCCAATGTAGAGGCATAGCGTAGAGCGACATACTGAGATTGGAAGAGTTCGACAAATATCTTACTATCTGGTCCTGAATGAGTAGTGGGCTGTCTAAATGCTTGTAAGTAGCGTTGACACTCAATTTTGTCTTGGCCCAATCCCAACCTTTGCTGCTACGAAGTGATACGGTATAGCTGTCAGCAGCTTCATTCGTAGGTCTACTGATAATGAGTTCTTTTTCGTCTTGATAGCTTGCTCCATAAAGGACATTAGGGCTATAGTGGGTAAATCCCATATCTAAACCAGCAAACCACATTGACAATATGTTTCTATAGTCATAGGATAAACTTGTAGCAAACACGTTTGCCTGATATAAATCATGACTTTGATAGATTGAAAGTTGCCTATAGCTAGTCAAAATGTAGTTATCATACAAATTTTCGATTGCTGGGCTGGAGTACGCTAAACTGCTTTTCAGCCTTAATTCATGATTGTTGTTGATGGCGTATCTAATCGAAAGATGTGGCTCGACTACAAAGCGATGCTTGTCTGTTGTTAAATCGACCTGATTGTTTTTAAGGTCGTATAACCGATAGGCACCGGTTAAGAATAGTTCACAATATGTACTGTTTAATTTATAAAAGGCTGTAATACCGATACCTGCATCGATGGTATTTAGTGCCAAATCATTATTATATGTTTGTAGAACACTCGTTAGCTTGTCCTTTGAGAAATTAAGATGAGCGGTAGGATGGATTGATAGTTTACCCAGTACGATTGCCGACAACAAATCTAATCTGTTTTCTGTTGACAAATTAGAGCGCACAACATCTTGAAAAACATCATCGCCTGTCACGACTTGAGGAAATAGATTTGTAGAAGCAAATAAGTTATGTGGTCTCCTCTCAAAATTTATTTTGGAGAAGAAGTCAACGCCACGATTGCCAGCCGTCCTGTTAGTAAAGTGCAGAGAGTTATTCAAGTATAAATTCTTCATTTTGCTCTTTTGATTGATAAATTCAGCCATTTGAGTACTGCTGCTTCCGTCTTGATGTATAAATTCTGCCTTTATTTGGTCTTTCAAATAACGGCTTTTAGAATTTAGCATATAGGTGAAAGTTCCATACCCAACAGTTTGATGAGTCAGCGAGTTTGTCTTTTGCTGTACTAAGTTGGATGTGCCATCAGGTAGATATGTTACCGATTTATAGTCTGTTGAGCGCTCGTCCCGATCATTTAATAGTGAAAAATTAAAGCCCAATTCGTTTTCACTTCCGATGCGACTCACATAATTAACGGTGCCCGCATGGGATTTATTGAAGAAGTAATGCCGTTTGCCTATGTTGGGTATACTTGCCGTTTCGATTTCCGACAGTGTCGATGTTTTGTATCTTATGCCGTCATCGTCAAAGGAGCGTAGTTCGTTCTCTAAATCATTGCCAGTATTATTACCTTTATAAGTTGCTAAGAGTTGACTGTTGCGCTTGAAATAAGTAGCAATTAGCTCATTATCCCAAAGTCTCTTATTATCATATCCCAACCCCAATGTGGCAATGAGGTTAAAAATGCCTTTGACACCATTCTTCAGTTTTAGATTAATGGATGCTCTTTCTTCAGGTTTTAAATCTTTGAGAGCCTTTATATCCTGATGGTTTTCCATAATCTGAACTGTACTTATGCTGTTTGGATCAATATTATTCGTTGCAATTCCATACTTGCCTTTCATCAAATCCAAACCCTCAATATAGAAATTCTTAATAGGAACACCTTTGTAAGATATTTGTCCAATATCAGAAACTGTTATACCTGGTAAGCGTTTTAATACTTGCCCTATAGATAAATCATTCTGTTGTTGGAAGGCTGATACACGATAGTTAATAGTATCACCTTGTGTGGTAATCCTTGGGGCTTTAATTACAACATCTTTCATCTGTTGAACCCTTTCTGCTACTATAATGTCTATCCGTTGAGATATGTTTTTGCATTTAAGCAAAAAAGGTTCTATGTTGATACCAGTGACATGTAGCTCTACGCTATCTGTTTGAAAATTTTGTAGGTTTATTTGATATTCACCTCTTGAATTACATTGAGTAGAAGCTAACACCCTAGTTTTCTGTCTTAGCTTTGTGATGTAAACATTTGCATAAGGGACAAAAAATCCCTGTTCAGTTTTAACAGCTCCCTTGAAAAGAGTTGTCCGAGCCTGACCATTTGCCTCAATAGAGTTAAATAGGGTAAGCATCATTATTATGGTGGAATATATCCTATTTTTATTCATGTATTAAAATTATATTTTCAAAATCAAATTAACAAATTATTTAATATAAATAATGTTAACCAGAAGTTTTTTGTTTTTTGCATGATAAGTGGATTGTATGCGCTTTGTTTATGGACTTCTACAGACGGATGTGTTTTCGTGAAAGTATATCAAACGATGACGGGTCGTCAAATAGTAACATGTCAAATTCCTTCCGTTCCTTCCGTATTTCATACTGCCATCCATAGGACTATCTTGACAGCAGATGCACTTCAATTGGTCCCCACAACCTTCGTCACTTATTTGTTATTATCTATTGGTTGAAATGAGAGTAAGCAAACGAAAAGTAGCTTTAATAGCGATCATGTTTCTATGAGTTGAAGAGCTATGTCACGTTGCTTGTCCTTGATGCTGTGCATTTTGGGCAATGTCTTTTACTTCCGATTTTGACTCCTTCCAGTATTTTCTCCTTAATTTTCCGCGTAATAGCTATTGAGCTATGTTATTCATGTGTGTCGATCTTGTGACCATCGGGAGTGACACTGGAGGTGACGATATGGATGTGGCTATTACCCGTGTCGTGGTGAGCATATACGAGTAACGGTTGTCTCTCTTCGGCATAGTCCATCTCTTTTAGGTAGCGGTGGGCAATATCGAGGAGTTGCTGATGAGAATATTCCGTTCCCTTGCAACTGACTGCGACATGAAACTGTGGCTTCTTTATCCTGCATAATTCATACCGTCTTAAGACAGAACCTCGTTTCTATAAAAACGAAACTGTTGGATAAGAATCTGTAGTTTTGTCGAGCCTATGCCGTCATTTTGATGTCCAAAACATTGGCTCATGGGTGTCTCCTGTTTCTAAATTACACCCGAATTTGGCCTATGGGCATGCAGAGTCTCATGCCTTGTTCAGGCATGTATAAGAAATCGTATTGTCTGGGGTCGTTAAGCAGTCAGCCTTTCAAGGCCGACGGTCAGTTCTTCGAGATGCCGATGATGCTGTGAGAAACTAACATGTATGAAAGTCTTCTTTTCCACAATATATACAGCACTGAGCATGATGCGTTTTATAAAGCTGTCCATTGTGAAGTTCTCTATGGCAGTGCCATTGAAGAGCTTATGCTTCATCATGTGGGCAACGACGAAAGCCGCGGCATAGAGGAAAAGACGGAAATAGTTGGCCCGATATGAGTTGCATGACAAACGGTCAGCCTTGAAATACTTGACGTCTTTTATCCATAGCTCCATCTCACCGCGTTTGCAATATCTTTTGTAGATGGTTTCAGGTGAATTGTTCTTGTTCTTCGTGACAACGAACCGTATTTTGGTCCCTTTGGCGCTAACCTCGATTTTGGCAATGACGCGTTGCTCATATTTCCAACTCTGTGCCTTGTAGTTCAGCTTGAAATACCGGCGTATCACAACATTGTCTTTACTCTCAGAGCCATGTACCCTCTCCAGAGCTTCCTTGAAATCATTCTCAGCACGTCTTCTTGGCTTGTCTACCATATCCAGAAGCTTTGCGTTACCGCTCAGTCCTGTAAGATAGCGTACATACCATTTGCTCCATGCCCAGTCCATGAACTCATGGGAGCAGAAATGGTTGTCTCCACGAAGCTCAATGACAGTGTTTGGCCAGCACTCATGAAGGTATTCGACGACCCGGCGGAGAATACGCGACACATTAAGAGACTTGTTGCGTCTTCCCGGACGGAGCATGGGAAGGATCAGCTTCTTGCTCACTCCGTCAAAGACAAGCAGCGGCATATAGCAATACTCATTGTAGTAGGCGTTGAACAATGTCAGTTGCTGAGCTCCGTAAGTATTGGCGTTCGTATCATCAGCATCAAGTATTACATGGCGGGGCGGTTTGGAGAAAGATTTAACATACTGTTCTACGAACAACTTCCCTATATTGTACAGTGTCTTACTGTCGACATTGTTCTCAAGGCGTGTCATTGTTGCTTGTGAGCAGAGGTCTTTGTCTGACGGGCGAAGTCCTACTGACATTTTCAAGGCACTGTCACCGCGCAGCCGGTCACAATCATTGGCGTCCTCATAGCCGCAGAGAATTTGATTTACACGCTGACAGACCATCTCCTCATATGAATGACGAACAAGGCACAGTGTCCTATAGTCAGGAATCAGCCTGCCCATCTTAGAAGGAAGAGTGTCTTTCGAGGGGCGTACAAGCAGAAAACCACCGTTGGAGGATATATCTGGAGCATTGAAGTCTACCTTGATTTTCTTGCCAAAAACGGGTTCTGCCAAAGAAAATAATGTTTTATGTTGCTCAATTGAATTATTTGTTGTACTAATTTCCGCTACGGCGTAAAAGCTAAAGGCTTCCACCAATAGCTGTTGTACTTCATTAATTCTGTGTATATTAGAGCAGATTGGGGCCGGCATGGCACGTTGCCATACCGTA
>ERZ772881.1431-NODE-1431-length-21265-cov-19.418859_pt1 | contig 21265 bp, 27 predicted proteins | sample MGYA00580581_ERZ772881 | MGnify/ENA primary metagenome ERZ772881 (study PRJEB29015, sample SAMEA2737668) | human gut metagenome | biome: human gut; feature: human-associated habitat; material: faeces | place: China | collected 2012 ...
AAAAAACTGACCCCCAATTGTTAGATTTTTGGTCTAACAATTGGGGGTCAGCTCAGTGACAGCCTGTTTTTTATTTCTTTTCTTCCCCTTCAACTTCTGCAATGCAGTCGTTGATGTCGGCGATCAGGGCATCCACGTCGATGCCGTGGGCAGCAGCGCCTTGGCCGATGGTTTCGAAGTTGGCGGCCATGCAGCCGATGCAGCCCAAACCATACTGCATGAAGATATTGACGATTTCAGGGTGCATCTGCACCGTTTCGATAATGCTGGAATCAGCAGTTACTTTTTCCATCTGAATCCTCCTCGATTACATTTAATGGGTATGCAATCATTATATCATATTTTGTCAACCCTGTAATCTAAGTTTACCGTTGTCTTGTCCGATTTTTCATTGATTTTTCCCTAAAAACATTCTATAATGGTGAAAAGTGGTGAAAAGTGGCGAATTTTTCTCAAGGTCAGGAGGGACGGCTTATGTTGATGGGTGAATTTGAACATGCCCTGGACAGCAAGGGCCGTTTGTTCGTCCCGGCCAAAATGCGGGAAAGCCTGGGAACACCATTTGTTGTGACCAAAGGAGTGGATGGCTGTCTGGATGTGTATCCCATGGAAGCCTGGGAAAAACTGAAAAACAGCTTTGCACAGAAAATGATGCCCAAGCAGAAAATGCGGGACGTGTCCCGGTTCATTTTCGGCGGCGCCTGTGAAGCAGAACCGGATAAACAGGGGAGGATCCTCTTGCCGGCCAATCTGCGGACCTATGCCCAGATTGGGGAAACGGCCCTGATCGTGGGAGTGGGGAACAAGGCAGAAATCTGGGATGCCCAGCGCTATGCAGAATATACCAAAGCCGTGGAAAGCGATGTGGCAGAACTGATCGAAGAATTGGATTTTGAGTAAAGGCGTTTGGCCTGATTGGAAACGGAGCGGGCGTGGCTAACCCACCACCAGCCTGGCGGCTGGGCCCCCGCCCTTGGAAAAGGGCGGATTGAGAAAGTGACTGCAAGATAAAATAGGCTGCGGTGCGGCCTTTCGGATAGAATGGGGTTTGACATGGAATTTGTCCATAAAAGTGTATTATTGGAAGAAAGTGTCCAGTGGGTGGTCACAGATCCCAAAGGGATCTATGTGGACTGCACCCTGGGCGGGGCGGGCCATTCCCATCGGATGACGGAACTTTTGGACCCGGAAGGGCTGCTCATCGGCATCGATCAGGATGAGGATGCCATTGCGGCGGCTACAGAACGGCTGAAAGATGCCCAGTGCCAGGTGAAGATCGTCCATGACAATTTCCGGAACCTGGATCGGATCCTGGAAAACCTGGGGATCCCCCAAGTGGATGGGATCCTTTTCGACCTGGGAGTATCCTCCTACCAGCTGGATACTCCGGAACGGGGCTTCTCCTACATGCATGACGGTCCTTTGGACATGCGCATGGATCAGGAAGCCAGCCTGACGGCGGAACAGGTGGTGAACCGGTATAAGGAAGACGACCTGGCCGGGATCATCTACAAATACGGAGAAGAACGGTGGGCCAAACGGATCGCCCAGTTCATTGTGGCGGCTCGGAAGGAACATCCCATCCGTACCACCGGGGAACTGGTGCACATCATCAAGGCGGCCATCCCCAAGGGGGCTCGCCAGGACGGTCCCCATCCGGCCAAACGGACCTTCCAGGCCATCCGGATCGAAGTGAATGACGAACTGAAGATCCTGGATGCCACCATGGAGGCAGCGGTCCATCATCTGAAGAGCGGAGGCCATATCGGGGTGATCACTTTCCATTCCTTGGAAGACCGGATCATCAAACAGGCTTTCAAACGGCTCCAGAGGGGCTGCATCTGTCCGCCGGAACTGCCGGTATGTGTTTGCGGCCGGAAGCCGGAACTGAAGAAACTGAAGGAGTTCACCCCCAGTGAAGCCGAACTGACTGAGAATCCCAGAGCCAGGAGTGCCAGGCTGCGGGGAGCCGTAAAAATCTAGGAAGATATCCATCCAACAACGAAGGAGAGGCAGCATGGTTACCAGGAAATCCAGTCGACCCATGGAGTGGCCGTCTCATCATCCATATAGTTATGGCTCCGCGGCTGTCCAGGAAGAACCTGTTCCCGGGCATGACCGGCCTTCCCGTCCGGTGAGGCCGAAAAAAGCCGTAAAGGAGCAAAATATTGTGCTTCGTCGGGTTGCATTTTTGGTGTGTTTGGTATTATCATTAGTATTCGTGAATATTGCCCTGAGTGCCCTGTATTATAACCGTTCCCAGGCATTGGTCCAGCTGAAAAGCGAAGAGGCCAAATGCTTGGATGAAAATGAGACGTTGAAAATCGACGTGGAACGGCTGCGGAGCCCGGAGCGGATCACCAGCATCGCCGAAAAGAAACTGGGGATGCAGACTGCCCGGAGCAATATTTATGTAAGAGAGTAGGCAGCGGAGCTGCCTGTGATTTGGGCAGGATACTGCCCAAAGCGGTTACAGGTCTCGGACCGGCTCGAGACGCGAGACCGGGCCCGAAAGGCCCACATAGCCATTGGCAGACAGCCTGTTTTCCAGTTGTCTGCCGATCATAAGGGGGATCAACATGGAAAGGAAACTGCAGGATGTAATCAGCCAGCTGCCTGGTGCCGTGGTTACAGGGAATGGAGCGGATCAGATTGTCAGCGATTTGACCATCGATTCCCGGACCGCCGGCCCTGGCAGCCTTTTTATATGCATCAAAGGGGCCAATACGGATGGCCACAAATACATCGGAAAGGCCGCAGCCCAGGGAGCTGCAGCTGCCCTGACGGAAGAAGAAACGGAAGCACCGGAAGGGATGACGGTGATCCGGGTCCCCAGCACCCAGGAAGCGGTGAAGACCCTGGCACCTTGGTTCTACGATTGGCCAGCCCGGAAAATGCGGATGATCGGGGTCACCGGCACCAACGGCAAGACCACCACCACCAATATCCTCCGGACCCTCCTGACCCGGACCGGCCACAAGGTGGGTCTCATCGGCACCATCAATGTGATGATCGGGGAAAAAGTCCGCACCAGCCACAATACCACCCCGGACGTGGTGGACCTCCAGAAGATGCTCTATGAGATGGTGGAAGATCACTGTGACACCTGTGTCATGGAAGTCTCTTCCCATGCTCTGGCCCTGGACCGGGTGGCCGGCATCGAATACGATACGGCGGTCCTTACCAATATCACACAGGACCATCTGGATTTCCACAAGACCATGGAAAACTATCGGGAAGCCAAAGCTTTGCTGTTCACCCGTCTCCATGAAGGGGTGAAACCCAATAAGACGGCGGTGTTCAACAGCGATGACCCCAGTTCGGCCCTGATCATGCCTCGGGTGAAGACGAAGATCATGACCTATGGAAAGGGGAAGGAAAACGATGTGTATCCCCTCACCTTCCACGTGGCTGCCACCCATATGGAACTGAACCTCCATACCCCTGTGGGGGAAATGGATCTGAAACTCCACATCACCGGGGAATTCAATGTATACAATGTGATGGGGTCCATCTGTGCCGCCATCGCAGAAGGCCTGTCCCGGGAAGATATCATCCGGGGACTGGACGATTTCGCTGGGGTGCCTGGCCGGTTCCAGCTGATCCATGCAGGCCAGCCTTTTACTGTGGTGGTGGACTATGCCCATACTCCGGACGGTCTGGAAAACGTGCTGAAGACGGCCCGGCAGATCACGAAAGGGAAACTGTGGGTGATCTTCGGGGCCGGAGGAGACCGGGACCGGAAGAAACGGCCCATCATGGGGCAGATTGCTCTTGATTTGGCGGACATCGTCATCGTCACCAGCGACAATCCCCGGTCCGAGGATCCGGAAGCCATCATCCGGGATATCGAAGAAGGCTTGAAAGAGAATCTGGAAGGAAAAGAAATCCACAAGATCACCGACCGGCGGGAAGCCATCGACTATGCCATGGCCCATGCCAAACCGGAAGATGTTGTCATGATAGCGGGAAAAGGCCACGAAAACTACCAAATCCTGAAGGACCGGACCATCCATTTCGATGATGGAGAAGTGGTCCGTGACTTTTTCCAGAAGGGGAAGACCAATGCTTGATGTTGCTTTGTTGAAAGAAGCACTCCAGGTGCCTATGGCCCTGGGGGCTTTGGAAGAGTTTACGGATGTCACCACCGATTCCCGGGCCATTGTGCCCGGGTGCCTGTTTGTGGCTCTGAAGGGAGAACGGTTCGACGGCCACCGGTTCGTGGCCCAGGCCCTCCAGGAGGGAGCCCGGGCAGCGGTGGTCTCAGAAGTGCCGGAAGGGGTACCGGCGGACCGGTGCATCCAGGTGGACGATACCCTGGAAGCCTACCAGAAGATTGCCAGCTGCTGGCGGCTGAAACAAAAGGGACTGACAGTGATCGCCATCACCGGCAGCAACGGCAAGACTTCTACCAAGGACTGCATCGCTGCTGTATTGGGAGAGAAATATAGGGTGATCAAGACCCAGGCCAATTTCAACAATGAAATCGGCCTGCCCAAGACCCTCCTGACCATCCGGGAGGATACGGAAATGGCCGTGGTGGAAATGGGGATGCGGGGCCTGGGACAGATCCGGGCCATGAAGCACATTGCGTTCCCGGATGCCGCCGTGATCACCAATGTAGGGGATACCCATCTGGAACTGCTGGGGTCCCTGGAAAACATCGCCAAGGCCAAAAGTGAGATCTTGGAAGATTTCACCCCTAAAAACCATGCTTTCCTGAACGGGGATGATCCTCGGGTCAGCGTCATGGAAACCGGAGCTACGGTCCATACCTACGGCATCGACAGCGACGCCGATGTAAAGGCAGTAGAAATCACTGCCGACGGACTGGCCACCCGATTCGTGTATCGGAGCCGGATCACAGGGAACACACAGGCAGTGAAGCTGCCTCTTTTAGGTCGGCACAATGTAATGAACGCCCTGGCTGCGGTGGCAGTGGGGGAAGTGTACGGCGTCCCTGACGAAGCCATCGCCCAGGGTCTGGAAAACCTGAAGATGACCGGCATGCGCCAGGAAATCCTCCATTTCGGACCGGTGACGGTGATCAACGATGCCTACAATGCCAGCCCAGCTTCTATGGAAGCAGCCCTCAAGACCTTGGGAGATGTAGTAAAGGACCAGGGGAAAGGGCGGGCCATCGCCGTGTTGGCAGATATGCTGGAATTGGGAGCCCATTCCCGCAGCGGCCATACCCAGGTGGGAGAATGGTGCGGCAAATACGGAGTAGATGCCCTCATCTGCTATGGGCCGGAAAGCCGGTATACGGCGGAAGCGGCGGAAAATGCCGGTGTCCCTGTCCACTATGTGGAAAATAAGGAAGCGGCAGCGCCAGTGCTGGAACGGCTGGTCCGGCCTGATGATGTGGTGCTGCTGAAAGGCTCCCATGGGATGGAAGTCTATTCTTTGATTGATACGGTGTTCCGGAAGGGGGCCAAGACATGCTGAGCGGCGTGGGCATCCTGGTCACTTCCTTTGTACTGACGGCTCTGTTCGGCCGGTTCCTGCTGCCCCTGCTCCACAAATGGCATTTCGGCCAGAGCATCCGGGAATGCGGCCCCAAAGAACATCTGAAGAAAAGCGGCACTCCCACTATGGGAGGCCTGATGATGATCGCTGCGGCCATTGCGACGTCCCTTTTGTGGATTCCCCTGGACTCCCGGACCATCGTGGCTCTGTGGCTCTTTGTGGGCTACGGGATCATCGGGTTCATCGATGACGGCCTGAAGATCTTTTTCAAGCGGAACCTAGGCCTTACGTCCAAACAGAAGATGGCCCTCCAGATCCTGGTGGCGGCTGTCTATCTGTTCTATCCTGGGGACGTGACTGTGTATAGCACCCGGATCTGGGTCCCCCTGGTGAACACCACGGTGGACCTGGACACCGGATATTATCTCTTCCTGCTGCTGCTTTTAGTGGGTACCACCAATGCGGTGAACCTGACCGACGGACTGGACGGGCTGGCCGTCGGCGTGTCGACCATCAGCTGCGTGACCATTCTGGTCGTGGCGCTGCTCGTGTCGGAGCCGAACGTGGCGCTCATCGTCGCGGCGCTTGCCGGCGCGTGCATCGGCTTCATGCCCTACAACCTCAATCCCGCCCGCATTTTCATGGGCGATACCGGTTCCCTGCTGCTCGGCTACGTGCTGGCAACGGTGTCGGTGCTCGGATTGTTCAAGTTCTACGCGATCGTCACGTTTGTCGTGCCGGTGCTCGCGCTGGCCGTGCCGCTGTCGGACACGCTCTTTGCGTTCTGCCGCCGCATCCTGCACGGACAGAGCCCGTTTCACGCCGACCGCGGCCACTTCCACCACAAGCTCATGGATCTTGGCCTGAATCAAAAGCAGGCCGTCGCGATTCTCTACGCCATCAGCGCCACGCTCGGCCTCGCCGCCGTCGTGCTCACGACGAAGGGCACCATCCGCATCGCGCTGCTCATTCTCGCGCTGCTGATCGGCTTTGTCGTGTGCGCCTTCATCCGCAAGAGCGTGCACAAGCACCACATCGACGTGGAACTGCAGGAGGCACAGGCCGCAGCGGACGCGCAGGCGGATGCCGAAGCGGCCGAACCGGAAAAAGACGCTGCATCTGCCGAAACCGAACAGGACAGCGACACCACAGCTGCCGAAGCGCCTGTGCAGGAGGTCAATGATGAGCAAACACATTAAAGTCATGTCCGTTTTCGGCACCCGGCCGGAAGCGATCAAAATGGCACCGCTCGTGCTAGAGCTTCAAAAGCACCCGGAGCTCGAGAGCATCGTGTGCATCACGGCGCAGCACCGGGAGATGCTCGACTCCGTCATGGACTGCTTCGGCATCCGGGCGGATTACGACCTGAACATCATGCAGCAGGGGCAGGACCTGACCGCCATCACGACGCGCGTGCTCGAGCGCATGCGCGAGGTGCTCAGCGAGGTGCAGCCGGACATCGTGCTTGTCCACGGCGACACCACGACGACGTTTGCCGGAGCACTTGCCGCGTTTTACGCCAAGATCCCCGTCGGCCATGTGGAGGCCGGTCTGCGCACGTACGACCGCTGGTCCCCCTTCCCGGAGGAGATGAACCGCTCGCTCGTCGGCCGCATCGCCACGCTGCACTTCGCGCCGACTGCAAACAACGCCCACAACCTCGAGCGTGAGGCCGTGGAGGGCGACATTTTCGTCACCGGCAACACCGTCATCGACGCCATGGCCTACACCGTCCGCGGGGAGCAGTTCGTCTCGGACGAGCTCCAGCAGGTCGATTTCTCGCGGCGGGTCATCACCATGACCTGCCACCGGCGCGAAAATTACGGCCAGCCCATGCGCAACATCTTCACCGCCGTGCGCCGTCTGGCGCTCAATTACCCGGACGTGGAGATCGTCTACCCCGTGCATCTGAGCCCGGTCGTGCGCAGCACGGCGGAGGAGCTGCTCGGCGGTGTGCCGAACATCCGGCTCATCGCGCCGCTCGACGCCGTGGATATGCACCGGCTCATGGCGCGCAGCTACATGGTCATGACCGATTCCGGCGGCATCCAGGAAGAGGCCCCCGCGCTCGGCAAGCCCGTGCTCGTGCTCCGGCGCGAGACGGAGCGGCCGGAGGCCGTCACCGCCGGCACCGTCAAGCTCGCCGGCACGAATACGGAGGACATCTACCGGCTGGCTGCCGAACTGCTCGACGACCCGGCCGCCTATGACCGGATGGCCAAGGCCGTCAACCCCTATGGCGACGGCAAAGCCTGCCCGCGCATCGCGCAGGCGATCCTGAGCCATTTTCTGGACGCGCAGCCGCCCGAGCCGTTCGTGCCCGCGCACTAAAGAAACAGCATCCCGCCGAGGATGAACAGCAGCTCCTTGTCGCCGCTCTCGCGGTACATGAGATACAGCACCAGAATCAGCAGCAGGTCCTCACTCTCAAGATCTGCCAGCGAAAATTTCTGCAGCAACTGCTGCAAGCCGCCGCCGGGCAAGCCCGGCGGCGGCTTGTTGTTTCCGCCAGACGGCGCGGGCGGGTGCGGGCGGATCTCCGGCTGCGGTGCATCCGGTACACGCTCGACCCGGCCGCTGTTGCCCTGATAACGATTATACATGGTCGTCCCCCTCCAGGTCCTCGGCGGCGAGCTCGGCAAGCGACGCGAGCCGCGCGAGCTTCATGGCGCGGTCGATCTTGCGCCGGCGCTTCTCGGCCAGATAAGGCTTCATGGCCTCGAGCAGGTGGCGGTTGGCGGAGTCGTGTCCGCCGCCGCGCAGCGCCGACATCATCCGGCGCAGCTGCCCCATGTCGAGGTCAAGATCTGGCTCCGGTACGGACGGCGGCGCTGACTGATCGCCGCCGTCGCCCAGGATCGAGGATGCCAACTGCGCGATCTTGCCGAACTGCTTCGAATCATTGAGCAGCGCGTCGAGCTTTTCCCCGATCTCATCCATCCTGCATCGCGTCCTTTACTTTTCCGGCCAGACGCTGCCCGGTATCCGTGCTGAGCACCTGCGTGAGGATCTGCCGCAGCGTCTCGGTATCCCCCGCGCGCGCTGCCTGCTCGATCTTCTGCGCATCGAGCGCGCCGGCCAGCTTCTGCCCGTCGGTCGAGTCGGCGATCTCCTGCAGACGCTGCAGACGTCCGTCGCGCGCAAGCTGCTTTTTCAGCGCATCCAAGTCCTTCATATCGGTCACGCTCCATTCGGGGCGGCTTGACTTTGCAGGCCGTGTCCCGTATAATGCGGATAGCCCGGCCGTGCCGGGTATCCTGCTTTTATTGTATTCTATGAGCAATGCAGAGGTGACTTGCCACGAAGATCCTTGTTTTTTCCGATTCTCACGGCCGAACGCTCGGCATGGTGCGTGCCATCCGGCAGCAGCAGCCGGACGCCGTGTTCCATCTCGGCGACTGCGAGCGCGACACGCAGCGTTTGGAAAAAGAGTTTCCGGACCTGCCGCTCTACCGTGTGTGCGGCAACTGCGACCGGGAGCCGGTGAATCCCGAGGTGCTGCAGCTCACGCTCGACGGTGTGAAGTTCTTCCTCACGCACGGGCACCGGTACAGCGTGAAGTATGCGCTCGACGCCCTGCTCAATGCAGCCTATTTCGCGGGTGCGGACATGGTGCTCTTCGGGCACACGCACCACGCCATGAGCGAAACCATACAGGGACTGTACGTCGTCAACCCCGGCACAGCCGGCGTCGGGCCGGCGTGCACATACGCCTGCATCGAGACGGAGGACGGCGCCGTCCGCACCGTCGGCATCCACGCCATCCCCGAGACATAAATCATGCGCCCCCGGCCTGCTGCCGGGGGCGCATGAAACTTTTGTGTTACTTTTCGCGGAACGTCACATAGAGCGTGTGGTTGCTGTCCACGTTCATAAAGGAATAGCTCGTCAACGGCAGGACCGTGGTACCGTCGATGACCAGCGTCGCGACCTCGTAGCCCTCCTTCGGTGTGATCGTGAACGACACGCTACCGCCCTCGGCCACTTTCTGATTGCCGCTCGGGCTGACGCTGCCGCCGGCGCCGCACGTGACGGTGACGGTGTACTCCTTCTTCTCCGGGCCGGCCGAGATGGAGACCTGGATCGTCGTGCCAGGCTTGACCATCGTGCCGCCGACCGGGTTCTGGCGCGCAACAGAGCCCTTGCGCACGTTGTCATCATAGACATTCCCGCCCGCCTCCACGGTGACGCCGAGACTCTTGGCCGTCGCCTGCGCCTGCTCAAGCGTCAGACCGACGAAGCTCGGGATCGCGACCGGGGTGTCCTCCGGTGCCGCAGGCTGCTCCTTCGGGCCGAGCGAGACGACAAACGCGACCGTCTGCCGGTGCTTGAGCTGCGTGCCCTCGTTGACGTCCTGCCGGATGACGATGCCCTTGGTCTCGTCGCTGTTTTCATACGTGATGCTCGGCTCGGCGTCCAGCTCCGCGAGCTGCGCCTTGGCCGATTCCTCCGTCTGGCCGACGAGATTGGGCAGGATGCGCTCATTGCCTTTATGAAAATTGAACACGCCGGACAGCGCGCAGATCACGACCGTGACCAGCGCGAGCACCGCCGTGATCGCCGTGATCGTCAGCCGCTTGCGCTCGCTCATGCGCCGGACGCCGTGACGGCGGCGTGTGGTTGTCTGTCTGCTCATATTTTTCCCTCCGGAATCGACAGGATGGATAGAAATTTCAAGGAAACAAGTATATAATAACATAGACGCAGCGTTTTGACAAATGTTCGTTTCTGGGAGGATCTTTCTATGAAAAAAATCGCACTCGTGACCGGAGCGTCCCGCGGCATCGGCAAGGCGACCGCGCTGGCGCTGGCCCGCGACGGCTGGACAGTACACGTGAACTATATCCGATCCCGTGAGGCGGCCGAGGCAGTCGCCGCGCAGACCGGCGGCATGGCCATCTGCGCCGATGTGAGCAACGCGCAGGCCGTCTGCACCATGTTCGAGAAAATCGGACCTGTGGATCTGCTGGTGAATAACGCCGGTGTCGCGGTCTACGGTCTGCTGACGGATCTCGACCCGGCCGTCTGGCAGCGACTGTTTGACGTAAACGTCACGGGCATGTACAACTGCTGCCGCTGTGCGATCCCGCCGATGGTGCATGAAAAGGCCGGGCACATCATCAACCTCGCCTCCATCCTCGGCACAAACGGGGCCTCGTGCGAAGTGGCCTACTCGGCCACGAAGGGTGCCGTCGTCGCCTTTACAAAGGCACTGGCCAAGGAACTCGGCCCGTCCGGCATCCGCGTCAACTGCGTTGCCCCCGGCTGCATCGACACGGACATGATCGCAAACCTCAGCCCCGAGGACAAGGCGGAACTGGCCGACAGCACGTCCCTGTGCCGCATGGGCACGGCGGAAGACGTGGCCGATGCGATCACGCTGCTGGCAAGCGAGCGCGCCCGGTTCGTGACCGGGCAGGTGTTCGGCGTGGACGGCGGACTGCTGATCTGAAGCATGGAACGTAAAAAACAGGTGCACACCGGATCGGTATGCACCTGTTTTCATTTTTATTCCGCCGCCGGTGTGTTGGGTGCGGCATTGCCGGGTGCCGCGGATTTGTTGCGGCCGCGTCCGCCGCGGTGACGGCGGCGATGGCCGTCGGCGCGCTTTTCCCCATTCGGCGCGGCGCCCTCGGCCGGCTTTGGCGGCTGCGCCTTGGCGCGGCTGCGCTCGGCGTTCTCACCCGCGGGCTTGTCCCCGGGCTTGCGCGCGCCGGATTTGCGGTTCGGCTGGGACTTCTGGCGCTGCTGTCCCTTGGCCTTCGTTCCCTCCTGTGCCGGCTGCTCCGCCTTCGGGGCGGTCTGACCGTCGGCAGGCTTCTTCCCGCCGTGGCCGCGCGAGCGGCGGCGCGGGCGCTTTTTCTTCTCGCCGGATTCGGGCGTATGTGCACGCTCCGGCTTCTTGTCGCCGTAGACCTCATCCGCAAAGAGCTGCGGCAGCGCCCAGGGATCTTCCTTCGGCTCCTCGTCCCGCACCGGCTTCGGCCGGTCCTTGAGCAGGGACGGCAGCGGTTCGCCCGGCTTCGGGCGGCCACCGGGAATCACAGCGATCTCGTCGGCCTGATAGTTTTTGAAAACGTCCTCACCCTGCCCATCGAGCTTGACCTTCAGACTGCTGCGCAGGATGTTGACCGACGACACGGTGCCGTAGCCGGCGGGCGTCTCGACAAAGGTGCCGACCTTCGGCACAGCCTTGACCAGCTCCTCATACGCCGCCTGTTCATAGCGCAGGCAGCACATCAGGCGGCCGCACGCACCGGAAATCTTCGACGGGTTGAGCGACATGGACTGCACCTTCGCCATCTTCGTGGACACGGGCTGAAAGTCGTCCAGAAACTGATTGCAGCAGTACGGGCGGCCGCAGATGCCGATGCCGCCGAGCATCTTTGCCTCATCACGCACACCAATCTGGCGCAGCTCGATGCGGTTGCGGAACACGGAGGCCAGATCCTTGACCAGCTCGCGGAAATCCACGCGCCCGTCAGACGTGAAGAAAAACATGGTCTTGTTGCCCTCAAAGCTGCACTCCACGTCCACGAGCTTCATATCCAGTCCGTGCTCGACGATCTTCTGCTTGCAGATGGCAAATGCCTCTTTTTCGCGGCGGCGATTGATCTCCTCGATACGCAGGTCGTCCTTCGTGGCGATGCGCGCCAGCGAACGCAGCGGCTGCACGACCGTCTCGTCCGGCACCGCATGGCTGCCCTGCACGCACTCGGCCAGCTCCAGCCCGCGCGACGTCTCGACGACCACTTTCTCGCCCGTGCGCACGGCAATGCCGTGCGGGTCAAAGAAATAGACCTTGCCGCGGTTTTTGAATTTTACACTGATTACTTCTGTCAATTTGATATCCTCACTTCTGAACTTTCGCCTGCACGCCCGAAACGGACAGCAGGCCAAAGATATGCTTCGTGCCGACATTGGCGCGGCGGTAGCGCTCGCAGGTCTCCAGCAGGCGAAGCTGCTGCGCGCACAGCGCCTGCGGCAGCACCGTCTCGTCCGGATCCGCCAGCAAGTGCACCAGCCGGTGCTGCACGGCGGGGAGAAATGCCGAGAGCGTCTGCGCATCCATGCCCTCCTGCGCAAGGCACCAGCGCAGGAGCGTCAGCCGGTTTTGCGACGCAACCGCGCGCAGATAGTCCTCTGCCAGGGCCCGGATCTCGTCCGATTCCTGCAGCTGCTCCGCCGGATCGCGCAGCAATGCGCAGCGTGAGCGCACCGTCGGCAGCAGCAGCTCCGGACTTGCAGCCGCAAGAATGAACGCCGCGCTCTGAGGCGGCTCCTCCAGCAGCTTCAAAAACGCATTCTGCGCATTGAGATTCATCATATCCGCCTGACGCAGAACGTAGACCTTCTTATCCGCCTCGCTCGGCAGGATGTACGCCGTGGCCGCGACGCCACGGATCTGGTCGACCTTGATCGACGGCACTTTGGCATCCGGGTCCGGCGCGATATAGATCACATCCGGGTGCACACCGTCATAGACCTTGCGGCAGTCCCGGCACGTCCGGCACGGACGCACACCATCACTGCGGCAGAGCATGGCCGCTGCCAGATCGAGCGAGAGCCGGTCGCGCGCCTGCTCCGACTGGGACGCGACAATATATGAATGCAGCAGATGCTCCTGCGGTTGAAATTGCAGCATACACGCGCTCCTTTCCGGCATACATTGTTTATTTTACCCGCTGCGGCCGGATTCGTCAATCACTATTGCATTTCCAGAAATAAAAAAAGCAGGCAGCACCGGCTGCCTGCTTTTTTGTGCATGTGCTCAAGCGTTCTTCTCGAGGTAATCCACGACCCGACGGACGGTGGTCAGCTCGGCCGCCTTCTCGTCCTCGATCGTGATGCCGAACGCATCCTCGATCGACATGACCAGCTCCACGACGTCGAGCGAATCCGCGCCGAGATCGTCCGCGATGTTGGTGTCCATGGTGATGGTGTTTTCGTCCACCTCAAACTGGTGGGCAAGCAGTTGTCTCACTTGTTCGAACATAATACCGTTTCCTCCTAAATCTCTCGTCAGCTCCACTCACGGCTGACCGGTTTGTTGCTGGTGCGCTGCGGCTTCTCATAAGAGACCACAACGCGGCGGTTCGGCTCGGTACCGGTCGAACTCGTCGTCACGCCTTCGTAATCCTGCAGTGCCGTGTGGATGACGTGGCGCTCGTAGGAATTCATCGGCTCAAGCGCCATGCTGCGCTTGTACTTGATGGCCTTTGCGGCCATCTTCTCCGCCAGACGCACGAGCGACTCCTCGCGCTTGGCGCGGTAGCTCTCGGCATCGACGCTGATGTGCATGTGCTTATCGCTGCCGCGATTGACGGCGTAATTGGTCAGGTGCTGGATCGCGTCGAGCGTCTCGCCGCGGCGGCCGATGACCGCGCCCATGTTGCTGCCGGACAGGTTCACGTTCACGCCGCCGTTTTCACGCGCGGTGATCTCGATCTCTGCCTGGATGCCCATGTGCTCGAGCAGGCCGCTGACGAACGCGCGGATGCGCGCATAGCTCTCAGGCTCATCCGCCGCCGCTGCAGGGGCAGCAGGCGCGGCCGCAGGCTGCGCCTCAGCCGGAGCTGCGGCCGGGGACTCGGCCACAGCTTCAGCAACAGTCTCAAGCTCCTCATCCGGCGCCTCATACTGCACGCGGATGACCGCAGGGCTGGCGCCGATGCCGAGGAAGCCGGACTTGGCGCGCTCGACGATCTCAACGGAAACATCATCCCGGTCAAGGCCAAGCTCCTCGAGCGCGGCGGCGATGGCCGCCTCTTCCGTCTTGCCGGACTTTTCCAGTGTTTTTAACATCATTCAGTACTCTCCTGTTTTCCTTCCGGGACTTCGGCGGCCGGCGCCTGCTCCGTCTCGGGAGCGGCGGCCTGATCCGCTGCATAATGGTCCCGCGCGTAGGCGCGGCCGCGCGCATAGCGGCGGTTGCCGACCTGGGACTCCGGCGCAGCCGCCTGCTCGACGCCGAGACGCTCGCGGCGGGCGGCACGCTCTTCACGCACGGCCGCAGCCTTGCGCTCGTCATCCTTCTGCTTCTGGCTGGCCTGAATCTTCTTCTTGCTGGTGTTGGGGTTGACGATGGTCTCACCGGCAGCCTTCAGGCGCTCGGTCTCGAGACGTTTGCGCTCGAGCTCTGCATCGCGCTCTTTTTCGCGCGCGATGCGCTCAGCATCGAGCTTGTCGAGCTGCTTGTTGAAAACCTTCGTCAGGCTGACATCACGCAGGATGCCGAGGATGCTGTTGACGATCCAGTAAATGCCCAGAGCGGCCGGCATCGTATAGCAGATCCACAGCGACACGAGCGGCATCATGAACATCATGGTCTTGTTGGTCGCAGCGGCCTGCTGATTGCCGGCGGTCTGCGGCGTCATCGACGTGCTGATCTTCATGGACAGCCACGAGAGCACTGCCGAGACGATTGGGATCAGGAACAGGCCCAGAGCCGGAAGCCAGACGGCTTTGTTGCTCCAGTCAAACGTCCAGATCTTGAACGACGGCTGCTGGCCCATGTTCAGGCCGATGAACGAATAGTCGATATCCAGCAGCTTGCCCGAAAAATCACCGAACGCGCCGGTCACGGCGTCCCAGTTCTGATGGATCAGGTCGGCGATCTGGATCTCCTGATAGGCAGACTTCGTCTGCGCGACATAGCCCGCATTGGTCGTGACCCAGTCGGTCAGCTGCGTGACAGCGTCCGCGCTCAGGCCCATCATCTTCGTCAGCGGCTGGCGGATGACGCTGTAGAGCGCAATCAGGATCGGGAACGGGATCAGGCTCCAGAGGCAGCCGGACATCGGGTTGATCTTCTCTTCCCGATAGAGCTTGGCCATCTCTTCATTGAGCTTTTGCTGGTTTCCCTCGTGCCGGCGCTGAAGCTCCGTGATCCGCGGCTGAAGGCGGCTGGTGCGCATCATGCTCTTCTTGCTCTTGGCCATGAACGGAAGCAAAATCAGGTTCACGACAACGCCGAAGAGAATGACCGCCCAACCGTAGCTGCCGGTCAGCTCATAAAGTGCTTTGAGCAGCCAGGCAAAGGGTGCAGTAATCCAGGACATAAGACGACTCCAATTCTTAAATTCTTAGGATTTCCCGGTCATGGCACCGGGTCATAAAATTCATGCTCACCCGTATGGAAGGGGTGGCATCGACATATGCGCTTGATGGCCAGCCACGAGCCCTTGAGCGCTCCGTATTTCTGCAGAGCCTCGAGCGCATATTCCGAGCAGGTCGGAATGAACCGGCAGCAGGGCGGCTTGAGCGGTGAGATATACCTACGGTAAAACTTCACTAGCGCGATGAGCAGCCGCTTCATACGCCGTCATCCCCTTCCGCCAGCAGGCCGAGCTGGGCGCACGCCGACAGGAATGCCAACTCCAGCTGATGATAGTCTGCCGTGCACGCGCGCACGCGCGACACGACGACCAGATCATACCCGCGCGCGATCTGCCGCTCATGCAGGCGATAGATCTCCCGCAGGCGGCGGCGGATGCGGTTGCGCACGACGGCATGGCCGACTTTGTTGGACACGGTGTAGCCGATGCGGCTGCGGCCGGCGCGGTTTTTCCGGCAGTAAACCACCAGATACGCATTGGCGCAGCTTTTGCCCTTCGAGTACAGACGCCGGAATTCATAGTTTTGTTTGATCGTGCTGGTAAATTCCAAAGGTCTCCCCCGATCCTCTCTGCTGTGCAGACTCTCCGGATATGCCTTTAGGGCGGAAAGATCCCGCCCTGAAAAACATAATTAAGGAGTCTGCCTGCTCACGCGCAGCAACTCAGTAGCTGAGATGCTTTCTGCCCTTCGCTCTGCGGCGGGACAGCACCTTGCGGCCGTTGGCGGTCGCCATTCTCTTGCGGAAGCCGTGCTCTTTCTTGCGCTGAAGCTTCTTGGGCTGATAGGTACGGAACATGGTGTTTTCTCCTTTCGATCATACTCAACAGCGGCTCGCGCCGCCGTAGTTGGCAAAAAGTATCCGGCGCCAGACGACTGACGCCGGATACATATTATACACTATGGAATTTCTCCCTGTCAACCTTCATTTTTTGCACTCGCTGCACCGCGCAGATCCTCGCCGGTGATGTACTTTTTCAGCGGCTTCCACAGCAGCGCTCCGACGATGAGCACGAGCACCATGTCGATGAGCATGAAGCTGCCGTTATACAGCGCCGAGTAGAACCACGGCGACGTCATCGTCAGGCCGAAGAAGGTCTCGGGCATATACTCGGCCCAGATCGTCGCGCCGACGACATAGTGCACGAGAAAGCGCGCCACGCTGCCGACGACCGTGCCGATGAAGAAGCCGCCCTTGAGCTTCGAGCACGCACCGGCGAAGCCGAGAACCGTGAACGCGAGCAGATAGTCGCCGATGAGTGACTGCCACGTCCAGGCATACGTGCTGCTGAGCACCGCCTGCAGAATGCTGTAGGCAAAGCTTGCAAGCATGCCGGGTCCGAAGCCCCAGCGGGCGCAGTACAGGAAGATCGGCAGCATCTCGATCGTGATGGAGCCGCCCTGCGGGAGTTCGAAGAGCTTGAGATAGCTCAGAACCTGGGCAAGGGCGATGAAGACCGCGCCCTCGCACAGCGCGCGCAGGCGCAGATGGAATTTGCTTTGGGTCATGTTGTTTCCTCCTTAAAGAAAAAACTGCATTGCCGAAACAATGCAGTCCATAGAAAACGATGATAGATATAGATAGATTTCGTTTCCTACGCCGGCATTATCCGGATCAGGTCTGTGGGTATCGAGCTTCGATTCACTCGTCTCAGCCGGGAATGACCCAGCCCCCCAAATGGTACGTTGTTAGTTATACACGATTGTTCGCAACTTGTCAAGTCATTGTCCGCGCGGCAGCACATAAAGATCCGCAGCAGTGGCAAGCATGTTCTGCATCTCCAGCCGGGCGGACGGCGGCGAGAGGATCTCCACCTCAGTGCCGAAGCCGAACAGCCAGGCATAGAACTTCGGGCTCGTGACAACGTTGAGCGCAACCGTGAAATGCTCCGGCCCGTCAGCGACCACGATCACGTCCTTGCCGAAACGGTCGAGCACCGCGCCGACCAAATGATTGGCAAAGCGCAGCCGCACCGTCTGCTCTTCCCCACTGAACATGCTGAATACTTTTTTGGAGTACGCCGACAGATCCAGCTTTGAAAGGTCTTCCGTACCCTCACGCGGCATCTCCAGCGCGGAGATATCCGTCATCTTGTCCACACGGTAGTGCTTGCGCAGCTCCGCCTCGGCATCCCAAGCCAACAGGTAATAATTCTCATTGTCCCACATCAGTGCCAGCGGACTGACGACATAGTATGCACCCGCCTTGCGGTAACGCCGCTGTTTGGAGATGGTGTATTCAAAGTAGTGGAAGCGGATCTGCCGATCCCGGGAAATGGCGTCGGCGATCTCGTCGACATTATAATACACGCTCTCATTCATGCTCTTGACGCGGCCGCGGACATAGACCTGCCGCTGCAGGAGCTGCGCATCATAGATACTGGCAAGGCTCTCGATTTTTTTGATGAGTGCCAAGGTCTTTTTGTGTGTAATGAATTTCGACGACTGCACACTGTCGACCAGCAGCTTGAGCTCCGGCACTTCAAATGTGCGCGAGCCGACGTAATACCCGGTCGTTTTCGTCTTAGTCTGCACGATGTCCATCCCGAACGTGCGCAGTGCCTCGAGATCGCCGTAAATGCTCTTGCGCTCAGCAGATATTCCGCGCTGCGCCAGCTGTGCGATCATCTCCGGCACGGTCATCGGATGACGTTCGTCCGTCTGCTGCAGCAGGATCTCCATCAGGTACAGCAGCTTCAATTTCTGATTCGGTGATTTTGGCATAGTTCTCCCTTTTCTCCGTTTCCAAACATGGACACGATTGGATTTTACCACAAAAATCCGGTGTAAAAAAGTGCTCTTGCACAACTCACACGATTTTCGACATAATTTGCGCGATTTACTCCGCAGCGGCGGACACAGGCGACAGAATATCATCCAGATTATCCAGAATAAAGTGCTGTGCATCCGGGTGATACAGCGTGACCTGATAGGGACCGCGCTTGCCGCTGCGTTCCTCGACTGACAGACCGATGGAGCGCCCCAGCGCCGTTGGGCCGCGAAACGGCGTCCCGTCTCCCCACGTGTTCATCTCCAGGAAGCCGCGCTGCAGAAGCCAGTCCGTGATCGTCGTCGTGCGCAGGTACCTATAAACAAATGGATCGACCATTTCATTGAGCGCGCGGCAGATCTCGCTGACGGTCATCGGCTGCTCCGTAAACGGAAACGCCGCGCGCTGCTCGATCGGCAGAGCAAACGGCAGTCCCGGAGCCCGGGGCCCATTGTCATATATCTCCTGCAGCAGGCCGGATACAAAGAAAAAACAGCGCGACATTTCCACCCGATTGAGCACGCTGTCACCCGGCAGCTCTCCGCCCGTATGTGGGTCCAGCCCAAGGGCAAGCGCATCGAGGCAGCGTTTGGCATCCAGAATTCGTTCCTTTCGCGTCATATCATCGCCCGCTTCCGTGTTTTCCTTGATAATAGCAGATCGAGAGTCCCATAAGCAGGACTCTCGACCGAAAAAACAAAAAATGTTCGAAAATTGCAGTTCCATTCGGCTGCGATAACGGGGCATCCTCAGCAAAAAGCGGGCGGCGCTGCCGCGCCGCCCGCGCACGCTTTGTGCCGTATGGATCACTTCTTCACGTTCTTGCAAAACTCCATCAGGATCGTCGCGACCTGTTCACGCGTCGCACTTCCCTGCGGCTCAAGATAAGTCTGGCCGCCGTTGCTTGCGCCGGAGATCAGGCCAAGTGCCACGGCATCCGCCATGGCATCCTTCGCCCAGTCGGACACGTTCTATTGCGTTCAATATTTCCGTATCCTGCACTCCGTACAGATCCCTTGCAAGCAGTGCACCTATGCGCGAATGAATCAAAAACGGATTTTCACGTTCTTCATTTGTCAGCGCATAACCCATTTTTTCGGCATATCGAACGGTCTCTTCACGCCCAAGCTTTGCGCAGTCGTGCAAAAGAGCCGCAAGCCGCGCTTTTTCTGTTGAAAGCCCGTGATACTGAGCAAGTCCGACAGCTTCACGCACGGTCAGCATTGTGTGACGCATTCTGTATTCATCCAAAACGTTCGAAACACGTTCCGCAAGCTGCTCTATGCTTTTGGGCTGATACAAGCGCTTTTCGTAAAGCAGCATTTCGGCGGAAAGCGGCACAAGCCTTTCAACGGTTTGTGCGTTTTGAACACGCCTTCTGATTTCCGTTGAGGATATGTCCGGCCCTTCCGCAGAAATAATCTCGACTCTGCCGCCGAATTCAGCCCTTATCCCGTCTGCAAGAGCTTCGATATCGCGTTCCTGACCGCGTCTGTTGACGGCAACAAGGGTTGCAAGCTCAAGTATTTCTTTTGGATTTTTCCATTTCGGGAAATCTTCAAGCATATCCGCTCCGACAATGAAATACAGCCCGGCTTTCTTGTTTATCCGCTTCATTTCGCGCAGCGTGTCAACAGTGTAGCTGACTCCGCCGCGGCGAATTTCGATATCGGAAGCGCGCATTCCGCGTTCGCGCTTCAAAGCGGCGCAGACCATATCGAATCTTAATGCAGCCGGAGTGCGCTCTGCGGAATGCTTATGCGGCGGATCTGCCGCAACAACAAAATCCACCCTGTCAAGCCCAAGCTCCTGTTTAACGGAACGGGCAACAAATATGTGCCCCATGTGAACGGGGTCAAATGTTCCGCCGTAAATTCCAATCTTCATATGCATATTATACAACATCCTGAACCGTTTGTGAATGAAAAACATATCTATGTGCCATACTGATTTTATGAATGACACATTGTTGAAAAGTTATAATCGGAGCTTCAACGGCGGCAAATCCCGCTTTGCGCGCATATGCGACAACGTGTTTTCGGCACTGCTGCTGACCGCCGCACTTTATTTGCTTGTTTCGCGAAAGCTGCATCACGGCGCCGCGTCTTTGTTTGCCGCAATGCTCATTTCCGCGTCAGTACTGCTCACTGCAAGCCTTTTGCGCAGCCTGCGGTTTAATGCCCACATCAAAAAACTCCGCAGAGAAACATCCGAGTCGATTTTGCGGCGCAGGATACTCGTTTCACCCGAAGTGGACGAAGTGATCCGCAGCCTGCACCGTTCATCCTCGGAATACCCGAATCAAGCGTATTCCGAACAGAGTGCAACTCGCTCGTTTTATCTGCTCCGAACTGAAAAAGCAATCACTTTTGATGATATTCTTCCGATTATTCGCGAGACTCTTGAAAAAGGCATTTCGCACATCGTGATATATTCAGTTTCGAAACCCGAACCGGAAGCGGAATCCGCCGTGCGCACCGTCGGCACCGCCGCAGTTGAGTTTAGGCTGCTTGAAACGATTCCGCAAATTCGCGAACGCTTCCTGCCCGACGATGCCGAAATCGATGCCGAAATCAAAGCTGCATTTCCTCCCGCCGAGCGTGTATCCGTCAGGGTCCGCGCTGAGCGCGCCGCATCGAAACTCCGCACGGAAAAACACGCTTCAAAGTACTTCTTTGCGGGCATGGGATTATATGCTCTTTCGTTTTTTTCGGCATACAGATTCTATATGCGGTTTGCAGCCTCGGCAATGATGTTCGCCGCAATGCTGCTGTTTATCCGCAAAATAACCGCATCCTCCAAACCCGAAGACAGCCGGCGCTGACCGCAGGCATTTCATCCAAAGCTTGTTTTATTCCGCCGGCGGAGCATTCGGATCGGGGGTGTCGTCCAGCTTCAAAAGCTCGCGCG
>ERZ772881.1438-NODE-1438-length-21189-cov-3.782152_pt1 | contig 21189 bp, 13 predicted proteins | sample MGYA00580581_ERZ772881 | MGnify/ENA primary metagenome ERZ772881 (study PRJEB29015, sample SAMEA2737668) | human gut metagenome | biome: human gut; feature: human-associated habitat; material: faeces | place: China | collected 2012 ...
ACGAGACAGTAAAAACCATCTCGTTACTAAGGTCTAACTTTTTGGGGTCACATCACACTGCGACAGCCTGTTTTTTGTCAATTGACAGGGGGTGTTGCATCTGCAACACCCCCCTCTTTTATTTCCCCGTCCGTCCCCGCTGGGTCAAGGGTACGCCTTGTTTGCACAGGGGGCAGTCTTCGGGTTTATAGGCTTCTACGTCCAGGCGCAGCAGAGGTTCGGTGCGGACGCCGAAATCCACTTTACCGCCGCTCCGGTCTACCAAAAGGCCCACCCCGATGGGTACGCCGCCTTCGCCCTTCACCACGTCCAGCACTTCCCGTACGCTGCCACCGGTGGTGACGATGTCTTCCACGATCAGTACCCGGGTGCCCGGTTCGATGTGGAACCCTCTCTTGAAGGTCATCTTCCCATTCACCCGTTCCGTGAAGAAGAACCGGGTGCCCAGGTTCTTGGCCACTTCATAGGCCAGCAGGATGCCGCCGGTCATAGGGCCCACCACCAGTTCTACGTTGTCGTTGACGAACCGGGCGGCGATTTCCTTGCACAGGGCTTCCGTGTACCGAGGCTGCTGCAGTACATTGAATTTTTCCACATAAGTAGGGCTGTGCAGGCCGCTGGTCAGCAGAAAATGGCCATGCATCACCGCGTTGGTTTCTTCCAGCATATGCAGTACCGTTGTATCGTTCATTGTCAAAAGGCTCCTTCCATTTCTTCCAGGATCTTCCGTACAGCTTCCTGTTTGTCTTTTGCTTGGGTGATGGGCCGTCCCACCACCAGATGGGTGGACCCGTTGCCGATGGCTGCCGCCGGAGTGGCGATCCGGCTCTGGTCGTTGGCAGCCGCCCAAGCCGGACGCACTCCCGGGGTCACGATGAGGAAATCTTTTCCGCATCTTTCCCGGATCCCGGCCGCTTCCCGGGGGGAAGCTACGACCCCGTCCAGGCCGCTTTCCTTGGTAAGGGCCGCCAGGTCCAACACCTCATCCCCGATGGGTTTGGCATAATTCAGGGGTTTCCACTGGGCTTCATCCATACTGGTAAGCACGGTGACGGCAATCAGCTTAGGGGCGGGCCGGCCCATTTCCGCCGCCGCTTCCTGCACCGCCTTCATGCCTTCCGCCATCATCTTGGGGCCGCCCACCGCGTGGACGTTCATGATATCAGCCCCCAGCCGGGTCAGTACCGCCAGGCTGTGAGCCACCGTATTGGGGATGTCCTGGAGTTTCAGATCCAGGAATACTTTTTTGTCTTTATCTTTCAGATAGCGGATGATGTCCGGTCCTGCTCCGTAGAACAGTTCCATCCCCACTTTATAGAAGGTCACTGCATCCCCCAGTTCCTCCACCAGGGCTTTGGCCCGGTCGAAGGTGGGGAAATCCAGGGCCGTGATCAGTCTGTCTCTTGCATCCATGGATTCCACTCCTCAGTTCCGTCCCGGCAGGGCCTGTCCCCGGAGTTCCTCCAGAGAAGCCGCCCCGCTGGCGTCCAGATAGTCCTGGATCCCCTGGCTGATGGTTTCCGCCAGGCTGGGATCCGTAAAGCTGCAGGTGCCCACAGCCACTGCCGTGGCCCCGGCCAGGATGAATTCCACTGCATCCTGCCAGCAGCTGATGCCCCCCATGCCGATGAGAGGCACCTTTACCGCCTGGGCCACCTGATACACCATGCGCACCGCCACCGGGTGCACCGCCGGGCCTGAAAGGCCTCCCACGATGTTCCCCAGCACCGGCCGCTTCTTCTGGATGTCGATCTTCATCCCCACCAGGGTGTTGATGAGAGAAATGGCATCGGTTCCGGCGGCTTCCACCGCCCGGGCGATTTCCGTGATGTCCGTCACATTGGGAGACAATTTGGTGATCACCGGTTTATGGGTGCGGGCCTTGGCCGCCTTCACCACTTCTCCTGCCGCATGGCAGTCAGTGCCGAAAGCCAGGCCCCCCTGGGCCACATTGGGACAAGAGATATTCAGCTCGATGGCGTCCACCCCGTCCACATCCAGCAGCTCTGCCAGAGTGCCGTAGTCTTCCGCACTGTCCCCGTCGATGTTCACGATCACCGGAGTCTTCGTCACCTGCCGCAGATGAGGCAGGGTTTCCTTGAGGAAGAATTCCACCCCGGGGTTTTCCAGCCCCACACAGTTCAGCACCCCTGCCGGGGTTTCCACCAGACGCTGGCCCTTGTTCCCGGGCCGGGGCTTCAGTGTGGTCCCCTTTACGGTAATGGCGCCGATATGGTCCAGGTTGAGGAAATCCGTAAATTCCAGACCGAACCCGAAGGTGCCGGAAGCAGTGGTCACCGGTGTCTTCATGGTCACCCCCGCCAGGTCCACCTGCATCCGGGGATCTTCATAAGGCTTCACCATTCCACCACCTCCTGGCTCCAGAACACCGGGCCGTCCTTGCAGATCTTCATCCGCCTGCCGCCTTTGCCCTCACAGGAACAGGACAGGCAGGCCCCCAGGCCGCAGCCCATGTATTTTTCCAGGGATACCTGGCAGGGCACCCCGTACTGGTCCACCACTTCCACCACAGCCTTCATCATGGGGCTGGGCCCGCACACATACACGCAGTCGTACTGTCCCGTGGCCAAAAGTCCCGGCAGTACCGCATTCACCGTGCCCTTCACCCCATAGGAGCCATCATCGGTGGTTTCATACTGCTTGGCGGTCTTATCCTTGAATAGATCTGCCCAGAACACTTCCGCTTTAGTCCGGCCCCCTACGATCACTTCCATTTTGTGGTCCGGGTCTGCTTGAGCCAGAAAGTGCAGGGGTGCCAGGCCCATGCCGCCGCCTACCAAAAGGCCCCGTTTGGCTCCCAGATGGAACCCGTGGCCCAAAGGCCCCACCACGCTGATGGGTTCCCCGGCCTCCATGGCATCCATGAGCTCCGTGGTCTCTCCCACGATCCGGTACATCAGGGAAAAAGTCCCGGCAGCCCGGTCCACCCCGGCCACCCCGAAGGGCCTCCGGAGCAGAGGCTGGTGGAGTTTATTCACCCGTACCGTCACAAACTGTCCCGGCTGGGCCGCTTCCGCCACCTCTGGGCAGCGGATCTCCATGAGCCGGATATCCGGGGAGAGTTTCTCCTGCTGGACAATGGTTCCTTCTAAATATACTGCCATGGCTTACTCCGTTTTCAGATCCTGGAGGGCCACCACACTCACCACATGGCGCCGGCGCATGGCGCCCATGGCCTTGTACAGGGCCCGTGCGGTATCCAGGCTGGTCAGGCAGGGAATGGCATGTTCCACCGTAGAGCGGCGGATCTTGAAGCCGTCCCGGGTGGCATCGGAGCCGTGGGTCAGGGTGTTGATCACCATGCAGATCCGGCCTTCCTTGATGTCATCCAGCAGGTTGGGGGTACCGGCACTGGCCTTTTCCACCCGGCCCACATGGATGCCCTTTTCTTCCAGGAACTTGGCCGTACCGGCGGTAGCCACCAGTTCATAGCCCAGGTCTTCGAAGCCTTCTGCAATGGGCACTACTTCGTCTTTGTCCTGGTCCGCCACGGTGATCAGGATGGCACCGCTCTTGGGAATATGGGTGCCGGCAGCGATGCAGGCCTTATACAGGGCTCTGGGGAACTGGGCGTCGATGCACATCACTTCCCCGGTAGATTTCATTTCCGGCCCCAGGGTGATATCCACATCGGTCATCTTGTTGAAGGAGAAGACCGGTGCCTTCACCGCATAGTAATCCGGGAAGAGCTTCAGGCCCGGTTCCAGACCCTGCTCCCGGATGGATACGCCCATGGCGCATTTGGTGGCCACATCCACCATGGAGATGCCGGTGACCTTGCTCAGAAAGGGCACCGTCCGGCTGGACCGAGGATTCACTTCGATCACATACAGCTTTTCGTCCCGGACGATGTACTGGATGTTGATCATCCCATGGACTTCCAGACCCAGGGCCAGCTTGTTGGTATAGTCGATGATCTGTTCGATCACATGCTCGCTGAGGGTCCGGGGCGGATATACCGCAATGGAATCCCCAGAATGGACCCCAGCCCGTTCGATATGTTCCATGATCCCGGGCATCAGCACGTCTTTGCCGTCGCAGATGGCATCCACTTCCACTTCCGTGCCCATCAGGTAGTGATCCACCAGCACCGGATGTTCCTGGGACGCCTTCACGGCGTTGTTCATATAGTATTTCAGTTCATCATCGTTGTAGACAATTTCCATGGCCCGGCCGCCCAGCACATAGGAAGGACGCACCATCACAGGGTAGCCCACATCGTTGGCCGCCTTCAGGGCACCATCGATATCGAATACCGTATGGCCTTTAGGACGGGGGATCCCTACGCTGGTCAGCAGTTCGTCGAACCGTTCCCGGTCTTCTGCCCGGTCGATGCTGTCCACAGAAGACCCCAGGATCTTCACCCCGCAGTCGTTCAGAGGCCCCGCCAGGTTGATAGCCGTCTGGCCGCCAAATTGGACGATGACCCCTTCCGGTTTTTCCCGGTCGATCACGTTCAGCACGTCTTCCAGGGTCAGGGGTTCGAAATACAGCCGGTCAGCCGTATCGAAATCCGTGGAAACCGTTTCCGGGTTGTTGTTCACGATGATGGTTTCGTAGCCCAGGTCCTTCAGGGCCCAGACAGAATGGACGGAGCAGTAGTCGAATTCCACCCCCTGGCCGATCCGGATGGGGCCGGAGCCCAGCACCAGCACCTTCTTGTTGGGGGTATCTTCCACTTCGTCTTCCACCCCATAAGTGGAGTAGTAGTAAGGAGTTTCTGCGTCGAATTCCGCCGCGCAGGTATCCACCATCTTATACACCGGCAGGATCTTCCATTCCTTCCGCAGGGCCCGGATCTCCAGGCCGGTCTTCCCTACCAGCTTCCCGATGGTCACATCGGCAAAGCCCCGTTCCTTCACTTCCCGGAGGAGTTCCGGCGTCAGTTCCTCGCTCTTCAGCCGCACTTCCAGTTCCACGATGTGGCGGATCTTCCGCAGGAAGAATTCGTCGATCTTGGTGATGGCGTGGGCTTGGTCCACAGTCATCCCTCTCCGGAAGGCTTCCGCGATGGTAAAGAGCCGTTCATCGTCCACTTTCCGGACTTTGTCGAACACTTCTTGGTCCGTCAGCTTGTGGAGTTCCGGCATATCCATATGGATCAAGCCGATTTCCAGGCAGCGGACTGCCTTCAGCAGGCCGGCTTCAATGTTCCGTTCGATGGCCATCACTTCCCCGGTGGCCTTCATCTGGGTCCCCAGGGTATGGTCGGCATTGACGAATTTGTCAAAGGGCCAGCGGGGGATCTTGATCACGCAGTAGTCCAAGGTGGGTTCGAAGCAGGCGGAAGTCTTCTTGGTCACCGCGTTCTCGATTTCGTCCAGGGTGTACCCGGCGGCGATCTTGGCGGCCACTTTAGCGATGGGATAGCCCGTCGCTTTGGAAGCCAGAGCGGAAGACCGGCTCACCCGGGGATTCACTTCGATGACGATGTATTCTTCGCTGTCCGGATTCAGGGCATACTGCACGTTGCAGGCCCCTTCCACGCCCAGTTCCCGGACGATGTCGATGGCAGCGGTCCGGAGCATCTGGACTTCCCGGTCGGTCAGGGTCTGACAGGGCGCCACCACGATGGAATCCCCAGTATGGACTCCCACCGGATCGATGTTTTCCATGTTGCAGACAGTGATGCAGTTGTCTTCATGGTCCCGGACCACTTCGTATTCGATTTCCTTCCAGCCGGCCACGGACCGTTCAATCAGGGCCTGGCCGATCAGGGAGTACATGAGCCCTTTGGTGGTGATGTCATCCAGCTGGTCCATGTTGTGGGCAATGCCGCCCCCGGTGCCGCCCAAGGTATAGGCCGGCCGCACGATCAGGGGGAAACCCACCTTCTTGGCAAATTCTTTGGCCGCATCCACGCTTTCCACGATGGTGCTCTGGGGAATGGGCTGGTGGAGTTTTTCCATGGTTTCCTTGAACAGTTCCCGGTCTTCCGCCTTCATGATGCTGGCAATCTGAGTGCCCAGGAGCTGCACATTGTATTTCTTCAGGATGCCCTTCTTATCCAGTTCGATGGCCAGGTTCAGGCCGATCTGCCCGCCCAGGGTGGCCAAGAGAGAATCCGGCCGTTCCTTGGCGATAATGGCTTCCAGGAACTCCACGTCCAACGGTTCCACATAGACCCGGTCCGCAATGTGCACATCGGTCATGATGGTGGCCGGGTTGGAATTCACCAGTACCACTTCCAGCCCTTCTTCCTTCAGGGCCCGGCAGGCCTGGGTGCCGGAATAGTCGAATTCAGCCGCCTGACCGATGATGATCGGGCCGGAACCGATGACCATGACTTTTTTCACATTCTCTTTTTTTGGCATATCAGTGCCCTCCCATCATTTTGATAAACCGGTCGAACAGATAGGCGTTGCCGCTGGGACCGGGGGAAGCTTCCGGATGGTACTGCACTGTAAAAGTAGGATGGTCCAGATAGCGCAGGCCTTCGATGGTATTGTCGTTCAGGGAACGGTTGATCACTTCGATAGGCAGGCCCTTCAGGGAATCCTCATCCACCATGTAGCCGTGGTTCTGGGACGTGATGCAGATCTTGTGATCCACCAGATCCCGGACCGGCTGGTTGATGCCCCGGTGGCCGAAGAGCATCTTCTTGGTCTTGGCCCCGTTGGCCAGTGCCATCACCTGATGCCCCATGCAGATGCCAAAGATGGGCTTCTTGCCGATCATCTTCTTGATGTTCTCGATTTCCGGCTTCAAGTCCGCCGGGTCCCCAGGGCCGTTGCTCAGGAAGATCCCATCCGGATCGATGGCCAGCACCTCTTCTGCCGGAGTTTCTGCCGGGAACACTGTCAGTTTGCAGCCTTTTTCCACCAGGCATTCCAGGATGTGCCGCTTCACCCCGTAGTCCATGACGGCTACGGAGTATTTGGCATCCTCCGGCCCCATGGTATATACCTTCTTGGTGGTCACCTGGGCCACCTGGTCATGTTCTTCCGGAGTAGCCAGGAGAGCCTGGATTTCGTCATCGGGAGTATCCGCCGGCACCAGCACCCCCTGGAGGGTCCCGTAGGACCGGATCCGCCGGGTGATGGCCCGAGTATCCACTCCCGTGAGCACTGGGATATCGTTCTTTTCCAAGAATTCCATCACCGTGCCCTCATCCCGCCAGCTGGAAGGTTCATCGCACAGTTCGCTGACGATCAGCCCTTTATAGCAGCAGCCTTCGCTCTGGTTGAAAAGATCATTGCAGCCGTAGTTGCCGATCAGGGGATAAGTGAAGATGACGATCTGCCCGCAGAAAGAGGGGTCCGTCAAAGTCTCCTGATAGCCGGACATGCCGGTGGTGAACACCACTTCCCCCACTGCCTTGTGGGTGCTGTAGAGGGTTCCCTCATAGACGCTTCCGTCCTTCAATACCAATTTGCCTTTTACTTTTTGCATACCACACCGTCTTTCATCACAAACCGGCCATCGACCATGGTCCCCACTGCCATGCCTTTGCAGTGCTTTCCGTCAAAGGGTGTCACTTTGCCCCGGGTATAGAATTTTTCACTGTCCACCGTCCATTCCCGGTCCAGATCCAGGATGGTGATATCCGCATTCCGGCCCACTTTCAGGCTGCCAGCGTCCAGATCCATGATCCGGGCGGGGCTGGTGCTCATTTTATCTACGATTTCATTGATGGAGAATTCTCCCGTATGGTACAGGTCCGTCAGGACCACCCCCACAGAAGTCTCCAGACCGCAGAACCCGTTGGGGGCATACCGGAATTCCACATCCTTTTCTTCCGGTGCATGGGGCGCATGGTCCGTGACGATGGCATCGATGGTGCCGTCCTTCAGACCTTTTCGCAGGGCTTCCACATGGTCCCAGCTCCGCAAAGGCGGGGAAACCCGGGTGGCCGTATTGTAGCCGGCACAGGCTTCGTCGGTCAAGGTCAGGTGGTGCACCGTCGCTTCGCAGGTGATGTTCACCCCTCGGGCCTTGGCCTGCCGGACAATGTCCACTGCCCCTTTGCTGGCGATGTGGGCAATGTGGATGTGGGCCCCGGTGTATTCCGCAATGGCCGCATCCCGGGCCACACAGATGTCTTCGGCGATGGAAGGGATGCCGGGCACCCCCAGCCGGGCAGAGACGGCCCCTTCGTGCATGAACCCTTCGTGGTTCATCTCTTCATCGATGTCGTGGCAAATGAGGGGCTTATCGAAAGCGCTCACATACTGGGCCGCCAGGTTCATCACATAGGCGCTGGACACATAGTGGCCGTCATCGGAGAAGCCCATGACCCCGTGCTGGGACATATCCCCCATTTCAGACAGTTCCTTGCCTTTTTCCCCTTTGGTGATGGCCCCGATCACTTCCACATGGACGTACCCTTCCTTCTGGGCCCGTTCCTGGATGCCGCTGACCACAATGGAGCTGTCGATCACGGGTTTGGTATTGGGCATGCAGGCCACCCGGGTGATGCCCCCGTGGGCTGCTGCCATGGTTCCGGTGACCAGATCTTCCTTGGCTTCCAGCCCCGGTTCCCGGAGATGGGTGTGGAGGTCGATGAAGCCGGGGGCCACCACAAGGCCCGTTGCGTCAAATACTTCATCCGCCGCTGCATCGATGTGAGGTGCCGCTTGGGCGATTTTCCCGTCTTCCACCAGAAGGTCCATCACCTGGTCCAGCTGCTGGCTGGGATCTACGATCCGTCCGTTCTTAATTAGCGTTTTCAACTGGCTTTCCTCCCATAATCGTCAAGAATAACACGGCCATCCGCACCGCGACCCCGTTGGTCACCTGTTCCCGGATCACCGCCTGGTCGCTGTAACCCGTATCCCAGGAAATTTCCAGGCCTCGGTTCATGGGGCCCGGATGCATCACCAGGCAGTCCGGTTTGGCCAGTTTCATCCGTTCTTCGTTGACTCCGTAGATCCGGGCGTATTCCCGAGGCGTAGGGAACATAGCTTTATCCTGGCGTTCCAGCTGGATCCGCAGCACATCCACCACATCCGCCCCTTCGATGGCGTCTTCCACCCGTTTGTGTACCGTGACCCCCAGTTCCTGGATGTCGTGGGGGATCAGGGTCATGGGCCCTGCCACATGGACATCCGCTCCCAGTTTGGTCCAGGCCGCAATGTTGCTCCGGGCCACTCGGCTGTAGAGGATATCCCCGATGATGGCCATTTTCAGGCCCTTGAACTGTTTTCCGTGTTCCAGGATGGTGAACATGTCCAGGAGACCCTGGGTGGGATGGGCATGAGCCCCGTCCCCGGCATTGATCACAATGGGGGCAGCGATATCCGCTGCATATTTGGCAGCTCCTTCCACCGGGTGCCGCATGACGATGGCATCGCAGGCCATGGACTGCATGGTCAGGATGGTGTCCTTCAGGCATTCCCCCTTCTTCACACTGGAAGTCCCGGTGCTCAAATTGATCACATCGGCTCCCAAGTACTTCCCAGCCAGTTCGAAAGAACTCCGGGTCCGGGTGCTGTTTTCATAGAACAGGTTCACAATGGATTTGCCCCGCAGAGAAGGGAGCTTCTTGATGTCCCGTTTCATGACCTTTTTCATCTCTGCTGCCGTTCGCATGATCAGATCGTACTCTTCCACGGACAGGGAGGAAAGATCCAGGATATCCCGTCCGGACAGGCTGACTGCCGCCTTTGTCATGTTGTAGCCTCCTATTGTTACAGTTCGCTGGAATAAGGACTGGGCCAGTGCCCCATCCTGTTTCATAAAAATAAGCCTTCTCGTCCTAAGACAAGAAGGCTTCTAATTAAATGCTTCTGGATAAAAGTCCCTTTCTTAGTCTCACAGGACTAGGTTAAAAGGTAGTACTTTTGAAGTTTTTTCTAGTGTAGCACGGGGGGGAGGAAAAGTCAAGGAAGACGTCAGACCAGCCCTTAATAAAACATCGGCTTTCGATATGAGTCTGAAGCTTGTAGCCGAATAATGCATTTGCAGGCAAGTTTTTGAATATACAGTACCTATGGACAAATTTAATCTAGAGAATCTATTTTTTATCCTGCTCCAGTATCCCCAAATTTTGCAGGGTTTCCTTGATTCCATCCATTTCTTCATCTGACTGAGTGGCGACTTTCAAGATGTGGACTCCATTGGTCAGTGTAATGATCAAGGGAGCACCATTAGATCGGAGTTTATCCACATACTGCTGAATATCCCGACGGCTGCGAAGATTCATTTCGATATGGATAGTGCCATAAACCTCATGGGACAGGGTTATTCCCCGGATGATTCCGCCATTATCTACCACCGCATTGAGTTCGTCTACCAACTCAGCCTCATCCATAGTCTTGCTGCAGCAGTGAAAGAGCTGTTTTTCCAGCGGCCCTTGGAGCAGATAGCCCCGGGCTGTAGAAATGATAGGTTTGCCACTGCTGCGCAAAATCGCCACATCCCCAACAATGATTTGACGAGTCACCCCTAAATCCTTGGAAAGTTCAATCCCCGTAACGGGCCTATTTGCATCCTCCAAGATTTTATACAGTTTTTCTCGTCTCACTTGATTGTTCAAGATAATCGTCCCCTCTCTATTATCTTTTTTTAATCTTTAGCTGTTCTAAAACAAGCTAGCGGAGAGAATCAACGCCAGTTGTTACCCCTTTTACGATGTGCGAACCATATAAATCACGATAATCGTCTTGCTCGCTATTATCTTTGTCATTGATTCGGATCCGTTCCACTTTATGTCTGTCATTGTCTTTTCCTGAAATTCGATCTACCCGGAACCGATCAATACTTTTCACCTTCTCCAGTTCGGGGCCAAATTCATCCACAGAACGAGCCATATCACCATCAGAAGGGGCTCCATTCTGCAAAGCCCGATAAATGATTGCAGCATATTCATACCGAGTCAACGCTTTGCTTCCCTTAAATTCCCCATCTGGGTACCCTTGCAGATAGCCTCTTGATGCCAAAGTTTTTACATATTGATAGGCCCAATGATTTTCCGGCACATCAGGGAATCCGGCTGTGCCTTCAGATACGGGAATCCCTTTAACGGGCGGCCTCGATTCATAAACAGCCAATTTTTTTGTAAGGGTTTCAATCTGTTCTTTCATAGACAGTATTTCTTTTGCCATGGAAACCCGCGAACGGGAAACATGATTTTTCTGTCCAAATTTCCAGCTGATACCGGCATTGACCATATTTTCACCACCTCCAAAAGAGCCGCCGACACTGAACATGGTGTCTTCATTTGGACGGTAATAAGCACCAACAGCCACAGCATTGGCATCTTTATAATTGCCATATCCGGCTGCAAAATCCCATTTATTATCGGGATCGAAGTCCTGCGGATGGAGTGCTGCCAGGGCTGCAGCATTGGCGCCTACCCGGTTCACCCGGGATCCCAGCTTGTTCACTTCACCGCTCAGGTTGGTGATATTCTGATTAGCCGCATAGAGTTGACTGCCATTCACAACGTCAGCAGAATCTGCCGCAATCCGGCCTGGGGCCACATTTTCAATCTTGTTGGCGCCCATATTGATATTACCCTGCCGGATGGTGATATTTTGATGGACATCATCCCTTCCAATAGTAAGGCCGCTGTTATTGACAATAGTGTTTCCTGCCTGGAATGTTTCGCTAAGGACTGTCTTCGCGTTGATAGCTGCAGCTTCAATGCTGTTGATCCCCCTCAGATCTTTAGCGAGCTTCACCTGCATTTTCGCATCATCACCATCCTGCGAAGCGACGACACCAATATTATTGCCGTCAGCATATTCTGTAGCACCACCGTAAATCTGAACATTCTTGTTCAGTTTCACCGCTATATTGCCGGAATCACTGCTGTATTTCATTCCATCATCCAGGGTAGCTACAGTATGACCATCTGTGGTGATGCGTTGAATAACTGCTGCACCATCAACGCCTTTTACTGCGCTGCCAACTTGCACATCCGTTTCATTCTGACCATTCTTGAAGGTAAGGGTTCCATTCTTACCGTCAGCTATAATGGATTTCATCCCGTCCTGGCTGGCAACTGTCAGTCTCCCATCTTCCCCATTTGCGCCTATGCTTCCGATAGTAACATCATGGCTGAGTGAAATATCATAGTTGGCACCAGCGGTATCTGTGGCATCGGTTTTCTTGAGGACAAGATTTCCCTTTTCTGCATTCCCATTCACAGACACGGTAGTATGTTGTTTCGTAACTTTAGCGATTTTTTCATTCACGTTGACCATCTTCGAATTTATGGTAGACTCCACCTGATGGAGCTGATCCTCCGTTGCAGCACGTCCACTGACATAAGAGCCATCTTTGTTCCATGTTTTGTTATCCAGATTGGCAACATACTTACCAGCATCATCAGTTTTGCCGGTAGCATTCCCATCCTTATCAAAAATGGTCAGGCTGCTGTCGTTTTTAGTGATATTGCCAATTTTAACTCCGGCATCACCACCAACAATGACCTGGCCTTTTGAGCCGTCAACCGTGACTTTATCGTCTCCCGTACCAGCTGTAATTCTTCCAGCCGTACCACTGACAGTGACCGTTTGATCACCGTCGTCTTTTTTCCCCAGGGTAATATTCTTGGAAAGATCCACCGTATATATCTTATTCCCGTCTGTTTCTGTGCTTCCCTGAACGGAAATATTGTCGGAACCCGCTTGTACAATTATTTGGGTACCGGCCATTTTGCGAACTTCCTTCAGCTGTGCCACATTCACCGCATCCGTATCTTCATACCCTGCTGCAACGCCGGTGATTTGCCGGGTAACATTCTTTTCCGGGTTCCCCACTGCAATCGCACTTTCGGTGGAACGCCAAACGGGATCTATGCTGGTGCTTTCCTTTCCTGTCGTGATATCAAATCCAGAATGCGGCTGATGATCAGTTCCCTGCCCGGCTTCACGATCCGCCACAGAGCGACTGCCCAGTGCCATGGAATCATTGACCTTGGCCCAGGCATCTTTACCAATAGCTGCGGAATTTTGACCGTCTGTATAGTCGTCATCATTCTCTACACCGGTTTTACCGCCTAAAGCTGCCAATGAGTTATTCCCACCGGCAATGCTGTTATCCCCGAATGCAGTAGAATCTTCCCCATAGGCTGTACTCTCATCGCCCCAGGCAGTAGCTCTCACCCCCGCTGCGATAGAATATTCACCCCATGCCGTTGTGCTTTCACCAGAAGCCACCGCATCCATTCCCCAGGCAGACGCATTCCACCCTGATGCAACCGTATCTTCTCCCCATGCCGTCGCATTCCGTCCTGATGCAACGTTATCTTCCCCCCAGGCCGTGGCATTATCTCCTGATGCCACATTCCCATCACCCCAGGCCGTTGCCTGATTCCCTGATGCTACCGTGTTTTTCCCGAAAGCGGTATTATTTTCTACCGTTTCAAAATCCCCATCGACAGTCTGATAAGCGATATCTCCTACTGCAGGAGTCGTAGCAATCGAAAGAGAGCCATCAGCATTTACCGTTACCTTAAATTTTTGATATCCCTTTCCACGTACATATTTTTCCACATACCCATTTCCGTCTTGCCCAACCGGTATGGTTTGTGAACGGTATGTAATAGGTACGCCCTCAGCATCAGTCAGGAGCTTAATGCCGTTTTGATCCACATACACATTCTTCCCACCGGAATTTTTGATATAGGCGGTTGTCCCATTAGAAAAATACGTAATTTTATAATCTGCTGTCGTATGATCTCCCCACGCAGCAGAATTCGTTCCATTTGCCGCTACATAATATCCAAAGGCTGTAGCATTTTCCCCGGAAGCCCGGCTATTCGTACCATAGACCAAAGAATAATCACCGATTACCAAATTGTTTTTCCCAAAGGCCAATGATCCAATTCCGGCAATTTTCTTGTCCGTCAATAGTTCTCCATAAACTTTTTCAAAGGATATAGGATTCTTCTCCTTGACTTTACCTACAGATACAGACCCATCTGCATGTACGGTTGCCTTATATATAGCCCCTGTCTCTTCTCTTACTTCATAAGTTTGTCCATCTTCGCCGACAAGAATCGGTAAATTCCTGTCAAAGCATGGCGTGCCGTCCGCTAAGGTATAGATTTTCGATCCATCCAGAGCGGCATAAGCAGTTCCCTCCCTTGTCTTATACCGAAAGTATGAAGCACCCTTATCGGTGGTTTCTGGAGTGACCCCAGTATAGTTTCTATCACCAAAAATGAAAGAACCAGTCCCGCCGGCTACATTGCCCATCCCTATCGCTACGGAATAATCTTCTTTTGTTTCTGCACCTTTCCCAATAGAGATACTGTAAACGCCACCTGCAATACTGTTATGAACAGTCTGTCCTCCCGTTTCAGAGGAAATAGTTTCTGCAGAAACCACATTTCCTTTTTCATCTACCAGGATTTTATACGATGCTGCTGCCTCAGATACAGGTGTTGCCATGCTTACTACCAGCAAAGCAGCCATAGAAAACACTGTTGCCTCTTTCTTTTTTCTGCCTTCTTTATGCCGTCCGCAGCCCACCAATTCGCTTACTGCAACGTAGCAATTTCGGACTTGACTCCATATAACTCGATAGGACTTATTCATTGCTTCCTTCACCTTTTTCTAATGGTTTGAATCAATGTGGTTATTTGCAAAAAAGCATCCATTATAACAAAGTAACCACACGGAACCAAATCTGGTCATCATTGTTCGTCAACGTTGAATAATTGGTTTCCCCCTTGATTTTACGGGCCCAATCCAACCGGGCATACCAGGATGGCTGACGGTGGTAATATTCCTTTTTGTTCATGTACTGCAGGCCAAGGCCCCAGCCCATCAGCAAGCGATGATTGCTCCTGTTTTTATCCATAATCCCTTCGCCGATATCAAAGAAGGGACCAAACCATAAACCATCACTTACTTTATACTGGATTTCTGTACTGAACTGATAGCCGGCATCTACAGAGCCTTCACTGGAAGGATACGCACGGACACCATAAGGCCCTCCCAGGCTCATTTTTTCTGATCCGTCCAGGGCCCGACTGGCCATCTGCCCATGGAAGCTGAAGTGCAGCTTCCAGTCTTTCTTTTTGCCGAAATAATCCTCTTGAACGGCATCCAGATTGAACTTATGGAAATTTCCCGCATCCTCGCACAGTTCGTCATGACGTTCCCCGGCAAACTGCAAATGAGTATTTTCTGTATTCCCACGGGAATAAATAGCCGTATAGTTCGTATAGGAGTGTGGGTTTTCGTAAGCACCCCCAATGCCCATATAAGCACTTCTTGTTTCCTTATCTGATTTATACCCAAATGCATCATAGCGGTCATTGAACCAGCGCCAGCTAAATCCGTACAACAGTTTCATAAAAGTATCTGATTTTTGGATAAGCGGAGTACTGCCGTAAAGGCCCAAGGTATCCGCCCGTCCCTTCCCACCAAGCCGGCTGTACCAATCTCCCAGCTCATAACCCATATGGGAATAGGAAATACCGATGCGGCTGCCAAAGTGGCTCAAAGGGGTTTCGTAGCTGGTCCACCAGTCTTTTGTATTTCCATTGTTGGACAGCATTCCCCCTATGGTAAAGCTGTCCCCATTGCGGGCCGGATTATTGAACTGGATATTCGCACCATAACGATACCGTCCTGTATATTTACTGCCATAATTATCGGTAAACAGACTGACTTCGGTATCTTTCAAGGTATTCAGATAGATATCGATGTCGCTTTCACCGATTTTCTCTCCTGGCTTCATGATGGCCTTGGCCTCGATGCCAGGCAGATTATTATAATTTTCCAGGACCCCTTCGATTGTCCTTGTCTGTATTTCTTTTCCATTCTTCATAGGCGCCGAATAGCTGATGGCACGGTGATCACTCAGATTGGTCTGATTGTAAATATTAGTTTTCCCATAGGTACCGGCCACAATATCCATGGTCACGATCCCATCTTGGATATCCTGTTCGGGATAGAAAGCCGTAGCCAGATAGTACCCTTTTTTCTTTCGCAAATAGAGATTGACTTCATTGGCTGCTTTTTGCAGTTCTGTAAAAGAAACTTCTTTGTTTTCGTATGGGGTCAGCAATGGCTGGATTTCTTCCGCTGTGATATTCCCTGTAATCTGTAAATTGATTTTTTTAATAAGAAACGTCTTTTCCCCATGGAGTTTTTGCTGCCGGACCATCTTTTCATCTTCAATGACCATTTGCTTACGCTGGTTCAGGCCATTGGTTTGGACATTCTGTACGGCAGGATCTACAGGCTGCAGCACGCCGGCTGCCCAGGCAGGAGAGGACGATGCGCACAGCAATGTGATGAGCAGCGAACGTCCAGCCATTCTTCCATAAGTCATTGTATCCATCATTGTTCATCTCCTACCTTAACGCCCTTGTCTTTGATATAAATCAGCGGTGGCATATGCATGTACCAGTGGAGTTCTCCATCGCCGGTAGAATGATCATCGCTGTAGAGATAATCGTTCCGGCTGATTTCCCTATGAGGAAGGTCTGGCTTAATTGGTTTTTCTTTATCTGGTTGTACTGGTTTATCTTCAGGTGATGGCGGATCCACCGGTTTCACTATTTCCGGATTGATAAAGATATTGAGTCCCTGTTGGCTGGAATTATAAAATCCGTAGAGATGGTTGGGTACACTGCCATTCGATTCTGCATCAGAAGCAGTATAAGCCGGTTCCTGCGATCCATCCCCCCTGTTGTTCACGCGGGTAAATTGATCCTGCAAAGCAGTTACCCGATTCCAATCGACTCCCCGGATGACCTGTCCATCAGGCATCGTCACATCATACAAGGCATGGGAAACATCAGAATCATGACTGTTTACACTGTTTTTCACCGGTTCAACCTTCGTCATAAATGCAGTAAGCAGAGGTTCATGATGCAGGGTATTGCTGTTATTGTCTTTCCGATTTTGTTCGTACATTTTCCAGACATAACCACCATCGGGGTAAATCCCTATCTCGCTGCCAATCTGGCCTTTGTAATCCAAATTGACATTGTTTCCCCATTTCAGAAAATCGGTATCAGGATGGCTGGAACTATCTGGAATCCAAGTCCTATTTTCTTCCAGTTTCCCGGATTGTGTCATTTCATTCACAAAACCTGAAATGGCCGGATTAAACTGGCTTCCCGATTGATTTCGTTCCTGCCATTCTCCTTCTTTGAAACCTTCACTGAACGCTTTCCCCTGAGTTGATACATCATGGAACTCCAGCATGGAATGAAGTTTTTTTAAATCCGGTATTTCATTGTCATCGTAGAATAAGGAAACATGGCCCAAAACACCTCCGGCAAGACCGCTGCTGATAACCATTCCATAATTATGGCATTTTTCCATGTACAGGCGGCCATCGATCATAGCGCCAATCAGCCCACTAACACCGTCATCCTTTAGGCCTTCTGCTTTTACCTGACCATAGTTATCATTAGAAATCAACCGGAAAACGTCAGAATCAGCATATGGATCATAGAGGCCTATGAGCCCGCCCGTCTGTCTGGGACCCTCAAGGCCGCTTCCATCTGCTATATAGGAATATATATTTCCTTGATTCCTGTTATTTTCCATTGTTACAGGGGCATCTTGTTCATTGTATAATTCACCAATCAATCCACCCAAAGAATAACTCCCACGGATATTCCCATAGTTCGAGCTGTTGGTAAGAGAAAGTGAAGAGCCACCATTTATATCTGCTTCCCCAATCAGGCCACCGTATTCATAGCCATTTCCTATGCCCTCAGCCATATCCACATAATCGACGTCTCCTGCATTAATAAGCTGATCTAAGTCAACCGGACCGGATCCATTATCCAGACGCCCTATGATTCCTCCCATACCTGAGTATCCCCTTTGAACAGGACCTTCATTGTATACCCGCTTCATGGTCAGCTTACCTGAAGAGCCATCAGACCCAAGAATACCTCCACCGTAATAACTAGCTTCTATCCGGCCCCTGGCTGTGTTATAAGAGTCGCTGACCATTAAATCCGAATTGAGCTTTTTATCCATCTTTCCTATTAAACCACCAATACAGTTTCCCAAAGTCCGATAGGTAACGGGAGCATTATTATAAGATTCTTCCAGACGGCCTCCGAATTCTCCGGCAAGTCCGCCAACTGCTTCAGATCCCGTAATTGCTCCATCATTCCAGGAATGATGAAGAATCATGTCATTACTATTTCCATCTTTAGCCACAGCTGCATATCCCACAATGCCCCCAATGTTATAATGTCCATCTGTAATAATGCCTGCATTATGGGCATAGTCAATTTCAGTATTTTTGGCACCCAAAATCTGATCAGCATTTCCACCGGAGAGAAAACCTACAATACCACCAATATAATCTCCTCTTTGAGACTCAACATCGGCCGAATCCTTGTCAACTCCAATGGTCCCGCCATTAAAAGCATGGGAAATGTGAACATTCGCAGCAGCTTCCTCGGTAGGTCCAATGGAACCGGCAATCCCACCAAAATATCTGCTGGGATAGGAGGGTGACCCCACGGGCTGCTGCTCGATACGGCCCGTATTGCGCACTTGGTCCATATCGGCTGCTGCAAGATGGCCTGCAATACCTCCTACATGTTCACGGCCAATGACATGGCCGGAATTGGATACATTCCGGAATATGTTTTGTGCGTTTTCCCGGTTTCTCCACCCCGACTCATACCCGATAATTCCACCTATACCTGTACCCACATTTTCTCCCATCTTTTTTTCAGGATTTCCCTGGACCAGGGTGTTGACATTATGTACGTTTAAGAAAGTGTTCCCTGCGTACAGTCCATCGGAGTACCCAATCAATCCACCGACATAGTTATCCCCCGTCACAGTGCCATTGGCCACAGTTACATTGGCAATGCGTATGCCATCCCCATCCAGATAGCCTACCAGTGTCCCTGTATACGTTCCCGGTTTGCTTGTAACATTGACATGATCAAAGGTGAAATTTTCAATGCTTACACGCTGGTCTTTATCGCTTCCTCCCGTTGCATAGCTGAAAATCCCGGACCCGTCCTGGCAATCTTTAATATTTTTGTTTGCCACCGTATATCCCAGACCATCGATGGACGCTCCCGAGCTCAGATTGGGTGCATCGTCGCTCCAGGTTTCAACGGTTAAATCATCTCCATTCAGCATAAAATGTCCCCAGCTGTCCTCATCTACCGCTTTCCGTAAATCCTGCATGGTATCCTTCAGCTGAAAGGCCTCTGCCGTTACACCCAGTTTCTGATCTACGGCTGCTGTTGTTTCTCCGTCTCGAATACCGGCATGGACTGTATTGGCATCGATAGTGATTTTCGGTGCATTGAAATTCGTATTGACATTGGAAGCTTTCAGGCTGATTGTATCTCCATGCATCTCAATCCGATCGGCTTTCACTGCACCGAGATTGATGATGTTTCCCTGGGCATCTCCTTGAAAGTTGACTTTGCCGGAAGCAATGAAATCAGGAACATCGACTACGTCTTTCGTACTGGCAACAAAGCTGCCGGCATTGATGACTGCCCCATCTCCTATGAGAATGCCATTGGGGTTGATCAGGTATACGCTGCCATGATTGGCCGCATTGATTTCTCCATAAATTTTAGACTCGTCATGTCCCACAACCCTATTCAGGACTGCAAAATTTTGCGGGCCGTTGAACTGGACTTTTTCTCCCTTTCCAATAGAAAAAGCATCCCAGTTGACAAACAGGTTCTGTGTCTGCTGGGCAATGGTCATGGCACTGCCCGATGCAGAAATGCTGCCGCTTCCACCTGCTATTACACCGCCCTGCGGCATGGCCTGGGCAATCTGTGCTCCCCAAAAGCCTGATCCAGTCAATGCTGCGATGCACCCCAACAGTTTTGCTTTTCTCTTGACACCCAAAAGAATATGGTGTTTTGATTTCATAAAAATCAGCTCCCCCTTCGACACCCAATAAAACAAAATCCTGAAGCTTATCCGGATATTAAGGTTCAGGAGAAAAGGTTTATATAATTACGTTTTTGAATATTTTTTACATTTTTTAATTATAATATCATAAATGCCCCCCCCCGCAAGACATTACGTAAGTTTTTTTAGTACTTTTTTGAAACTCGTAGTATCTAATGCCATTAAATGGTGAGCTTCCCGCCTGTGACAAACGGGTCTGTTCTCTCTGCGGAGAGGCAATACGCGCGACTGTGCGGGTATAAAAAAGCCTTCTATCAAGCTGTGATAGAAGCAAAACGGATAACTGGCAAAACAGGCAAAAAAAAAGCAACCTAATCAGATTAGGCTGCTTTTTGTAAGAATGAAAAACAAAACAGAACACAGCATCAGTCTCGAGTCAACAGGACTTGGGAAGAAAAGACGGTCAGGCCGGCCCTTCGAGCCTATCAGATTTAAGAAGTCAGACCGTCCCCCCCCCGGCCTTACAGAAGTCAGACGTCACAGCTTGTTGGCGATGAATAGGACGGACCTGCTGCTTAATCGAACAAAAGCTGACGTCTCAAGGCCCGGCAGGGCCGTGTCTGACTTCTTGTTTTCTCATCCTTCCATCAGGATGCTGTAAGCTTTCCGGTACTTTTCCACCCGCTTCCGGTCCTTTTCCGTCACTTCCGGCAGCCGGGTCAGGTCCATGTTGTTCCGCAGATCCGCCTTTTTCACCGCGATGGCATAGGGATTCCCGCTTGCCTTGATGTTCCGCACATAGTCCAGATAGGGGATCTTTTTGTCGTGGGTCAAAAGGGCCACCGCCTCCGCCACGGTCTTCCCGAATAATTTTTCCAGGGTTTCCCGGTCCATGGCCGTATCTTCCAGGGTGTCATGGAGCATCCCCACCAGGGCATATGTCTCTCCCAAGGGGAACACCTGGTCCGATACGAACTTCACATGATGGATATAGTCTTTTCCTGCCCGGTCCTTCTGTCCCGCATGATATTTCTTTGCCACCTCATAGGCCAATGTCAGTTTCTCCATTTTCACCGCTCCTTACTCTCCTCTGGATCTTCCAATGCATCCACGAACCGCACATCCCAGTCTTCATATTTCACCATCATTTCATGGATATGCTGGGCAATCATGATCGCCGGTGCCCCTGTATTCACATGATACATGAATCGGAACTCCTGGAAATGGAACGGTTCCCCCAAAAGGCCGCTGTAGAACCGGTCCAGTACCTGAGGAGTCAGCGGCCCCAGGGCTTTGCCCTGGCCTCCTTTTTGAGAAAATTCCCAGGCCTGGCCATTTTCATCGACAAAAAGGTATCCCTTCTGCCCGAACCGACGGCTCATGGCAGGCCCCA
>ERZ772881.1446-NODE-1446-length-21083-cov-2.527535_pt1 | contig 21083 bp, 16 predicted proteins | sample MGYA00580581_ERZ772881 | MGnify/ENA primary metagenome ERZ772881 (study PRJEB29015, sample SAMEA2737668) | human gut metagenome | biome: human gut; feature: human-associated habitat; material: faeces | place: China | collected 2012 ...
GCAACAGCAGGGGCTTGCCGCCCGCATGGCCTCCCGCTTCCCACAGATGTTCGGACAAAGATATGACAAAAGACAAGTGGAACCGGACAGAACTTCCAAAGCTGATGGATAAAGCAGGTGTACTGGAGAAAACCGAGTGCAGGGCATTTAATACAGAAGATAAACTGAATGCTTACCTGGAGTACCATGGAAAAATTAAGTCACCGGCGCAGGAAAATGTTGAAAAACAGTTACGGGAGGGAAAAGAGGTTTTTCAATCGGCAGAAGCTGAACGCGAAGTTATGAATGTTGTTTCCGAACAAAATAAAGGTTTTGCTTCTGCAACCGTTAGAAATGAGGATGTGGAACTTGTATGTGATCCCAAGATGCTTACGCGCGAAAATGGACGGTTATGTATGCGTCTTTCTGATGATGAAAGTATTACTTTTGCTAAAATTTCCGGTGAGGGAATGACAAATAACGGAATGGCTAAGTTTTGTATTAACAATGATTCTGATGTTACGTTTGTGAAAAAGACAGACAGAGCGACTACACAGATCAGTATTACAACAAAGGAGGCTCAGGAGAAGATCAAGGAAGTTCTTGGAGAACGGGCTGGAATCACAAAAGATAATTCCATTACACATAACAAACCAATGGGACGGAGGTAGCTTATGGGAAATATGGTAATGAATGAACAAGATACTCCCAAACAAAAGCTTGTCCGTTATGTTATTGGATTTGTTGTAGTGCTTTACGCAGCTATGTTATTTGGTGCAGCCTGGGTTCCGGAATGTTCTCTTTCGGAATGGTTTGATAATTTTTATACTTTTGTATTTGAACAGCATCATCTCATAGTTGGGTTCACACGGGAAACTCCAATGGTAATTTTTCTGTTTGAGTTTGTATGGACACTTGCGTATCTGGTAGATATTACAAAATTCAAACATCCATTTTCAGGGCGTGAGTATGGAGACGCAAAGTGGGGAACTGCAGCTGACTTTACAAAAAAGTTTGGCAATCATGAACAAAAATATATGGTAAAGATTAATTTTGGTGATCTTCCAGAACCAGCAGAACCGGTTTATGTGAATACACATAATTATTGGTTAGGTGAAGGTGTTTATTTGAATATAGATAATAAATTGACATCTAATCTAAACATTGAGGTTGTTGGACCACCAGGTACTGGTAAATCATTTCGAGTTGTTAAGGCAATTTTATCACAATTAGCGGGAAGTTTTGTTGTTACAGATCCAAAAGGAGAATTATCGCAACAGACTGGGCAGTTTATGGAAGATAACGGTTATGGAGTGTTTGTGATTGATTGCGAATCGGAAGCAGGAATGACAAACAGCCATCATTTTAATCCATTTGATTATATTGAGACAGAATCGGATATTTTAAGTTTATGTGAGATTTTGTTCAAGGCAACAAAAAGTAAAGATGCTTCAACCAGTGATCAATTTTTTGAGGATATGGCACAGGTGTTATTAACTGCAATCTTTTACTTGATGCATTACACATATCCAAGATCTAAAAAGAACTGGAAAAATTTTGTAGAACTTCTAAATTGTGATACTGTTCGTGCAAATCCACAGACAGGAGCAATTGACATATCTGATCCGGATTGTCTGATGCAGCGATTTATTAGAGCAAATAATAAATGGAAAGAAGATCACGATGGAAAAGAATTGAAGGGATTCCGGGATGTTGAAAAAATTTATACAAATGCCCAGGAAACAGCATCATCTATCGTTTCGTCGCTGGATGCACATTGTAAATTTATGAAATTGGATTGTGTAGTAGATCTGCTTTCAAATGATGATTTGAATTTTGTCGAGACATTTGGACGTGGACGATCTACAAAGAGATCACCTACAGGAAAATATATACTTTACATGCTGACATCTGAAAATACCAGACATTTTGACTGGATTCCATCTATGATCTATGCGTTATTCATAGATAAGATTTATTCATTAACAAAAAATGATCCTTCATTGCATCAGACGTTACCGAATCATTTGACTCTTTTGATGGATGAATTTGCAAACGTAACACTTCCAGATTCTTTTGTGGGATTAACTTCTACGATGAGATCGAGAGGTATCAGTGTTGTAATTATTGTGCAGAATTTATTGCAATATAAAGATAAGTTTCCGCAAAATGATCAGGACAAAAATTTAAGAGCTAATATGTCAACAACAATTATTCTTGGTGGTCCAGATGAGGATAGCTGTAAAACTTTGTCCGAAGAATTTGGTAAGCATACTATACATAAGCAGACAACAGGGTTGACCAGAGGGGACAGGGAAGTTCATCTGAAAATGAAGATGTCATGGAACATTATTTGTTTCCCGCGCAAGATATTTATGGCATGGCGAAAGATGGGCCATGTGCAATCAACGTAAAAGGTGCGGATCCTCTTTGGGTTAACAAGGTGCAACTTCAGAATAGCGTTTTATGTCCTCTTTTAACACGTAAAAACCCATATGTTGTAAAGAAAAAGATTGATGTAACAATGAAAGAGTATGATTACGATAAATCAATCTACGAACAACTTCCTGATTTTCAATCTGGCAAAGCAGCGGAGATTTATCTGAAGCAGTGTGAAGATGCGGGAATTCAAATAATTAGCCTTGATGACATGGAGTTAGATTCACTGATTGTTTTAAAGGAGCATGGTAAGAAAATTCCGGGGAAAAATGCTGGAACAAATGAATTTTGGAAAAATATTGTAAAAAACAGAAATCAGATCATTGAGGAGGATAAAAAAAATACAATCGACTTTGATCAGTATTCTGATGAACAGATCATAGTTATTCAGAGGTTAAGAAATAGTGGTTTCGAAGCCAAACAGATAAATGCTTTGATGGATTTGGTTAAGGCTGGATATGATTACGACAATCTTATCAAGTATTTTAATGAAGATATGGCCGTTGATGAAATACAGATGTTTGCTCATAGACTGGCAAACATGAAAAAACAAAACACAGGAGGAAATTAACATGGTAAAAAATATTTTTAAGAAAGTAAAAAAAGGTTGCAACAAATACAAACAGACTTTAATGGCTATAGTGAATGCATTAGTGATTGCATATATTACATCTCCAATTCCAGTCTTTGCTGCAGGTTATACAGCACCATTAACCAAACTTAAAACGGCTTTTATTGCAATTATTGCTGCCGCAGGTGTAATTGTACTTCTTTATGGGGTAGTAAAGTTTGCAGAGTCTTTTCAGAAAAAAGATCAGAATGGTGAATATAATGCAATCTATACAATAGTTGCAGGAGGTATTATGACAGGTATTTCAGCATTTATTGCAGTAATATCATAATAAATGTAATGAAATATAAAAAAAGAGGATATGTGCCTATCTGTAAAGGATGGGCATAGTAATTTAGTAGGTGGGCAATATGACAGAAGATATATTTAATACAGCATATAGTATATGGAATAGTCTGATTGAAATTGCTATGACGCTGTTTACCACATCTCCTACGGCTGCAAATGGTTCGGTATATAGTACATGTAAGGCAATATACAATGCTATTTCAGACATTGCATTACCGATTACTATTGTTTTTTTCTTAATTGCAATTTGTAAAGATGTAATTTCTACACCACCAGAACAGCAGGCGAGAAAGTTTTTAAATGATGGCGTCAAATTTTGTGTTATGGTAGGAATACTTGCAAACTTATGGGATGTAATGGGATATATTATGCAGATCGCAGATGGTATAACTGATAAGGTTGCAAGTAATGCAAGTGCAACTTATGAAATGGAGATGTCAGATGAACTAAAAAATATCATTACGGAAGTTAATAATTTAGCTCCAACCACACAAATTCATTTTACAAGTTTTGGATCAGATTTGATTGCTTTTGCCAAAGAGTTTTTGGATATAGCGATGACACGGTTACTATTTTTTATTGCTGCAATCATTACGCTTGGTGTAATCATAGCCGCATGTATTTCTATCATTAACTGTTCTTATCAACGTATATTAAAACCATTGGTAATTCTGCCGTTTTCAAGTATCACAGTTGCAATGGCATCGGGATCACATGAGGCAGAGAGAGTTGCAACGAGCTACTTAAAAACATTTTTTGGATTATGTCTTAGTGGTGCATTTATGGTTGTTAGTGTGAAGCTTGGAGTTGCATTGGCAAATGGCGGATTTATAAGTCCGCCAGGAGATGCATCTATCAATACCAAAGTGCTTTATATCGCAGTGGCAAATATGGTAACACCAACTATCATTGCAGGACTGGTAAAAATAACAGATAGTACAATTGCAAGATTTTTATAATTTATAAGGATGAAAGAAGTGATAATATGGCGTCAATGAATAGAAATGTTAACCTGGAAGAAATAAATACGGATGCATTTATGGGAATTTCATATTTAAATTATCAATCTCTCCCACAAAAGATTGTGTTTATTGGTGGAATAATTGCCGGGGTGGCCATAAATTTAATAGGAACGTTTATCTTCAATATTAGTATCAATGTTAGCATATTTTTAACACTTATACCAATTCTGATCGGTGTAGCGTTTGGGTGCAATTACAATGAAGATTTATCGTTGATACGGTATTTTAAATTATTGATTTCAAAACCGGCAAAAGCATATTATTCGAAGCCAGTCGAGGATTTGGAGCAACTTCACAATGCAGCTGCAAGAATTCGTGAGGAGGAAGAATTACGAAAGAGCCAGCAAGAAAAGATGTCTGATGATGCTCAAAGAAAGTTATTGATTAAAATGGGGATTGGAGCACTGATTGCAATCGTTACTCTTGTTATTTCCCTGGTAATAATAAAATCAATGAAGACGGAAGAAATTCATCATACCGTGCAGGCTGTGAATCAGATTGAGGTTGGGAGCGAAAACGTATGAAAAAAAAGAAATTATATTTTTTCCTAATTGTTCTTGGAATTGTTGTTTTTATTATAATAATGATAGCTACTGGAGGAATAACACTGGAAACATTTAGTCAGAATGATGAAACCAAAAGTGCTACATCTACAGTAGATGATTTGAGGGATAACTGCTATTACATATGGCATAATCCGAAAACTAACGATATTACTAAGGATTTAACACAACCAGCTAAAACAGATGTATTTAAATTATGCCCGGCTGGAACGGTGAATTGGGGTAAAGATTCACTTGTTACGCACACGATTTGGTTCACTGGTAATAAGGATAAAAATATTCCTACACTATATGCGGGAGATAAGCTTTTATATGTGTCTTCCAATAATGTTCCGTATGAGGGAATTGAGTGGGAACGTTTTTCAGATTATGGATATACAATTGGTGTAGCGAATATGATAGGAGATGAAAGCGGACATTATCATATAAGCAATGAAAATGGAAAAGGATTTGACGGATATGTGTGTTCAGATTCGGACGCAAATCAGTTGAATGAAAATTTTTCTACAGTATCCAATTTATTTTTGGACAAAATTGGTGGGATTAAAATTAGAGAAAATGAAGTTTCAAAAGGCGGAACGGCAAGTAATCTCGTTAAAAACAAAGAATATATTTGTGAATGGTATACCGGAACAATATATCAGGATTTTAAAATGACTGCTAATGTACACACGTTTGGTTTTTTGGAATCATTTACTACATATGATTATGAATTTTTGCATAGTAACTGTATTGAAATAGCTATCCCCAGCTGGTTTAAGACAGGATATTATTATGTAGATGGGATTGGAATGTTTCGGTATGTGTCTAAAGGTGATGAGTCATTGTACAATGGCGAAGAATTTGATGATAAGGTAAACTGGAATGATCCAATTATTTTATATGATGAAGATGATAATTTAATTTATGATCCATCTACTGGTGTTGATAAAAGAAATGGGGATGAAAACGGTAACGTTTCTACTGAAAATAACACAAAAGGGAAGGAAGATATAGATTATACTGATTACGATATACCAGAAGACCAAAATGATATACCGGAAGATGAAGGAGATGCAGGGGCTGATGGTTACGACGATTTTGGAAATGAAACTATTATCAATGATGAAAATATAGTAGATTAAATTAAAATTAAAAAAATAAATGAGGTGATTCCTATGGACAATGAATTGATGCTCATATCTCTCAGAGATAGAGAAAATCCGGAAATTGAAAAAATGTTTGTACAGCTAGAAAAAAATAATAGTATATTATATAGATTCTTGAATGATGCTTTGCAAAAAGATCCTTTGTATGGAGTACGTCGAGATGTGTTTGCTTATGTTGTTGAGAATGCTGCACAGTTCAATCAGAATCAAAGATATATGTTTAATCTGGCCGGAATTATGTGCAACATTAAAATTTTGCCAGAACATATAAAATGGATAGATTCTTATCTGAAGAAAAAGGGGACTTATGAAACAGTTGATGATTTTATGATTATATTTGGAGAGGCGGTTGAAAAAGATATGCCGTTAGAACAGATACAAAATCTTTTTGATACAGAATCCGATGAAATTGTCATATATGATAAAGTTGTAAATTATCAACCGGAAGCTAATGATACAGTAAGTGAAAAGGCTCCATTAGTAGAAAACAAATTGGAATCAAGGGAATTAGAAAATGAAATCGAAGCAGATAACAAAAATAATATTTCAGAAAAAAAAGAAAATCATCAATCACAGGATTCCAATTTTGCTGAGATGTTTCATAGCCTTATCACTGTAATGAATAGAAAGGATGAAACTGATGATGAAGTTCATTCTGTAGATGAAAATTTTAAACAGATTGTGGCTAAATTCCAGTTGGCAACATCAGAATTGATGGCATATGCATCAGATGTTGTACATACTTTGGAATGTAAGAATGCAGAAAATGAACGCTTAAATGCTTTAATGACAATTCAGCAGCGTGTTATGTCAAATCAGCAGAACAAAATAAATGAACTTCATATTCAAATTGCCCATTTAAACTTTCGTATTCAAGAGGCGGAAAAAACAGAAATGAAACGAGAGGCAATTAATCAGAAAATCTGCGAATTGCAAAATCTTACGATAAATGAGCATAAAGAAGAGTACCCTTTATTTTTGGATGATGTCAGGAGGTGATTGATATGGCAGAATTAACAATAAACGAATATCGATCACGCTTGCATATCCTATCACAAAAAGCTGATGCAGATGGCAGACATAAGGTAAGTGAATTTACGCTGCATTTATTAAAGCAAGAGAATCCTGATTTAAAAATTTTGGATGCTATTTTTAAATATTATGATTCAATAACAGATAGTGATACTGTCGTTTATGATTATTTGTTGGATAACAAGGCAAGTGTAGAGTGGTTTTATTTTGCAGGTTTTCTGAGCGATCAGAGAGGAAATGTTTCAGATTATTTTAGTATTTTAAAAGAATGTTTTGAATCGGGAATTCAAATTGATAAATTATATCAATTTGAAAAGCAATCTGATAATATTGAAAAATTTGATGAACTGGTTAAAAAGGAGATCGCAGATAACTCCTTTGAAAAAAAGGAACGTCCTAATATGGAATCTTCCCAAAAAGAAATAATACAAGATGAATATATTCAACATTTAATAGAGGAAAACAATATCCTTAATAAGCGTTTGGATAAAACACTTAATGAATTAAAAACTGTTCGTACAGAACAAAAAGATATGCTGGAAAAAACGGCTTCTGATAAACATGTGCTGATGAACTATAAACTGGATAATGAACAATTAAGAAAAGAAGTTGAAAAACTCAGGTTATCTGTTGAAATTACAACAAAAAAAAATACCATGCAATCAAGTATGATAGACCAATTAAGTAGTATAAATGATACTCTGACGGATGAAAACGAAGCAATGAAACATAATGCAGAAGAACTATCAAAAAAATATCAAGAAGTTCTTCAGGAATCAGCCATGCATACGGATATAATCAACAATTTGAATGTTCAGATTAGTCAGTTACAAAGTCAGTTAAGAGAAACATCAATGATGCGTAATATGCAAGGACCTATATTGGAATCTGTTATTGAGCAACAGCCTGAATATGGTCGCGATTTTGATGTCGAAAATGAAACATTTGAATCGGATTTGAATGAACAAAAATCTGAGCCAGAAGTTCCACCTGAGACAGAGCCAGAGACATTAGATTATGATCCTTCAGACTTAATTGAGATTAAAAATAATAAAAATGAAGTTAAAAAGCACAGTAACTTTTTTATAGATTTTATTGCTCGGCATTTTGAAAAAAAGTTTGCCAATAAATCTATCGCAGAACAGGATAACTTAATTTTTATCAAATTGATGGAAAATGATTATGAGCAGGATACAGTGAGAGCCGTTAAATCGGCTATGAAAAATAATCAGGAACTATCGAGAGTTGATTTGTATAGACTTGTGACAGGACGGAAAAGTGATAATGAAATATGCAGTTTTTGTACTGCAGTGTCAGCATAAAATGGTGAAGGGGTACATACGTTATGCAGAATAAACAGGATGATAGACATGAAAATATAATTTTAATTATTGCCGGGGTATGTGGTTCAATTTTATTTATATATTTAGGCTATTTAATTGCTGCGATAATTGGATATGTGCAGGATAACAGTACAGATGTGTTAACTGGAGCCGGTATGGTATTAAAAAAACCGTTTGTCAAATATTTTAATCAGTACACGCCGATAACTATGATTTTAGGTTTTATTGCTTTTGAAGTAATTTTTTTCTTAATTGTAATGCGTAGCAGAAAATTGAAAGACAATGAAGAAGAAACATTGTTTGATTCAGAAGTTATTGACCTGGCTGAAGTATCTTTTGAAAAAAATAATGATCAAAATGTATTGAATTCTGATGACTTATTAGAAGAGTTGCAAGAGCGTAGTAGCGGTGAAAGTGAATTGAATAAATCATTATATATATCTCCAGAAGAAGATGATGGAATAGATTTGCGGGAACAAATATCTGTTTTTAAAGAGAAAAAGGGAGACTACAGCAAGAAAGACAGTGAAAATCCGGAAATTGTTTCATTTAGTGATGATGTAGTAACAGATTTACTAAATGATTATGATCTTTCGCAAATTAAAGCAATGCTTCCTTTAAAAGAGCATATTAGCTCTGTTAATGTTACTTTATTAAGGCGGATGTTTAAACCAACTATGTCGGCTGATGAAATTGGTAAATATATTAAAATATTTTATGAGTAAGAGGGTATTGTATATGAATATGACAGTATTAAGTGGACGTGTATGCACGATTCCAAAGATAAAATTATTACAGATAGAGGAACAGCAAGTGTCGATATGTTTGTTTACCGTTGCGATTGTTGATGGGGTTTTTGCGACACAGGATTATAAGATGGAAGAAACTAATATTGATTATTTTGAATGTGTGGCATTTGGAGAAGCGGCAATTATGATTAATGCAAATTTTGTTAAGGGATCCAAAATAATTTGTAAAGGCAGAATGAAAAATCATATTTTTAATGATGTGAATGGAACAAAGCACTTTACAAATGTGTTTGTGGTTGAGCAGGCTGAATTTGGAGATACAGATGCAGCGTTTGAAAAAGGTAGGAAAAAATCCATTGAATTATCAGTTGTAAGTGATTTGCAAATGTTATTTAATACATACAAAAAAGTATGCGAGAATGGTTTTTTATGTATTGATGAAGAGGAGTATTATAAAATTGCTATGATGTGTATGTAATACAGTTTGAACAACAGAATAATTAATCAACGATTAAGGAAGTCTATCATGCATAGACTTCCTTTTTTGTACTAAAATCAACATATTTATGAAAAAGAATGATTTTACCATAACATTAATAGATGGCCAATGGTATATGATTGGAACATAGCAAAAAGTTTCTTGATGGAATGAGGAGGAATGCATATGTCCGAAGAAAATTTAAAATATGTTACCATTGAACTCAGCAAAAAACAGGTAGATACAAAGAATCTTTATCATAGTGATAAGACGAATAAAGATTATGCACGTGTTCTGGCTCCAAATGATGGTACTTTTTTTTATCCAATAAAAAGTATCAAAGTAAAGCAGGAAGATCCGAACCGGGTTTATTTTGTAAGACCAGAGGGAACAGAAATTGAAATTAATTACAGTAAGCGTAAAGAAAATGTTTCAGATACTGCTCCGAATGAGGAAAAATATGAACGATATACCCGCACCTGGAAAATTGAAGATTTGAAAGCTGCATATGATGAACAGAAGAAAGAATATGCTGAAAATCATGGATTTTACAATTGTACGGTTCCTACTTCATGGGGGAGAAAATTCAGTTCTAAGGGGAAGGATTATATTTCGATTTCGATACCGGTTCCTGCTGAAAATTCTGATAAAGAGATATGGTGCAGTCTTGTTATTGCTGCAGAACAATTTAAAAAATCTGACCGGGATGTCAATATGAGTTATTTTGGTTTTCCGAAGAAAAAGTTAGACACAACGGAAGATTATCTAGTTGAACTTCGGCATAGCGAAAAGCTGAATGATGGATCATATTCTGATGAAAAATTATATTTGAGCAGTGCAGTTTTGAAAGAATGCATTGATAAAGCGGTTAAACGTAGCCAATTAAAAGATTTGTTTGTATCTACGGAAATATCGGATAGATTACTTCGTAGATTTGAAACGAAAGAAGGCAAGCCATTATATGCCATTTCGGTTCCTATCTATGAAGATAATGAGAAAAAAGCTACATTTTATGAAATTGTTGTACCAGGAGAAAGAGTTTCAATTAATTCTGAAACTAATAGGGCTCGGTTAACATTATTCAAAAAAAGACCGGACGGACAGATATATACTCACATTGCGAAGCGGTCTTTTGATAACGGAAATGGTGGCTATGATACAGTATCAAAGAAGTATTCTTCAGAAGAAATTATCAATTTTTTTGATGAGTCAAAGAAAAAATACAGAGAAAACCATTCTGATACAGACCATTCTCTTGCAGATGAAGAAGCCGAGAATGCTATAGAAAATCAAGTGATTGAAAATATGGAACAAAGTGTAAATCATAGACATAGTCGAAGATAGAGGAGAGGATGCATTATATGAAAATATCAGAAATGACAACAAATGATTTGGCAGAGAGGCTGATTATTGAGGTGATCAATTACGAAGAAAGCGCAGATCGAATTTTTAATTTTCCTTTTATTCGTAAAGGCAGTTTTGCTATTCTTCCACAGTTGTGCATCGGGGATAAGAATTTGACGGGACATTTTACTACGTGCCTTAACGTTACAAATGACATGTTAAATAGTTGGAATATTTCCAAAGAAGAAATGTTTCAGCTTGCTGCGAAAAACTCAGCCAAAGAATTCCCTGTTAGTGTTGAGCCGATAACTGAATATATGAATTCGGATGAAGTTCACATATTTTTGGAAGATTGTTTTGATATTTCAAAAATATATGTAATGTCCAATGAGACTTATTTTAATGGGGCATCAGCAATGTTTTATCCGGATTCTTTAGATCAGACAGCACATTCCTTTGATACAGAGAAACTTTTTATCTTACCGATTAGTGTTAATTACGTTTATTGTATGCCGATTGATAATGGAATTTCGGAGGATGAGCTGGCGGCAATTTCAAAGGAAGTGGCGAAGGTTTTAGAAAAAGAGAATCGTTTATGTGATAATCTCGTGGTTTATGATTCGGTGCATAAAACAGTGGAAGAATATGGTGGAGATACATATTCAGTTGAGTTTGATACAGAGAAAAATCTACAAAATAGAAAAGTGAATGGAGGACGCTAAAATGGAGTATGAGTGCAACAGTTATCAGATCTCTAAGGAGACATCAGAGAATAAAGGCGCAGTATTCTCAGCATATGCAAATGTTATTATGGGGAAAAAAGAATCTGAGGAAGAGAAGGAGAAAAAAAATTATGAATTATGATGAATTTAAGCTTTTGGTGAAAGAGAATATTTCTCGATTCTTTACTTCAGAAAACCGGATTAAAGATATCACTTTAAAACAGATCTGCAAAAATGGTGCTGATCTTGATGGACTTATTGTAAGTTACCAAGATATAAAATTACTATGAAAGTAATTTAACAAAAAATCAGGTATTAGAAATTACAAGACATATTGCTCATCTTATTGAAGAGAATATGCCCAATCAGTCTTTTGAAACAGGATGGCTGTCTGATTTTGAAAAAGTAAAAAATTTGATAGTTCCAAAAGTGGTTTGTGTTGATGGAAATGAAAAAATGCTTGAAAACCTGATATATACCCCGGCTGCTGATTTAGCAGTTATTTATTCAGTATATCTTGATGAATACAGTAATGCAACAGATTGTGCTACAATTTCTATTAGCCATGCCATGGCTGAAAAATGGGGAGTGAGAGCCGATGTATTGGCACACTTAGTAAAAAATAATCTGGAAAATGTGAGTCCGGAAGGATTTCATCCGTGCTTAAGAGATATGGCAGATGTTATTCCTGTTAATATGAAAAATGCTTTTGGAGATATGGAAAGAGATAAAATGTATATCATTTCTAATCGTAGGGGAATTAATGGTGCTGCTGTTTTTATGGATGATCAATTTATGGATCATGTCAAAGCACAATTGGGTGAAGATTTCTATTTGTTACCATCATCAATTCATGAAATGATCTGCGTAAGGAACACTGGTGATCTGCAAGTGGAAGAACTTGAAAATATGGTTGCTGATGTAAATCAGTGTGAAATTGCACCAAAGGATAAACTGTCAGATCATGTTTATAAGTATGATTGCGATAGACATGAAATTTATCGTGCAGATCAAGAGTTGAAGAGGCAGGAAGAACTAAATGCGAGTCAGAGTGTACGTTCACATATATCTAGATAGCTGAATAATTATAGGCTGATGTTGCTTTTAGTAGCATCAGCTTTTCTATTTTGAGGTGAGAAAATGAAAAAGATAATAATTGCTGAAAAAAATTCAGTCGCACAGGAATATGCTAAAGTTCTTGGTGTTTCAGGGAAAACAAACCAAGGATACATGGAAAATGATTTATGGATAGTAACCTGGGCGGTAGGTCATTTAGTTACATTATCATATCCAGAAAAATATAGGGAAGAGTTAAAAGAATGGAAATTAGAAACTTTACCATTTATTCCGGACAAATATAAGTATGAAACAATTGCTGAAACAAGGAAACAATTTGAAATTGTAAAAAAATTGTATAACCGTCCGGATGTGACCGCCATTTATTATGCCGGTGATTCTGGTAGAGAGGGATTATATATTCAAATGCTCATAAGAATGCTTGCAGGGCATAATGCACAGGCACAGGAAAAAGTTGTATGGATCAACTCACAGACAGAAGAAGAAATTTTAAATGGTATTTCACAAGCAAAGGAACTTGTGGAGTATAAAAATATGTCAGATGCTGGATACATGAGAGGAATTGCGGATTATTTGATTGGAATAAATTTTTCACGACTTCTTTCTATATTATATGCACCAATGCTTAATACTGGATCAGGGCAGAAACATAAGGTCCCTATATCTGTTGGTAGAGTTATGACGTGCGTATTGGGCATGATTGTCAAGAGAGAACGCGAGATTGTCAATTTCCATGTACGAAACTTTTATAGAATAAAGGGAAATATTGAAACAAATGGTGCATCTGTTGCTTGTGAATGGAGAGTGACGGAAGAAAGCAGTTATTTTCAATCTCCCAAACTGTATTCAGAATTTGGCTTTAATGAGGAAGCGGATGCAAAAAATCTTATTCAATCACTTAATCGTGAAATTGTAATTACATCTGTTGAAAAAAATATTGAAAAGAAAAATGCACCATTATTGTTTAATCTGGCAGAACTTCAGAATGAATGTTCCAAATTATTACATATATCACCTATTGAAACATCATCTATTGCACAAAGTTTGTATGAAAAAAAGGTTACAACTTATCCAAGAACGGATGCACGAGTTTTATCATCAGCTGTCGTTAAGGAGATATATATAAATTTATCAGGCTTAAAGACTGATGAAAAATATAAGGATTATGTTTTAAATATTGAAAATAAACATTATACACTAAAAGGAAAGTATGTAGATGATAGCAAAATAACGGATCATTATGCAATTATTCCAACTGGAAAATCCGTAAAAGATTTGACAGAAAAAGAAAGTAAAGTGTATGAAATGATCGTCCGAAGATTCCTTGCAGCATTTTATCCTCCAGCAGAGTTTGAAGTAATAAAATTTAATGCAAAAGCAAATAAAGAGTCATTTTGGGGGTCGAAAAAATTTCTTGTAAAAACAGGTTTTTATGATATAGCCGGAGTACCAGGTGAATACATGAATGATGCAGGTGATGACAATATAAAAACCATGCAAAAAGGGCAATTATATCAAAGTTCGTATGAAATTAAAAAAGGTATGACGGCACCACCTAAACGATATACTTCTGGATCTATGGTTATTGCAATGGAAAATGCCGGACAATTAATAGAAGATGATGAACTCAGAGAACAAATTAAATCAAATGGAATTGGAACATCTGCAACCCGTGCAGAAATAATAAGTAAATTGATTAAGCTAAACTATATTAACTTGAATGATGCAAAGCAGATACTTACACCTACTAATCTTGGTAATATGGTCTATGAAGTGGTTAATATGGAAGTCCCAGAACTTTTGTCCCCGGAAATAACAGCCAAGTGGGAAAAACAGTTGGCTGAAATTTCTAATGGAAATAAAGATAAGAAAGTGTTCGAACAGGAATTTAATCAGTTTGTTCGTGAAACATGTAATAAGATAAAAAATGATGGGGTTTATAATAAAGCGGAAGTTCGAAAAAAAATTTCTAAATACGCAACAAATAGTATTCGAACCAAATATAAAGAATTCGATTCCTGGAACACAAAACTGAAATGTCCACTATGTGGAGGTGAAGTTGAAACAATGGAATGGGGGTTTAAATGTAAGAACAATATCAATAAGAAAGAAGGTTGTACATTTGCTGTAAGTGGAGATATTTTGGGGCACAGACTTCTTACAAATGAATTGGCAGCTATGCTGACCAAAGGAAAGACCGGTCCATTTTATGATTTTATGTCACAAAAAAATAAACCATTCGCTGCTTATTTGATTTTTGACAGATCAAGTAACAAAATTGAGTTTGAGCTGACCAATATGCCATGGAATAGTACAGATTTCCTTTGTCCTAAATGTAAAGGAAAAATTTTAAAACAAGGAAATTTATATAAATGTGAAAACTATATTGATCGCGAGCATGGGTGTAGTTTTTGGTTTGGAAAGATTGCTGGAAAGGTAATAGGGGATAAGAATGTAAAAAAACTTTTGGTAGAAGGGAAAACAGATCTTATTAAGGGATTCAAAAATTCTGCCGGAACGAAATTTGATGCTTTTTTGTATCTGGATTCAGAAAATAATATTAAATTTAAGTTCCCTGAAGTAGAAGATATGCAGACGGAACTTTTTTGCCCTATTTGTCATGGAAAAATACTTGAAACAAGTTACGGGTTTAAATGTGAAAATTTTAAGAGCCTTAATGAAAGAGCTGAAAATGATTGTAGTTTTTTTGCCGGACAAATTATGGGACATACAATTAGGAAAAAAGAACTTGAGGCAGTATTGAACGGAATGGAAACGGAATTGATCAGTTTTAAGAATAGCGATAAGAAAAAGTTTGAGGCCAGATTGTATTGGGATAAGGCTCAAAATCGTATCTCATTAAAGTTTGACAATAATGAGCCTGTAAATATGAACCTGAAATGTCCGGTATGTGGAAAAGAGATCAAAAAAGGCAAATATGGTTATTTTTGTTCTGGCAGAGTTTCCAGAATAGAAGGATGCCAGTTTTTCATTGGGCGAATAGCGGGTGTTATGATTGATGATGTACAGATAGAAAAACTGGTAAAGAATGGTAAGACAGATCTTATTTCCGGTTTTAAGCCTAAAGAAAAAGGAAAAGCGAATTTTTCAGCCTATCTAAAATGGAATGAGGAAAGCCAGAATATTTGCTTTGAATTTCCGGATAAAGAAGATATTGCTGAAAAATCTGATTATTCATGCCCAATCTGCCAAAAGATTCTCTATAAGGGTAAAAATAATTATTACTGTAAATGTGGCTTTCGCGTTTATACTACGGTTTCTTCTGTTGAAATTCCGGATGAGCAGATAAAGAAACTTTTGGTATATGGCCGTACAGACGTTATTCATGGATTTTTTAATCCGAAAAAGAGAAAGTTGTTTTCAGCACGTCTTGTAATTGATAAGTCGAGTAAAAAGGTAGCTTTTTCTTTCCTTGATATGCCACATAAGAACGGAGGAATAATAAATGAGAGTTGATCAGCTTGAAAAGCGAGTATATGAGTCTGTTATACAGATGAAAGATTTTAATAGATTCCAAAAATTACTTTCATTTTGTGGAAATGGAAATATTTATCAGATGTCTGTTGAAAATATTTTTGCAGTATACAATCAAAGACCGGATGCAACTTTAATTACTGGTTTTGATGGTTGGAAAAAATCTGGAAGGTATCCATTGCAAAACACGGGAATTGCTGTCTTTCCGTATGATATTTCGGGAACGTTTGCAAAATTTTCAGAATTTGTTTTTGATATTACAGACACTAAGGGAAGAGAAATTCATCTATGGAGCATGACCGATGATATTATGGATAATCTGATGCAAAGCTATCGGAATATCCAACCAGGAACTGAAGATAACATAGAGTATTTGTATAATTTACTTTATGAAAAAACAATTAATTATGCTTTGAATGAGGACAAAGATTTATGGTTTGATGATCAACAATTAGATAAAAGATGGGCATTGCATAAATTTATTGCAGATTGTTGTACTAAAATAGTTCTGCAGCGTTGTGATGTTGGATATGAAGTGAAAAAGGAATCTGCAGTTACGTTTGAAAATTATTTTATCGACACTGATGGTAATTTAAATGATATGCTTTTTATGAAATGCTTGAAAGCGGTTCAACGTGTATCTGCAGAAGAACTACAATATATCAGAGATTTTGTGATTAGTGAGAAAAGGAGAATGAGAGATGAACATGTTGGAAATAGAGGAGATCGTGCAGAATCAGTCAGAGCAACAGATCAAAATGAATCCGGAAATACAGAAAATGCAAAATATGACAGAAAAGGAAGCACTGAAGTATCTGGGACTGGAACGAACACCAGTATATGGAGATCTGGATCAGATTCTGAGCAAGAAAAATTCCTGGGCGAGAATGATAGTCAATTATCTGATGGAAAACTATCCAGAACTGATGCCTCTTATGGTGTGCAACGGGAAGTTGGAGATCCTCTTGGATCAGAGGATAGCGCAGGCAACGGAGCAGTACGATACGATGCAGAAAAATCTTCAGGAAAAGATGAAGGTTCAAACAATGAGTTTTCCAGAGAGAGTGTTGGCAGAACAGAGAATCAGGGAGCAGATTATGGAAGTAATAAGCAAGGAAATTCTTTACAAACCACTGATAATTTAGAAAGTGATAAACGGATTTCCGCAAATGAATCAGGACAAATAGATCTATTTACATATTTAACCAGTAAATCAGAGGATAATGAAGCCGTTGGAAATATTGATTTGTCACAGTCTACAAAAAAGAAGTTGTTTAGTCCGAAAGGACGAATTTCGAATGAAGTTATTGATCTAATTTTACAATCAGGACCGGCTGGATATAATCACCATGCAATATATGAGGTATTTAATTATTATAGTACGCGGTGGAATATAGGAAATAGTGAATGGGAAATTGAAGAAATCAATGCAGCTATTGAAAAGATAAAACAAGCATATGGTGGAGCAGCTCTCGGTTTTTTAGTAGATGGTAAGCGGATCAGTGTTTACTATGATAAAGAGCAGGGAATGCTCTTGGCATATGGGGATGAATGCAGACAACATCCGACAGAAATTATTTCATGGAGTGATGTCGAAGAGCATATCTATGATATGGTGGAAAGTAACCATTTCCTTGATGCAGAAGAAGAAATAATAGCAGCTCAAGTGGATGAGGAAGAGGTGGTAACGGATATTATATATTATTTTCAAGATGCTTTTGATGTCCCTAAAGAAAGGCTGCCAGAACCATTTGATAAAAATGGGTATATTTTTCCCAACATTATGGAGACTGTACGGCAGGTTATAAAGAATCATGAAAGTGGGGCAATTCTTTTAAATCATGCAAAGCAACTCTGGAATGAATATGAAAATGGTAAAATCGATTGTCATTGGAAATATGCCTGCAAATCGGACCGTGTTGATCATCTTGAAGCGTACCTAAATGGCAGATATAAGTTTCAGCTTCCAGGTCATATTGACAAATTGGTTCCAACATTTATTCCAAACGATGCAATTGACCAGGCTATTCACTTAAAAGGAATCACAGAATCTGATGTTCTTTTCAGACGAGAATTATTTGACACGTCTGAAATGGGAAAGGACATGTCCTCTGTAGTAGAGTATTTAAAAAATAGATTTGGAATTGGAGGATATGGGTATTCTGGATTTGGAACTGATCATGCGCCGAGTAAAGGATATACAATTAAAATTGATACAAGAAATCAAATTCCTTTGGAACGAACGTTTTCATATAAAGAAATTGCAAGACGTATTTGTAATTATATTAAAGCGGATGAATTGTTTTTAGATGGAGAAAAAGAAGCATATCCGCAGTGGAAACAGGACAAGGAGGAGCGTAATGCCGCATATAATGCATTTCAGGAAGAATTAAAAAGAGCCGAGGAAAAATTGCCCCGTGAGGAAAATAGCAATTATCCATCGTATCCAATATTATCAAATAACCAACAACAGGAGTTTGCCTATGCAGTGGTAAGCGAACTTTTAAATAATTCACGCTTGTTAAACATACAGGATGAATTAAAGAAGGTGCTGTTATCAAATGATTATACGCAAAATGAAAAAGAAAATTTTGTATACCATTTTTTCAAAGAGAATAAGGATAAAACATATCATCTGAAAGGATATGATTATGTTCAGATCGGTGTTTCGTACAGTAAAAACACACGATTTTCTTCTGATGTGGTGGAATGTTATTGTTTCCCAAATAATTATATAGATTCCGAAGGATGGTATTATAGAAATAACAATCTCGAACTTTCATTTGAAGAATTTACAAACATTTGCGTTTCCGTATTTAATGAACGTCAGGCAGAAAGAAAAAAAGTTGGTGATGTTAGGGAAAATATGGAAGAACTCCTAGATACGAAAAATGAGATACCTTCTGATATAACGGAGAACGTTCCAGATGATAAAGATTTAGACCAACAAACTCAAAAAGATGATTTGCGCCAAATTGGCGCAGAAAGTTCGGCAATGGATATACCTGAAAAAGTTACTGTAGCAATAGAATCTAGTGAAGATTATTCAGAACCTTCAATTGGGTTTGTTACATATAAGTATTCAGCTGAGCGACGTGGAGTTAGGTTCCGTCTGGTAACACTTGATCCAGAGGGAGTTTTGATCCCATATCCGGAAAGAAACAGATTTTTTGTAAATGAAAAACTTATACATGAATATATTGATAATCATGCTAACGAGATAAATGTTGTCGGCTATGATGATATTGTGAATGAATCCATGAAAATGCGTATTCAGAATAATATCAAGAAATTGGAGCAGAAAAATGTAAACGGAGAAGCGGAAGGAACAGAGTTTATATATGGAGATGATTGGACACCGACGATTGGTAATAGTACTAAAAGAGGCATGGCAAATATCGAAGCAATTCAGGTTTTAAAAAGAGTGGAAACGGAACAACGTGCTGCAACTAAAGAAGAACAAACTATATTAAGCCATTATGTGGGGTGGGGCGGACTTCCTGAATGGTTTGATAGTTCGCAACAGCCTAATTATGATTCTCTAAAAAATCTTTTGACAGAATCTGAGTATAAGGCTGCTCTGTCTACAGTTACGGATGCATTTTATACACCTAAAGTGGTTATCGAAGCAATTTATAAAGCCTTGGATCGCTTTGGATTTACAGGCGGAGATATATTGGAACCCTCAATGGGGATTGGTAATTTTTATAATGCAATGCCTTCCGAAATGAGAAACTGTAGCAATTTGTATGGCGTTGAGATAGATTCTGTATCTGGCCGGATTGCCAAGCTTCTTCATCCTAATTGTAATATTCAAATTTCAGGAATTGAAAATGCGCATTTAGCTTCGGACTTTTATGATTGTATTATTGGTAATGTGCCATTTGGAGAGTATAAGGTAAATGATAAAAAATTCAATAAAGAAAATTTCTTGATACATGATTATTTTTTTGCTAAGGCATTAGATCTGTGTGCGCCAGGAGGACTTATTTGCTTTATTACTTCAAAAGGCACATTGGATAAGAAAAATGGTTATGTTAGAAAATATATTTCAGAAAGAGCAGATTTTCTTGGTGCTATCAGATTGCCAAATACAACTTTTGCAGATTCTGCGAATACACAAGCTACCAGCGATATTATTTTTTTGAAAAAGAAATTATCTCCCGCGATTGAGCAACAGGAATTTGAATCTGTAGAACTTAACAGAGACAATATTCCTTTGAATAGTTATTTTGTCTCAAATCCTGATATGATGCTTGGACATATGAAAGCAGATTCAAAGAGATATGGTGCAGATCATCTTGTAACATATCTTGTACCAGATGTGGATAGTGATCTTGAAACAGATCTGAATCGTGCTGTAGAAAAATTGCCACAAAATATTTATAAGAAACCGGTGGCAACACGCAGATTTTAAGAGCGTTTTTTACAAATCGCTGATCCGCGCCTGTTCCTTTGATAACTTCCTGGCTGCGAGCCAAAATGCCCGCAGCTACGGTCAGACAATCAACCACAGGGCGCTGCGAATTTGTAAAAAACGCATTCAAAAAGTGCTCATGTTGTCACCCTGTATTCTTATAAATATTTTTTCTTATCTTCTTTCTGACTCATACATGCAACACTATTACAATCAAAACTTGTCATGAAATAATACTGACAAACTATAAATACTGACAACAAAATGTCACTATTGAATGTCGTCAAAACCATCATATCAATTCCTTGTTCAAACCACCCATTGTATATATAATAATACGTGAAGGGGGATGATAC
>ERZ772881.1451-NODE-1451-length-20988-cov-4.604309_pt1 | contig 20988 bp, 9 predicted proteins | sample MGYA00580581_ERZ772881 | MGnify/ENA primary metagenome ERZ772881 (study PRJEB29015, sample SAMEA2737668) | human gut metagenome | biome: human gut; feature: human-associated habitat; material: faeces | place: China | collected 2012 ...
CCATCGGCGCGCTGGGGGAGGTCCTGGACTACCGGCTCTGCATGACCATCTGCGGCTTGATCGTCATGGCGGTTTGCTGGCTGACGGTATTCCTGCGGCGGCGTCAGGTGCAGCTGGTGCTGACTGACCGCCCCGGCGAGGCCCAGCCCGATACACTTTCATAACGCTCCATTCTAAAAAGAAGGACCGAAAGGCAGAGCCCTTCGGTCCTTCTTTTGCTCGATTCCATCAGCGCCGAAGGCGCTTGCCGCCGTGACGGGCCACCGCCTCGTCCCGCTTGCCAGAGATCTGCCGCCGCCCGGTCTCTGCAGGCCGCTGTACCGCAGGCTCAGGCTCAGATACCTCCGCAGACGCAGGCTTTTCCGGCAAGGTGGGGACTTCCTCCGCCATCGCCGCAGCCTGCACCGATTCGGTGGGAGATTTCTCTCCCGCATTCGTCGCCATACATCTCCCGGTGGGGGATCCTTCCGTTTTCTCTCCCTTTCGGCGTCGCAGGGGGAAGATGCACAGCAACGCCAGCACCGCAGCAGCCCCCAGCACCAGATACAGTCCCGGCGGCCGGCTGATATAGCCGGACACATAGCCCAGACCATCGATGCCCCACAGGGGCTGCCCCAGCACATTGTCCCAGTAGACCGGGGCTCCCTCCACATAGAAGAAGCGCCGCTCTGTGTCCACGGAACCGATGACGCCCCCCTCCAGCGATAGGTCACTGTCCGTGACGTAGGCGATGGTGTCCCCAAGCTGCAGCGTCTCCGGCTGCTCCTGCCGCACGTACAGCAGCGCCCCGGCGGACCACGGAAGCCCCTCCATGTCCGCCGGTACCACATAAGGCGTGATGCCGAAGGCCCGCACCCCCATGAGCCCCGCCGCCATCAATAGGATGCACAGGGTCAAAAGCGTCGCCAGTACGCCGCATATTCCTCTGAAAAACTTTCTCATGTTGTCTCCGCTCATTTCCACAGGCTGCCGCATAGGTGTTTTTTATCATCTTACCATGTTCCCGCCCCAAAGACAAGCCCTTTCGCTATCCTCCTACCCCTTTCGCAGCTCCTTTTCCAGTTTCTCCAGCGCCCGCTTCTCGATGCGGGAGACATAGCTTCGGCTGATGCCGTATACCGCCGCCACCTGCCGCTGGGTCTGGGGCGGATGCCCCTCCAGCCCGTACCGCCTCCGGATGATGTCCGCCTCCCGCTCCGTCAGGCAGTCCCGCACCAAGCGCCGCAGCAATAGCTGCTCCTCCCGGTCCTGCAGGTCCGACAGCATGGTGTCGTCGGTCCCCACCACGTCCAGCAGATACAGCGAGCCCCCCTCCTTATCCGTGTCGATGGCGTCGGACAGGGACACCTCCCCCTGCAGCTTCCGCTGGGAGCGGAAGTACATAAGGATCTCATTTTCAATGCACCTCGACGCATAAGTAGCCAGCTTGATGCCCCGGTCTGCCCGGAAGGTGTTGACGGCCTTGATGAGTCCAATGGTGCCGATGGAGATCAGATCCTCCTGATTGTCCGCCTGTGTATAGTATTTCTTGATGATGTGGGCCACCAGCCGGAGATTGTGCTCCACCAGCCGGTTCCGGGCCTCCAGATCCCCCTGCGCCCACCGCTCCAGACACGCCCGCTCCTCCTCCGGCGGCAGCGGCCGGGGGAACGAACCGGGATTCCCCGTCAGACGCAGGGACAAAAACAGGCTGTTGGACAGCAGCAGCAACGCCGCAGACAGCATACAGATCCCTCCTTTTCTGCCAGCCTATGCCCTCAGAGGAAGTCCCTATGCTTGACGCAGCGCCAGAAGTGGGGTACAACACATTGCAGAATAATTAAAACGTTTCTATCTCCATCAAATTTTCTGGAGGATTTTATGGGTTTCATCTATCAGGAGGCCAATGCATACGGCGTAGAGGCCTTGGTGGCCTTGGAGCGCCACTACACCCCCACGGAGGAAAAATACTGCACCGCCGTCACAGAGGCCGTCCGCATCTGCGACACCTACGGCATCCCGGAGCGGGAGCTGGTGCCGCAGGTGCGCCATATCGCCGCCGCAGAGGAGTACCTGCTGGAGCACCTGTCAGAGGACGAGGAGACGCTGCAATTCCTGTTCACTCCTCTCTCCGGCAGCAACACCTGTCTGGCATGGTTTCTGGTCTGGGATTATGTTCGCCCCGGCGGCGAAAAAGCTTATAAATATACAGGCCACACACCCCAGCAGCGGCTGCGGGACATCATCTCCGCCGTGGGCCAGTATCAGGAGGACCCCCTCCCCCCGCCGCAGCAGCTGGACACCATCTGCGACCTCATCGACTACATGGACCTCACCCGCCTGCCCCCTGCCGACCGGTGGCGGCTGCTGACGCTGTACGCCCATCTGGAGGAGTACGAGCGCACCGCCTGCCGCATCGTGGAGCAGTCCGCCGCCCTGCTGGCACAAGTGATGCAGACGCCGGAGACGGACCGTCTGCTGCGGCAGTGTCTTGAGCAGACACGGGAGAACACCCCCCGTCTTATGAGCGCCTTTGCCCAGTCCCAGACGCTGTCCGACCAGAGCATCACCTTTCTGCTCTGCGTCATGTCCTTCAACTCCATGCGCTTCCTCACCGGCGACGACCACATCACCGTCATCGCCGGGGTGCTGTACTGGCTCATTCTGCGCCTGACGGAGAAATACGCCGCCAACGACGAGCATCTGCTGGCCTGCCTGAAAACGCTGGGTGACAAGAGCCGTCTGGATATCCTGAAGCTGCTGAAGGAGCAGGACCGCAGCGGGCAGGAGCTGGCCAAGGAGCTGGGCATCTCCCAAGGCACCGTTTCCCACCACCTGAACGTGCTGGTGCGGGACGAATTCATCCGTATCGCCAAGGACGGCAGCCGCCTGCGGTGCAGTCTGGCCCCGGAGGCCATCGAGTCCATGGTGGACGATATCCGCCGCCTTCTTTTGTAGCCAAAGGACGCACAACTCCATCCGAAAAGATCAGACCTCCCCGAGGTCTGATCTTTTATGCATTTACCCATTGAAAAATTTCGATTCCGGCGCTATGATGCGCCCATGAATATAGAAACGTTTTGATGTTCGTGAAAGTCGAGAGGAGGATGCCCCGGCCCATAGTCTCTTGTCCCTGCACACTCTATGAAAGAAAGGAAGCTTGCAAATGAAAAAGAGGATACTCTCCCTGTGCATGGCCGCCGTGCTGGCGCTGTCATGTATCCTGCCCGCCTCGGCGGCAGAAACGCAAAGCGCCTGACGGTTCGTTCCGTCACCCCCGCCGACCTGTCCCAGACCATGGGCAACACCACCCAGCAGATGACCGCCCAGCCTCAGGACCCCAATGAAGTGGTGGATATTCTGGTGGAGCTGGACGATGAGCCCGCTGCCGCCGTGCTGGCGGCCCAGTCTCTGACCCCCGGCATCGCCGCAGCCGAAAAGACCGCCGCCAAGGTCCAGCAGACCCTGCTGCGCCGTCAGGCCACGGTGCAGTCCCGTCTGGACCGCTCTCTGCGGCAGGAGCAGGTGGATTATACCTATTCCTATACCATGCTCTTCAACGGCTTCGCCCTGCGGACCACCCGGAAGAATCTGGAGACCATCCAGAGCGCCAAGGGCGTCAGCCGTGCCTTCGTGGCAGGCTCCTACACCCTGCCCACCGTGGAGCAGGCCGATACGCAGGCCCTGCAGGTGGCGCTGGCCACCAATCAGTTCACCGGTAAGGGCATGACCATCGCCGTGCTGGATACCGGGCTGGATACCGCCCATCCCGCCTTTACCAACGCCTCGGCAGACGCCAAATTCACCAAGGACTACGTCAGCGGTATTCTGCAGGCGGCCGACCTCAACGCCGAGGCCCTGATGCCCGGTGTCACCGCCGACGATGTGTATCTCAGCGCCAAGATCCCCTTCGCCTTTGACTACGCCGGTAAGGACGCTCAGGTGGCCCCCGGCAGCAAGTGGGATGCAGCAAATCTGGAGCACGGCACCCATGTGGCCGGCATCTCCGCCGGCTATGCCGTGGACGGCGAGGGCGCCGTCACCTTCTCCGGCGTGGCCCCCGACGCTCAGGTCATCCCCATGAAGGTCTTTGACGACAGCGGCACGGGCGCCGCCACGACCACCATTCTGGCGGCTCTGGAGGATGCCTGCCGTCTGGGCGTGGACGCCGTGAACCTGAGCTTGGGCTCCTACGGCGGCTTCACCGTGGACGAGGACGCCCTCATCAACGACGTGTACAACAAGCTGGATGACGCCGGCATTATGGTCATCACTGCCGCCGGCAACGAGACCTCCTCCAGCTATATGAACAGCTACGGTACCGACGCTCCCCTCACCGGGGACCCCGACAACAGCGTGGTGGCCGCCCCCTCCGTGTACCCCGCCAACCTGTCCATCGCCAGCGTGGAGGGTCAGGAGATCTACGCCAACTATGTGCTGCTGGGCGACGAGAAGATCACCTATACCGACAGCCAGACCTCCTTCCTGGGCCTGGACTCCTACGTTTCTCTCCTGAAGATATACGGTGACGTATCTGACGATCTGGCCGCCCCCTATGACTATGTCATGGTTCCCGGTTACGGCGCCGACTCCGACTACGAGGGCATCGACGTCACCGGCAAGATCGCTGTGGTGCAGCGCGGCGGTACCGACGAAAACGGCGAGCCCATCACCTTCGTCACCAAGATCCAGAACGCCCTGTGGAAGAACGCCATCGGTATTCTGGTGTACAACAATGACACCGAACATCCCGATGACTGCTCCATCCGCATGGCCACCAACTACTACCAGCTGCCCGCCGCCTTCATCAGCTATAACGCCGCTCAGAAGCTGGCGGCCAAGGCCGGCAGCTTCTGAGCGGCGTGGGCATCACCCCCACCACGGAGCTGACCGCCGAGCCCAACCCCTCCGCCGGCCAGATGTCCACCTTCACCAGCATCGGCGCCACTCCCGACCTGCGGATCAAGCCGGAGCTGTCCGCCGTCGGCGGCAACGTCTACTCCTCCATCCCCGCCATCGAGGGCAAGGGCGATTACGCCTCCATGAGCGGCACCTCCATGGCCAGTCCCTATGTGGCCGGTGCCAGCGTTCTGGTGAAGTCCTACATGGCCGAGAACTGGACCGGCAGCTATGATGCCGCCTCCATGACGGAGAACCTGATGATGTCCACTGCCTCCCCGGTCGTTGACCCGGAGACGAAGCTCCCCTACTCCCGCCGTCTGCAGGGCAGCGGCCTCATTGACCTGTCCATCGCCACCTCCAGCGATGTGGTGCTCTACACCGATGCCGACCAGTACGGCGACACCAAGCCCGTGCTGAATCTGGGGGACGATGTTGCCAAGAACGGCAGCTACGGCCTGACCTTCCACGCCCGGAACATGGGCAAGGACGCCGTCCAGTATGACGTGTCCGTCATCGCCATGTCCCCCGCCGTGCTGGAGCAGGACGGCAAGACCTACATGAGCAGCCACGACGAGGCGCTGGATGTCACCGTTTCCGGCGACAAGACCGTGACGCTGGCTGCCGGGGTCACCGGCGACGTGAAGGTCAGCGTCTCCCTCTCCCAGAGCCAGAAGGCCAAGCTGGACGCCGCCTATGAAAACGGCATCTATGTGGAGGGTTTCGTGGTGCTCACCGCCAAGGATGGCAGCGCAGATCTGTCCATCCCCTTCCTGGCCTACTACGGCGACTGGTCCGCCCCCGGTATGCTGGACTACGCCACTATACTCAATGAGGATACCGTGCCTTACAGCCAGCTCTCTACCGAGCTGGGCGCATACTTCACCAGCAGCTTTGCCTATCGTCTGGGCGCCAATCTGTCCGTGACCATGGACGGGGCAGAGAAAGCCTCCCTGAAGGCCGAGCATATCACCATCTCCCCCAACGGCGATACCTATATGGACGGCGTGGAACTTGTCAATGTCAGCCAGATGCGCAGCGCCTCCGCCCTGCACTTCACCGTCACCAACGCCGACGGGCAGGAGGTCTGGAGCGACGCCGTTACCAACGTCCCCAAGACCATCTATGTGTCCTCTCAGGGCGGCCCCATTCCCGCCACCATGTATCAGGATATGGCTCCTGACGCCTGGTACGGCACGGACAACGAGGGCAGCGCCCTGCCTGACGGCCAGTACTACTACACCATCACCGCCGATCCCGTCACCGATCACGAGAGCCGCAATGTCCGGGATACCCTGACCTTCCCTGTGTACATCGATACTCAGGCTCCCCAGCTGGATCAGGGCCGTGTGACCCTGAGCACTGGCGCCGACGGCCGCACCACCTTGGGGATGCAGGTCTCCGACGAGCATCTGTATCTGGATACCGAGATCTTCGTGGCCAATGACGACGGCACCATCAGCACCAGTTCCGAGAAGCTCCTGCACAAGAACGTGGGTCTGGCGGATATGCCCGATGTCACCTCCGACGCTGTGTCCGTGGATGTCACCGACTACGCCGGCAAGCTCCTGTATGTCCAGCTGTCCGACTGGGGCTACAACTACGCCGCCTATCTGGTGCAGCTGCCCGACACCTTCGAGGGCACCACCCTGTCCCTGTCCGATACCACCGCCTTCCTGTTCACCGGTGAACAGCAGCAGCTGTTGGTCTTCGACACCGATACCGAGGCCGCTCTCACTTGGACCAGCAGCAACGACGACGTGGCCTCCGTGGACGAGAACGGTCTGGTCACTGCCAAGGCCCCCGGCGTCACCACCGTCACCGCCACTACCGCCAACGGTGCCTCCGTCTCCTGCGTGGTGGGCGTCAGCGATCAGCTGACCTACACCGGTCTGCGCCTGGACTTCGATGAGATGACCACCACCATGTACTTTGATTCCACCATCGACCTGCCCGGCGTGTACCTGGAGCCCTACGGCTTTGCCCTCTCCGGCAAGCACAACGCCTACGGCACCGACGGCCTCATCTGGAGTGTCTCCGATCCCACCATTGCCGACTTGGATGAGTACAGCAAGACCACACTGGTGGCCAATAAGGACGGCAAGTCCGGCGACGTCACCGTCACCGCCGAGTATCAGGGCATGACCGCCTCCTTCACCGTCCATGTGGGCCCGTACCCAGGCTCTGTGGAGCTGTACCACGGCTGGATCCAGGCCCGCAGCAACCGTATCTTCCTGCAGGGCAAGCAGGGCATCGTGGGTGCCGGCCGTGACGGTATCCACGCCACGGATACCGCCGCCACCAGCGACGATCAGATCATCACCTTTACCAACAGCGATCCCAATGTAGTGGACCTGACCAACCCCGTGATCCGTGCCACCTCCAACCGTGATCTGCCCGATGAGTGCGCCTTTGTGGACGCCAGAGATCCCGGCAATGCCGTCATCACCGCCACCGCCACCAGCACCACCCAGGATACCGTCCAGTGCTTCGTCACTGTGGTACTCAAGCGGTACGACGGCATTCAGGCCACCCAGGATACCATTCATCTGAAGCTGGGCCAAGGCGCGGACCTCACGCAGTACCTGACCCTGCTGGACGAGTCCGGCGTGGTGATCCCGGAGCTGAATCCCGTCAACTACACCAGCCTCGACGGGAGCATTCTCTCCGTGGATGAGTCCGGCCACGTCACCGCTCTGCACACCGGCACCGGCATGGTGCGGGCGCTGTTGAACACCGGTGACTACGCCCTTATCGCCGTGGAGGTCACCTGCGATCACGACCACACCACCCGCACCGAGACCCCCGCCACCTGTACCGAGGACGGCTCTGTCACCGTCATCTGCGATGACTGCGATGAGGTACTGTCCACCGAGACGCTGCCCGCCACCGGTCACAGCACCGTGGTGAAAAACGCCAAGGACGCCACCTGCACCGAGCCCGGCTACACCGGCGATAAGGTCTGCACCGTCTGCAGCGAGACCGTCGAGACCGGCGAGACCGGCGAGGTCATCCCCGCCGCCGGCCACAGCTACAAGGACGGCAAGTGTACCGTCTGCGGCGCCGCCGATCCCAACGCCAACAGCGGCGGCAATACCGGCAATAACGGCACCGACAGCCCCAACACCGCTGACGGAGCCGCCATGGGTCTGTGGCTGAGCCTCATGACCGTGGCCGCTCTGGCCGGAGCCGTTCTGGTGGCCGGTAAGACGCCTGATTCCCCCCTTTCGCAGCGCTCCTCTTAAGCGATAAAAGCCCTTGGCGGCACAGCCCCTTGGTAGCAAGACCCCTTGGCGGCAAAGCCCCTTGGTAGCAAAGCCCTTCGGCGGCGTAGCCCCTTGGCGGCGTAGCCCCTTGGCGGCGTAGCCCCTTGGCGGCGTAGCCCCTTGGTGGCGTAGCCCCTTCGGCGGCAAGGCCCCTTGAAATAGCGCATCTCTCTTTCTGTAAAGGCGGAGGGGGGACCCAGTAGGGTCCCCCTCCGCCTTTTGCTTTTCCGAATCCACCCGGCTTCTCCGCCGTCGCCTGATTTCCCGCTGCTTCCTGATTTTCTCGATACCGTTTCATCTTCTGATACGATTCGATTTTTGCTGCCACTTTTCCCTGATGCCGCCACGCTGCCAGAATCGAAAAATCCAGAGCGGCTCTGTGGCCCTTCTGCGCCTCAGTATTTTCTCCATGCGAAATATTCAAAAAATTCATGCTCCCAGCAGGAAAATTTTTCCGAAAAATCATTGCTATTTCTCCGGATCTCGTATATACTGGGAGGTGTATAGGTCATTCCTCCCTGCGCCGCAAGCAGGTGAGCTCTCCTCCTGTACAGCCGCATCCGGCGGCAAGCAGGCGGGGAAGGCAAAATTGCCTCCCCCGCCTGTTTTTTGCTGTTTTTCTATTCTGCCGGTATTCGTATTTTCAGCGTTGTCATTGCTCCGTATTTTCGCTCTCACGGCTCTGCTATCGTTCCGGTACCTGCGCTTTCGGCACTGCTGCCGGACCGGCTTTTGCACTTCTCCGGCTTCCTTGATTGGCCCGATATTCCCCCGTTTCCGACTCTGTCATCGGCATGGATCCCGCCTTTTCCCGGCGCTGCTATCATCTCGGCTCCTGCTTCTTTTCGGTGCCGATCATATGCCGGTATTTTCTCTTTTTCGGAATCGATAGCAGTCCGGTGCCTGGAAGTTTTTTCTCTGCCGGTATTCCGTTTTGGATTTCAAAGGGGGCTGCTTTTATCCCTTTGAGTTTTTGCGCTGTCGTTTTTTCGGTCTGCATCCGCCGGTTTTGTCCAGTTACTGCCCCATTTTCTGACCTTGGAGCGTCCCGGTTTTTGTCCAGCTTTTGTCCAGCATTGGACGCCTTTTTGTCCAGCCGCCGGTGGTGCCTCCCTTATTGAACCTCTTTGGGAAGCTTCTTATCCTCCGGTTTCGATCCGCAGGGGGCCTTCGGTTTTTTATCCTTCACCAAGATCACCGAGGTGATGAGCGCCGTCAGGGGGACCGCCAGAATGACGCCGATGCTGCTGGCGATGCCGCTGATAACCTCCGTGGCCATATAGGGGGAGCTGATGAGCTGCCGGGGATCCAGCCCCAGTGAATACAGATAAATGATGAAGGACAGGCCGCTGCCCAAAAATGCCAGGATCAGGGTGTTGGTCATGGTACCCACCATATCCCGGCCGATATTCATACCGGAGCGGAACAGAGCCCGGCCGTCCCGGTCCGGGGCCACGGTATGTACCTCCGTCAGCGCAGAGGAGATGCTCATGGCCACGTCCATCACGGCGCCCAGCGCACTGATGACTACCCCCGCCACCAGCAGGCCCCGCAGGCCCAGAGGCGTACCCGTCTGCCGCAGCTGCAGCAGCGGTTCCACATCCGTCAGCCGCAGGCCGTCGATCCGCAGAAGGCTCTGGGACAGCAGGGCGAACAGCAGCGCCAGCGCCGTACCGGCCACCGTACCCAGCGCAGCACACACCGTCTTGCGGCACACGCCGCCCAAGATCACCATCGTCACCACGGTGATGTAGGCGCACACCAGAAACACCGTCAGCAGCGTGGACGCTCCCTTCATCAGCAGGGGGATCAGGATCCAGAACAGGCACACCAGCGTCACTGCCAGCGCCACCAGAGACTTGGCTCCCACCTTGCCGCCCACCAGCACCGTTGCCAGCAGGAACAGGCCCACGGTCACCGCCAGACCCACCGCCCGGTCATATTCGTACACCGTGGCGGTATGGCTGCCGTCGCTATAAGTGGAGATCAGCAGCACCGCCCGCTGCCCCACCTTCAGGGGCTGGCCGTACAGCGGCCCCACATAGTTATACACCTGCATGGTCTCGCCCTTGTACTGGCCGGAGCGCACCTGCGCCAGCAGCAGCTGCTCCCCCCGATAGCCGCCGTCAGCCACGGCATCTGCCTCGGTATTGTCCGACAGGATATCCGTGACGACGCCGGTCTCGTACTCGGCATATTCATCCCCTCGGGGCTGGGGCTGCTCAAAGGTCACAGCCGCCATCCGCACGACGATGAACAGCACCAGCGCCGCCGCCAGAATGACGCAGCTCCACCGGTTCCTGCTCCACCAGGCCCCGGCTGTCAGCCGGTCCGCATTCCCCTTCTTCCGCTTCATGGGCGTTTCCTCCGTCAATGATATTTGGTTACAGCATAACAACTTCCGCCCCTGATGTCAATAGTGTTCACTAGTCAGCTACATCTGTCAATAGACTTTGCAGATATTATACAAACTTATTGCACGTTTCTGACAAAATCATTGAAAAAGGGGTAGCCATTTGGGTAGCTTTATGATAGACTGTTATCATCGGTCAAAGGCGGTATGTACGGCCAAAAGCGGCGTACACGGTTTTGACCGGCAGCACGATACACGAAAGGTTTGTTTTCGCTCAACGGTATCCCCCACAGTCTGCCTGTCCCGGCCGGTCGGAACCTTTGACGTCACCTCCGTGCCAATAACAGGATAGCTTGTGGAAGGTCGTCTGCCCGCCGGATGCGGGTCAGGCGGCTTTGTACTATCTCCGGGGGGACGGAAGGACAGAAGCAGGCCGCCGTGTAAACGTGTAATATTGAACAGGAGGGATTTCATTGAAGAAGAGAGGACTCAGCAGTCGGATCATGTCCGTGCTGCTGTCGCTGATGATGCTGCTCTCGCTGCTGCCCACAGCAGTTCTGGCAGACGAATCAGCGACAAAGACCTACACCAAGGTCACGTCCGCCGATGAACTGGTCACCGGCGAGTATGTGATGGTAGCCAACAACGGCTACGCCCCCGGTGTGCTGGACGGCACATGGGTCACGGCAGTGGCCGTGACAGCTGCCAACGATCAGGTCATTGATCCCACGGGCGGCGTCTGGACGCTGACCGTGGGCAAGAATGGCACCATCCTCAGCGACGCCAATGGCAAGGCCATTGCCCCCAGCGGCGGCAACAACAATGGCATTAAAAGCGGCAGCTATCAGTGGGCCGTGGATTTCGATGCCACCGACGGGACCTTTACCTTCGCCGGACAGGGCGATGACACGGTCAAGCTGGCCAGCAACGCCAGCGCCCAGAACAAGTTCCGTGCTTACAGGGACGCCACTATCACCAAGACCCCCGGCGGCTACCCCTGCCACTTCACCCTCTATAAGCTGGGCGGCGGGCTGGAGCAGGTAGCTGCCCCCACCGGTACCGCCTCCGGCGATGTGAAGGTGGGCGACACCGTGGCCTTTGCCTGCAAGACGGCGGATGCCACCCTGCGGTACAAGGTGGATGACGGCGCCTATCAGGACTACACCGGCCCTGTGACCATCACCGCCTCCTGCACCATCACCGTCAAGGCTGTGAAGGACGGCATGACCGACAGTCAGGAGGTCGTGTTCACCTACAAGGCCTATCGTCTGGTAGACAAGTACGTCAAGACCGCTGCCCTCACCGGCGGCGACAAGGCGGTCATTTTCAACGCCGGCAACGGCTTTGCCGTCAGCTCCACCGTGATGGGCAATTACTACCTGACCCCCGTGGCCGCCACGGTGGAAAAGGATGTGCTCACCGCCAACGCCATGGATGCGCTGGTCTGGGATGTCACCGCCAACGATGACGGCACCTATACCTTCACCCAGGACGGCAAGACCCTGACGCTGGGTGAAAATGACGGCAAGTTCCATCTCAACGTGGCCGCCAACGGCACCACCCGCTGGGATGTGGAGACCTGCAATGCCGAGAACGCCTCCTACTACCTCTCCGGCAACGGCGTCACCGGGCAGTACGGCAAGGTCTACCTGGAATACTTCGCCAAGTTCACCGAGTTTACCGCCTACTGCACCAGCACTGACCGGCTGAAGGAAGCGGACTTCGGCATGACCTTCTACAAGCTGACGCAGGAGAAGCAGTACGTGGACGCCACCCCGGAGCCTGATCCGGAGGAGCCCGCCACCGTACCCATCCGCACGGCGCTGGAGGGCGCCACCGACACCGAGTTCACCGTCAAGGGCGTTGTGACACTGGTGGACGGCCAGAACTACTATCTGCAGGACGCCACCGGTGCTATCTGTCTGCGGCTGGCCGCCAAGACCGATGAGATCGCTCTGGGCGACACCATCATCGGTACCGGCAAGCGGGCCGAGTTCAGGGGCATGGCGCAGCTGGGCAGCGGCACCTTCGTCAAGTCCAGCGGCCTGACCCTGAACGCCAAACCCACCACCATCGCCGCCCTGACCGCCGACGATGTGTGTACCTATGTGCAGCTGAAGGGGCTGGAGATCACTGAGATCTACGACAACAACGGTCAGTACGCCAACCCCAACGTCACCTTCAAGGATGCCGACGGCAAGACCATCCAGCTCTATAAGGCAGTTCTGCCCAAGAACGGCGACAGCTGGGCCTTTGCCGTGGGCGACAAGGTAGATGTTACCGCCGCCGTGGGCACCAACAACGGTACCCTGCAGCTGCGGAATACCGTTGCCGACGAGATCCGGGCCGCCGGTTCCGTCAATGACCCCATCACGGACGACATGATCCCCGACGGGACGCTCACCGTCAAGGAGGCCGGGGCCATCACCACCAAGACCGAAAATGTCTCCGTGGTGGGTCAGGTGGTGTATCACTACGGCAACGCCTATAACGGCGCTGCCAGCATCAACTCCATCATTCTGGAGGACGTCATCGGCGGTGAGATCTACGGCTTCCAGGTCTATGATTACGCCAACCACGCCAACTATAAGGTAGGCGACGTGGTGAAGGTCACCGGCACCGTCAGCCTCTACGGCGGCGTGCCTCAGATGCAGTCCCCTGCCATGGAGGTGGTAAAGGCCGGCGTGGAGGCCATCCCCGCACAGGAGATCACCGTCTCCCAGATGGGCGCCGACTATCTCAGTGAGTACGTCTACATCAAGGACGTGACGCTGGGCACCTACAACGCTTCCGGCAGCACCCCCGTCACCGACGCCACCGGCAGCACCAAGCTCTTCAAAGGTGTGCCGCTGCCCGCCAATACTACTGAGGCCGATGTCACGGCCCTGTATGCCTGCTGCTCCGCCTATAACGGCACCTATCAGCTCCGCAACGGCGCCAGCACCGACTACGTCACCAACGTGACGCCTCCCACCCCCGGTAAGCTGCCTCAGGCCGGCGATCAGGTGGTCATCTACAACCAGAACGCTGAGGCGGTTCTGGCGGAGCAAAATGACAACACCGACAGCCCCGCCATCAACAAGGCGGCCGCCACCATTGCCAACGGCAAGGCTGTCTGCTCCAACGGCGCCGTGGTCTTTACCGTGGAAAAGAGCGGCGAGTACTATCGCTTCCGCAACGACACCTACGGCTATCTGTGTGCCAACGGCACCGGCAACAACGCCTTCTATTCCCTCACCGCCAGTGAGGACGCCGACTGGCTGGTCCGGGAGTGCTCCGGCAACGTGGGCGGCTACGAAATGGAAAGCCGCACCGCCAAGTATAACGGCAAATACAGCCAGTGGCTGGAGTATTACAGCGACAGCTTCAAGGTGTACAGTATGTACAGCTCCACCGGTGATCTGGACTACACCATCTACTCCTTCTCCTTCTATCCCGTGGCGGAGGGGACGGAGCTGACCGGCGGCATCGTGAATATGCCCGCCGTGGTCATCGACCACCTGTATGACGCCTATGTGGGGCAGGCCTACACCTTTAGCTTCACCGTGGATGCTCCCTTCGGTGTCAAGGGCGACATGACCGCCACGCTGGCGGGCGAGGCCCTGACTGTCACCGAGGAGGAGGGTGTTTACACCGTCACCATCCCCGTGGAGAAGGTGACGGGCGACAAACTCACCGTAACCATCAGCGGCGTGGACAATCAGGGCAAGGCCATCACCCGCACGGTGGAGATCCCCGTGAAGGACGAGCCGGTGTTCTCCGATCCCACGCCCATGCGGGGCGTTCAGACCGGCAGCAACAAGCGGCCCGCCATCTCTGTGGCGCTGGCCAATGCCGGGACGGAGCCCACCATCACCATGACGGTGAACGGCAAGACCGTGGATGCTGTGTATGAAGGCGGCCGTGTCACTTACACGCCCGCTGCCGACCTCACCGACGGACGCACGGAGGTGGTGGTCACCGCCAAGCGTGCCGACGGCAAGGAGGCCAGCTTCAACTGGTTCTTCACCGTGGGCAAGACCCAGTATCAGCTGTACTTCGGTCAGCTTCACAGCCACACCCAGTATTCCGACGGCTCCGGTACGCTGACCTCTGCGCTGGACTACATCAAGAGCATCCCCGCCAGCGCCAACGTGCAGTTCGTGGCCTTCACCGACCATTCCAACTACTTCGACTCCAAGACCAAGGCTAACGTGGAGGGCGCTCTGTATGACACCTCTCTGGTGAAGGACTCCGACGCCAACCACAGCTGGAGCACCTATAAGAGCACCATCGATGCCTTCAACGCCGAGAACGCCGGTTCCATGGTGGCGCTGGGCGGCTTCGAGATGACATGGTCCGGCGGCCCCGGCCACATCAACACCTTCAACACCCCCGGCGTGGTCTCCCGCAACAACACCACCCTCAACAACAAGACCGACGACGCCGGTATGAAGGCCTACTACGCTCTGCTGAGTCAGGCCGAGGGCGTGGACTCCATCAGCCAGTTCAACCATCCCGGCACCACCTTCGGCAACTTCAGTGACTTCTCCTACTGGGATCCCGTCATTGACAGCCGTATGTATATGGTGGAGGTGGGTAACGGCGAGGGCCAGATCGGCGCCGGCGGCTACTATCCCAGCTATGAGCAGTACATCATGGCGCTGGATAAGGGCTGGCACCTGGCTCCCACCAACAACCAGGACAACCACAAGGGCCGCTGGGGCAATGCCAACGACGCCCGTGACGTTATCCTCACCGACAACTTCACCGAAAAGGGCATCTACGAGGCCATCCGGGCCCTGCGGATGTACGCCACCGAGGATAAGAACCTGGAGCTGGGCTACACCGTCAACGGTCAGATGATGGGCTCCAGTATCACCGAGGTCCCCGATAAGCTGAATCTTGAGGTCACCGTCAACGATCCCGACAAGAGCGACTCCATCTCCAAGGTGGAGGTGGTGGTCAACTCCGGCAAGGTGGTCCACACCTGGTCCGACCCCGCCGAGCTGAATCAGGGCAGCCTGTCCGTGACGCTGGATCCGGATTACAGCTACTATTTCATCCGTGTCACCGAGGGTGACGGCGATCTGGCGGTCACCTCCCCCGTATGGGTGGGTGAGAGCCTGAAGCTGGGCATCTCCAACATGGTCTGCGGCACCGCCACCCCCGTCACCGACGAGGAGCTGACCCTGACCACCACCCTCTTCAACAGCGAGGACACCGATGCCACCATCAAGTCCCTGACCTACACCATCGGCGGCACCGTCATCGGCGTGGATAAGGGTGAGGGCGACAAGGGCTACACGCTGGGCAAGAGCAGCACGCTGGATGTCTCCTTCCACTACACCCCCACCGCCGCCCGTGTGTTCACCGTTCAGGTCACCGCCGTGGTGGAGCAGAACGGCAAGGAGTACACCTTCACCAAAACCATCGATCTGGATGTGCTCAATGCGGATGCACTGGTGTACATCGGCATCGACGCCTCCCACTACAACGAGTATGTGGCGGGCAACTACAAGGATTCCATGGGCAACTTCGGCAATCTGGCCGCTAAGTACAGCGTCCGGACCGTGCAGCTGAACTCCAGCGAGGAGCTCATCGCCGCCTGTGGCAATCCCAAGTTCAAGGCTCTGATCCTCACCGCTCCCAGCCGCCGTCTGGAGGCCGCTCAGGCCGATCCCAAGACGTACAGCGCTGACGAGCTGGCGGCCATCGACGCCTTCAACGCAGCCGGAGGCACCGTCATTCTGGCGGGCTGGTCCGACAACTACGAGAACTACGACGTCATTCAGAGCAACCCCGCCATCAAGCACATGGCAGCCACCCAGAATGAGGTGCTGGCGGCCCTGGGTTCCAGCCTCCGCATCAGCGACGACGCCACCTATGACGACGTTCGCAGCGCCGCCGACGGCGTGGATAAGTGGCGGCTGTACTTCAGCTCCTACAACATGGACAATCCCCTGATGGACGGCGTGGAGGTCGATCCCGACCATCCCTATGACAAGCTCTACACCGAGCGCTTCAGCCACTACGGCGGTGCGTCCATCTATGCCGTGGACGCAAGCGGCCATGCCACCTCCACGCTGCCCGCTGCCGTGTCCCCCGTGGTGTATGGCCATGCCACCACCTACTCCGTGGACGTGGATCAGGACGGTCTGGGCGGCGCCGGTACGCCCAAGTATGCCTTTGCCGAAAACGACAGCCGCCTGATGGTCATGGCCACCGAGCAGCTAGAGGGCCGTGGCATGGTGGTGGTCTCCGGTGCGGCCTTCATGTCCAACTTTGAGGTGCAGGCCAGCATCAGCGACAACGGCTCCGAGAAGAACTACTCCAACTACAAGATCTGCGAGAATCTGCTGCGGCTCATCAACCCCGTGCAGATCACGCCCATCGCTGAGGTACAGGCCCAGACCGAGGACGGCTACAAGTACACCATCGAGGGCGTGGTCACCTCCAACGCCTCCGGCTACGACAAGGAAACGGCCTTCTTCGACTGCATCTACGTGCAGGACGAGACCGGCGGCATCAACTGCTTCCCCGTGGCCGGCGACTTCAAGATCGGCGACCGGGTGCGTGTGTCCGGCACCACCAGCTCCTATCAGGGTGAGCACCAGCTGGCCGTCACCGACATCGTCAAGCTGGGCGAGGGTGAGGCCGTGACCCCCAGAGAGGTCACCTCCACCCAGGTCAACGACGGCTCCGTGCTGGGCCAGCTCATCACCCTGAAGGGCTATGTGGTGGGCATCGAGATGGCCAACGGTCTGGTGCAGACCATTCTGGTTCGTGACAGCGCCGGTGTGGTGTCACGTGTGTTCATCGACGGTTACATCTGCCCCAACGACGAGGTGAAGAATCTGGAGCAGGGCTGCGAGATCTCCGCCACGGGTCTGGCCTCCTACGACAACACCTTTGTGCTGGCCGACGGCACCGCTATGGCCCCTCGTATCCGCATCAGCAACCGTGCCGACATCATCTGCACCGCCCACACCCACCAGTTCGGTGAGTGGGTCGTCACCACGCCCGCCACCTGCACCGGGGACGGCGTGGAGACCCGCACCTGCCCCTGCGGTGAGACGGAGACCCGTGTGCTCCCCGCCACCGGTCATACGGATGCGGACAAGGACGGCAAGTGCGATACCTGCGGCGCTGAGCTGAATCCCGTGGATCCCAGCAAGCCCGATCAGCCCGGTAAACCCGACCAGCCCACCGATCCCACCAAGCCCGCCACCGGCGACGAGAGCCGTCTGGTGCTGTGGGTCTCCCTGATGGGGATCACGGCCATGGCCGGTGCGGCCCTGCTGGTTGGCAAGAAGCGCCGGGGATAAGGGAAAATCTTCCGACGCATGACCACCCGCCGCAAGGCATAAGCGCATAAGCGAAAAGGCGGGACCCTTACGGGTCCCGCCTTTTATCTGCCACCTGCGGGCCGTGATGCGCCGTTTACAGACTGTGATCCGCCCTTGTTAGAATCAGCAGAGGGTCTCTCCCGTGGGAAAGGCCCTCTCCTGCCCCACTCCATTGTCTTGCGCCGAGAGGGACGCCCGCAGCATACAGGAGAGCGCATAAGGGAAGGGACACGGGGTGCTTCCGTGTCCCTCCCCTTATGCCATTTTCTGCGCCCGTCAGTCCTTATGGCACTGGCCATGCATGGCGCAGTGGGCGCATCCGGCCCCGCAGGAGGACTTCCCCTGTTTTTTCTGCCGGATCAGGCTCCGGACGATCAACGCTACGATGACAATGAGTCCTATACAAATCAAAATGGTGCCTACATTCTCGCTGATCCATTGCAGCATGGAAACTCACTCCTTTTCAAAAATACTTGGAAAATGTTGGAACACCGGCCCGATAGGGCGGCGTGGGTCCCGTCTCCCGAAGGAGACGGAACCGCTGGCCTTGCGTACCGATGTGAAAAGATGGATCGGCTGCTTACACCTTGGCGCTGAGCTTGGTGGCCTCCTTGTAGGGGCGCACCAGCATATAGACGATCATGGCCAGCGCAGCCAGAGCAGCGATGAGGCCGATGATGTTCAGGCTGCCGGTGAAGGCGTTGCCGAACTGGTTGATCATCAGGCCGACGAGATAGGCGAAGCCGCACTGATAGCCGATGGCGAACCAAGTCCACTTGTGGTTGTTCATCTCACGCTTGATGGCGCCGATGGCGGCGAAGCAGGGAGCGCACAGGAGGTTAAATACCAGGAAGCTGTAGCCGGTGATGCCGGTGAAGGCCTGAGCGATGTTCTGGTACACGGTGCCGTCGCCGCCGCCATACAGGATACCCAGCGTACCCACGATGTTCTCCTTAGCCACCAGACCGGTGATGGAGGCCACGGTCGCCTGCCAGTTGCCCCAGCCCAGGGGCTTGAAGATCCAGCAGATGGCGCCGCCGATGGCAGCCAGAATGGAGGAGTCGATCTCGGACTCATCCAGCATACGGAAGGTACCGTCCACCCAGCCGAAGTAGGTGGTGAACCACACGAAGATGGTGGACAGCAGGATGATGGTGCCGGCCTTCTTGATGAAGGACCAGCCACGCTCCCACATGGAGCGCAGGACGTTGCCCAGTGTGGGCCAGTGGTAGGCAGGCAGCTCCATGACGAAGGGAGCGGGGTCGCCGGCGAACATCTTGGTCTTTTTCAGCATGATACCGGAGATGATGATGGCGGCCATGCCGATGAAATAAGCGGAGGTGGACACCCATGCGCTGCCGCCGAAGATGGCGCCGGCGATCATGGCGATGAAGGGGACCTTGGCGCCGCAGGGGATGAACGTGGTGGTCATGATGGTCATACGACGATCACGCTCATTCTCGATGGTACGGGAGGCCATGATGCCGGGTACGCCGCAGCCCACGCCGATGAGCATGGGGATGAAGGACTTACCGGACAGGCCGAACTTGCGGAACACACGGTCCAGAACGAAGGCGATACGGGCCATATAGCCGCAGGCCTCCAGGAAGGCCAGCATCAGGAACAGCACCAGCATCTGAGGCACGAAGCCCAGCACGGCGCCGACACCGGCCACGATACCGTCAAGGATCAGGCCGCTGAGCCAATCGGCTGCGCCGGCAGACTCCAGACCGCTCTCCACCAGAACAGGCACGCCGGGGACCCACACGCCGTAGTCGGCGGGATCGGGGGCGTCAAAGCCGTTCTCGTTGAGGTAGGCCACGGCGTCCACATAGGTGACACCCACGGTGCTGTCCTCGTCGGCACCCTCGGGGATGGTGTCGTAGTAGGCGGTCATGGTGTTGATGGCCAGCGTCTCCTCATCCTCCACGTCCACGGTGGCGGTGGCGTTGCTGCTGGCGGTGAAGCCGTTCATCTGAGCGGTGACGGCAGAGGGATCAAAGTCATCGGCCTCGGTATCGATCTCGATGCCCAGAAAGGCCTCCACAGCCTGCAGGGAGGCGGTGTACTCGTCGTTGACCTCGTTATAGGCCTTGGAGCCGATACCCAGCAGGTGCCAGCCGTCGCCGAACACGCCGTCGTTGGCCCAGTCGGTAGCGGGGGCGCCCACGGCCACCATGGCGATCCAGTACACCAGGAACATCACCAGAGCGAAGATGGGCAGGCCCAGCCAGCGGTTGGTGACGATCTGGTCGATCTTATCGGAGGCGGAGAGCTGACCCTTGCGCTTCTGCTTGTAGCAGCCCTTGATGATCTCGGCGATGTAGACATAGCGCTCGTTGGTGATGATGCTCTCGGCATCGTCATCCAGTTCCTTCTCGGCGGCCTGAATGTCCGTCTCGATGTGCTGCATCACGTCGGCGGGGATGCTGAGCTTTTCCAGCACCTTGTCGTCACGCTCGAAGATCTTGATGGCGTACCAGCGCTGCTGTTCCTCGGGCATGGTATGTACGGCGGCCTCCTCGATGTGGGCAATGGTATGCTCCACGGGGCCGGAGAAGGTGTGCATGGGGATGGTCTTGCCGTTCTTGGCAGCCTCCACGGCGGCCTCGGCGGCCTGTACCGCCTTCTGGTACGGCACGGCGTCGATCAGGAACAACGGTTGTCCCTTGTGTACCACTGCTCCTTCGTCCACGCAAAGTTTGGTGATGTAACCGCTCACGCGCGCACGGATCTCGATATCCTGTTGCCCTTTGATCGTAGCGGGATACGCGCTGTTGAGCTCCTGACTCGTGGGTTCAACAGTCATTACAGCCAAAGAGAGCGCGGGCATGCCTCCCTGTTGCGAATTTCCGCAGGAGAACGCCAGCAAAGCGGTCAGCGAGTACGCTGCGCCTTTCACGAAAGCCCCGATGGCTTTCCTTTTCTTCATTTTTTCCATATGCTTACCAACAAATTGATTATAATCGTTTGAAACTTTACGAAACACCGTGCAAAACTAATAATTATTAACGACATCCCATCCGGTTTGTTATCCCGGAGAGATGTTTTTTACGCCCAAAAACGACAAATCGAACATTACACCGGGATATCCTAACATCCCTAACACCAAAACGGACACGAATACGTCCACCCAGGAAAGGCCGCCGCTACGGAAACTACG
>ERZ772881.1458-NODE-1458-length-20898-cov-7.709255_pt1 | contig 20898 bp, 8 predicted proteins | sample MGYA00580581_ERZ772881 | MGnify/ENA primary metagenome ERZ772881 (study PRJEB29015, sample SAMEA2737668) | human gut metagenome | biome: human gut; feature: human-associated habitat; material: faeces | place: China | collected 2012 ...
CAGCTGCACAGGGATGTGCTGCTCGGCGGTGAAGTCGAACCAGCGGCCGTCGAGGGACACGGAGGTAACGGTGTCCACGTCCACCATACGGTTGAAGATGTATACCGCGTGAGCGAAGGGGGCGGTCTCGCCGTCGCCGTAGATGTAGCCCAGCACCCAGTTCATCAGGTTCTGGCTGTCGCTGCTCACCACATAGGAGGTGCCGTCGGCATAGTGCAGGGTCAGCTCCTGAACGGTCAGCTCCTGCGCGGGGGAGGCATTGTCCATGGTGATGCCCACGGCGGAGATGCGGGCCGTTTCGCCGTTGGCGGCGGTGAAGGTCCGGACGGGGGCATAGGCGCGGGGCTGGATGGCCACGGCGTAGGGCTCCTTGCCCTCCGCGCCGCCGTCGTAAACGGTGAAGTAGAGGTTGTCGCCCTTCTGATACGTCTCGCCGGCGGCAAAGTAGGCCACCACGTCCAGATGGGTGGCGGTGCTGGTGGTCTTGTCCACGTGGAGCTTGACATTGATGCTGCCGCCCTGCTGGTAGTCGGGGGAGCGCAGGTACATGCGGGGCTCCAGCGGCAGGCCGTAGACCTCGCCGTAGCCGGCCTCCTCATAGGACACGCCCTCGGGATCGTCCACGGCGTAGGTCAGGATGCCGCAGCCGCTCTCGTCGATGAGGAATGTCCCCAGTGTGATGGTGGTGCTGCCAACGGTGAGGCCGGCGTCCAGCTTGGACAGGTAGTCGCCCACCAGGCGCTGCACCGTCTCCACATCGCCGGGGATACGCTCCATGTCCGGTACGGTGATGAGCTCACCGGAGTTGCCCTCCACCGTGGGGGCGGAGGCGTCCATATCGTCGGTGAAGGCGTGGAGCGTGGTGTCGCTGACGCCGTCGGCGGGGGTCACGTCCGCCTTGATGAGATGCACTACGCCGGCTGCTGCGGCCACCGTCAGCATCAGGGCGGCGGCGATGGCGATGACCACACCCTTGCGCAGGGTGCGGTGGGTCTTTTTGCTGTTCTCCATGGTTTTCTGAACCTCCATCAGTGTGTCGGGGGAGGCGTGCAGTGTGGAGAAGGTCTTTTGGAAAAGTTCGTGCTCTGTCATGTCTGCGGCACCTCCGATAAAATGTGTTTCAGCTTTTCTCTGGCGCGGGCCAGCCGTGTGCGCACCGTTTCCTCCGGTATGTCCATGAGGCCGGCGATCTCCTTCTGGCGGTAGCCCTCGTAATAGTACAGCAGCACCGGCACGCGGTAGCGCCGGTCCAGAGCCATCACCGCCTCAAACAGCTCCTGACACTGGGGCTCCTCAAAGGTCAGGCTGTTTTCATAGTCGGCGATGTCCTCCGTCCTGTGCCACGGGGCGCGGAGTATATTTTTGCACCGATTGACCGTAACGCGGATCAGCCAGTTCTTCACATGGGCGTCGTCATCGAACGCCTTGTCCGTTTTGTACAGCTGCAGCAGCACGTCCTGGGTCACATCGTCGGCGTCGGCGGGGGAGCGCAGATAGCTGTACGCCACCCGGAACACCGTATCCATATATCGCTCTGCCAGAGGGGAAAACTGTTGCTCTGTCATAGATCGATCTCCTTGCTGTCTGAAAGGCCCTTCATACTACATACACGTGGGGACGGTGAAATGTTTCATCGACAAAAAAATTTTTATTCCCGGGAATGAGCACATCATGTGGAAAACGAAAAGCACGGCATGGCGCGAGGCATTCGCGTCATGCCGTGCTTTTTACGCTTCCGATGGCGGCTCCGTCTCAGGAAGTCTGCGCGTGGGGGACGGATGCTTTCTTCTTACGGACACGGGGGACAAATTTTCGTAACGTCTGCGCCAGCAGGGACGCGTCTATCGGCTTGGCGACATGGGCGTTGAAGCCGGCGTCCAGACTCTGCTGGATATCATCGGAGAAGGCGTTGGCGGACATGGCGATGATGGGGATCTCCGCAGCGTCGGGACGGTCCAGCGCGCGGATGGCCCGCACGGTGTCCAGACCGTTCATCACCGGCATCATGATGTCCATGAGTATCACGTCAAAGGCACCCTCCGGCGCGTCGGCGAAGGCGTCCAGCGCCTCCTTGCCGTTCCAGGCGCGGGTGACGGAGGCGCCGCGATCCAGCAGCAGGAACTCGGCGATCTCCATGTTCAGCTCGTTGTCCTCCGCCAGCAGGACGTGGATGCCCTCCAGCCAGGAGGAACCCTCCGTCTCCTCCTCATCGGGGTCGGGGGCGTAGTGGCGGTCGATCTCAAAGGGCAGGGTGACGCAGAAGGTGGTGCCCACGCCCTTCCGGCTGGTGAAGGTGATCTGGCCGCCCATGGCCTCCACCAGACGCTTCACGATGGACAGGCCCAGGCCCGTGCCCTGATAGCGGGTGCGGGCATCGTCGGACTCCTGCATGAAGGGCTCGAAGATGTGCTGCTGGAACTCCTCGCTCATGCCGATGCCGTTATCGGCGCAGGTGAACTGGTAGACGGCGCTGTCGCCGTCGGCAGGGAGCGCACGGCCGGTGAGCCGGATGCAGCCGCCGCTGCGGCCGTACTTGATGGCGTTGCTCACCAGATTCATCAGGATCTGGCGGAGGTGGGAGGGGCTGCCGATGAGACGGGGCGCGTTATCGGTGTCCCACAGGCACTCCACGGTGTAGGCGATGCCGTGCTCGGCGGCGTAGGGCTCGTTGGTGACACGGACCTCGTCCAGAATGTCCGCCAGAGCGAAGGACTTATGCTCCAGCTGGAGCTGGCCGCTTTCCAGCTTGCTCATATCCAGAACGTTATTCACCAGATCCAGCAGGGTGTTCAGGGCGGTGCCGGCCCGCTGGCGGCATCTGGTCTGAAGCTCCATGTCATTGGGGGCCTGAGCGGCCATGGCCAGGTAGCCCTGAATGCCGTTGACGGGGGTGCGGATGTCGTGGCTGATGCGGCGGAGGAACTCGCTCTTGGCCATGTTGGCCAGACGGGCGGACTGGGCCTCCTCCATGATCTGGGCCTGGTACTCAGCCTCCTTTGTCTTTTCACGGTTGATGTCCTGGAGCACCACCAGAACGTGGAGGGGGGCACCTTCCTCATCGAAGTCCACCGCCGTCACGGTGACGCGGCACCAGTTGACGGCATCGCCGCGGTAGGCCTGATAGTCGACGTAGAAGCTGTGGCGCACATCGGAGAGGTTGTCCCTGCGGAGGGTTTCGCGGATGGCGGCACTGCTCATCTGGCGGTCAAGCTCATCACGGTACTGCTCCAGCACCAGCAGATGGGTGAAGCGGTCCTTCAGCTTGGAGTAGCTGAGATCCTCCGGCAGGAAGCCGTCCAGCCATGGGGCAAGGAACACGGTGTCGAAGCGGTTCAGCTCCAGATCCACATAGAAAATGGTGAAGTAGATGTTCTCCAGAGAATGGAGCATGTTCACCGTCTTTTGCAGCTGGCTGTTGCTGCGGCGCAGCTCCCGCTGGCTGTCGGACAGCTCCCGGGTCTTGAGACCGAACAGCAGCACCCAAAAGACGCCGTACAGCGCGATGAACACTGCGGCGGCGGTGAGGGTGGAGGAAAAGACGGACAGGGCGGGGAAATAGATGTACAGGCCGTAATCCTCGCAGGCGGAGCGGGCGCCGTAATACAGATGTCCGCCGCAGCGGAACGATTGCAGGGCGCCGCCGCACTCCAGCCGGTTCAGGCAGTCCAGCACGGCGCTGTCATCGCCGATGCCGGCGGTGCTGGAGGCCAGCACCGCGCCGTCGCGGGTGATGAGGTAGGCGCCCTTGCGGTCCAGATGCAGGCCGGTGAGCAGGGTGGCCATGTCGACCTCCGTGTCGGCGAGAAGGCCGTTGGGCTGCTGGTAGAAGCCGATGACCACGCCGGGGGCGTCCCGCCGCGCCACGGCGCAGACATCATAGGAGACGCCGTCCTTCTCCAGACGCTGGGTGTAGATCTTGGCGGAGTCGATGAGACTCTCCAGCCGGGCGGAGGACGCGCCGTCCGGCCAGGCCATGCCCGCGTACTGACGGGTGTAGCCGGAGGCCTCCAGCTGCAGGTCCGCGTTGAGGAGGGCAACGCCGCTGAGCCGTATCTCGTCCACGAAGTCCTCCAGATAGGCGTTGGAGGCCAGGGTGGGGTCCAGCTCCAGATGGCGGCTGAGCGCCTGTACGCTGTCGGCCAGACGGAACAGGCTCTTGGTGCCGTCCGCCGATTCCAGCTTATGGAAGCTGATGCACTGCAGGCGTAGAGTGTCCAGCGTGTTGTCCGTCAGGGCCTGAGTGCGGCTGAGGCCGTTCCGGCCGGACAGGTCCAGGGTCAGGAGGAACAGCAGGATGCCGGCGAAGATGATAGGGACGACCCGCCACTGGAGGCGGGAGACGGTTCGCTTGATGTTGTTCACGGCGTCGTCCTCCCTAATGCGGTGTCGGCGCCCAACCCGAAGGACGCAGCGATGCGCTCCGTGGTGCCGTCGGCTTCCATGTCCGCCAGCGTCTGGGCCAGCAGGTCCCGCAGGGCGGTGTCGCCATCGGCGGCGAAGGCCACGCCCAGCTGGGCGTGCAGCAGCGGCTCATCCAGAAAGCGGTAGGATACGCCAGCCTTTTCCAGCGCACCGGCCAGCGCCTCGGCGTGGCTGGCGCAGGCATCCACATAGTATTTGCGCAGGGCGGTTGCCACCTGATCCATGTCCACCAGACAGTACAGGGCGCGGAGCTGGGGAATGCGGGCATCGGCGGGGTCGGAGAGGATGCTCTCGGCCTTGGAGCTGATCTGCACCGCCACGCGGCGGTCCGCCAGATCGGCCAGAGTGTAGATATCGCTGTCGGCGCGGACGGCCACCACCTGATCGCTGTACAGGTAGGGGCCGGCCCAGAGATAGGCGTTCTCCCGTCCGTTCATGGAGAAGCAGCCCCACAGGCAATCCACCTGGCCGCTTTCCAGAAGGAGATCCTTCTCGTCCCAGCTGATCTGCCGGAACACCGGCTCGTAGCCCATGCGGCGGCAGGCCTCCGTGGCCAGAGCCACATCCACGCCGGCGGCCTGACCGTTTTCGTCCAGATAGTTATAGGGGCGGTAATCGTCGCTGCCGATCACCAGCTCGGGGAGATCCCCGGACGGCTCCTCCTGAGCGCCGCAGGCGGCGGGCAGCAGGGCCAGCATCAGCACGGTCAGCGCGATGAGATATTTCCTGATGTTCACTGCTCCGGCGCCTCCTTGCTGTCGGGATCTGTGTCGGCATCGCCGCTGCGGCGGGACAGCAGGCGGGCGATGGCCAGCTCCAGTGCCTGTACGCTGACGGGCTTGGCGATGTGGCCGTCCATGCCGGCCTCCAGCGCCGCCTGACGGTCCTCCGCAAAGGCGTTGGCCGTCACGGCCAGAATGGGGATATGGGACAGCTGAGGGTCCGGCAGGGCGCGGATGCGCCGCGTGGCCTCGTAGCCGTCCATTCTGGGCATCTGCACGTCCATGAGGATCAGGTCATAGTGACCCGGGGCGGACCGGCGGACCTTTTCCACGGCTACGTCGCCATCGTCCGCTTCCTCCACCAGGAAACCGGCGCCGCTGAGGATCTCGCGGGAGATCTCACGGTTCAGGGCGTTGTCCTCCACCAGCAGGACGCGGCGGCCCACAGCGTGGAGCCGCTCCCCGCTCTCCGGCAGCTCCGGCGCCGCATCGGCGGCAGTGCCGGTGCGGAGGGTGTAGGTGCAGACGAACTCGGAGCCTTTGCCCGGCTCGCTGCGGCAGGTGATGGCACCGCCCAGCTCCTCCACCAGACGCTTGGTGATGGCAAGGCCCAGACCGGACCCCTCGATGCCGGAGACGACGCTGTTGTTCTCCCGCTCGAAGGCGTCGAAGACGCGGCGGCGGAACTCCTCGCTCATGCCGATGCCGTTGTCCTTTACGGTAAAGCGGTAGTCCGCAGTGCCGCTGCCGCGGCCGGTCTGGCTGACAGTGTAGGTGATGTGGCCGCCGGCGGGAGTGTACTTGATGGCGTTGCCGATGAGGTTCAGCTCGATCTGGTTCATCTTCAGGGCGTCAAAGTACGCCACGGGGTCCTGGACGTCGCAGACGACATCCAGCGTCAGCTGCTTTTTTTGCAGGTCCGCCTGAAACACGTATTTCACATTTTTCAGCATGGCGGGGATGTCGTGAGCCCTGATGTCCAGCGTCATCTTGCCGCTTTCGATGTAGGCCAGATCCAGCACGCTGTTGATAAGGCGCAGCAGATACTGGCCGGAGAGGTTGATCTTCTGCAGGCAGTCCGCCACGCGGGCGGGGTCGTTGACGTATTTTTCCGCCAGAGAGGAAAAGCCCATGATGGCGTTCATGGGGGTGCGGATGTCGTGGGACATGTTAAAGAGGAAGGTGCTCTTGGCGCGGTTGGCGCTTTCGGCGGCCTCCTTGGCCTGCCGGAGCTCCGCGGTGCGGCGCATATCATCATCGATGCAGCGGGTCATGGAGATGGAGTACACGTCGCCGGTGACGTTTTCCATCAGGATATTCCGGGTCTCCATCCAATGAACCTGACCGTCATCGCCGGTCTGGCGCACCTGCACATGGAGCAGGCGCTGGCCCCGCCGGTAGGCGTCCAGCTGGGCATCGCGGTTCATGAGGGCATGCAGCTTTTCGAAATCCTCGGGATAGGGCATGGTGGGCTTCAGGGAGTCCATCATCTCCTCCATGGTGAAGCTCTGGAACAGGCCCTCGTTGACGACGCTGTGGTTATAGACGGTGAAAGCCTCGTTTTTCGTCAGGTTCTCCTCCAGAATGAAGGGGTACACGGTGCTGGCGGCGGAGACGATCAGGTCCATGCTGGTACGGGTGCGGATGCGCTCGTGAGTCAGCTCCGTGATGTTGCGGATGCCGGACAGCAGGCGGGGCTTCCCGGGATCGCTGCGGTCCAGGATGAACTTGCTTTGCAGATGCTGGAGCTCGCCGCCGATGATGGCGTCATATTCGATATAAAGCTCCCGCTGGCGCTCCAGCAGGGGCAGCAGCGTGTCCAGCCGGGCGGTGCGGAGAAACCGGTCACGGTCCTGAGGGCAGACGAACTGCCGGGCGAACTTCTGCATGCCGTGGGTATAGTCGGCGTCGCCGCCGGTCCAGTCCTCCAGACCGCAGCTCTCCCGCAGGCGGAACAGTTCCTCCTGCTGGGTGTTCAGATCCACGCTGATCAGGCAGAGGTAGTCGTCGGCCACGCTTTGCAGCAGGGAGGTCATGCGGTCGCGGGAGCGCTGGGCCTGAGCGGCGGATACCTGCCGGCGGGTGAAATAGAGCAGCTGGGCTCCGATCAGCATCAGGATCACGACCAGTACCAGCATGGTGAGGTGCTGGTCCCTGTTGATCTCCGCCAGCATCTGGGCCGCCACCTGGGAGGGGAACAGCTGCAGGAGGGACCAGCCGGTGCCGGACACGGGCTGGATGCCGCCCTCGGACGCGCCGCCGCTGCCCACGAAGGAGAAGGTCATGGCCGTCTGATCGACGGCAGCCTCCAGCACGTCGCGGGCCTGGGACACCTGGAAATGGGAGAGAGCGGCGTCCAGATCCTCCATGTAGGCAAGGTTCGCGCGGTACTGGCCCAGAGAGCGGCCATTGGCGTCCACCAGCATGGTGAAGGCGGGGCAGCCGTAAAGCTCCGTCTCCAGCACGGCGGAGACAGTCTCCTCATCCAGGAGGCCGAGCAGCACGCCGATGACCTCATCGCCCAGCTGCACCGGCGCGTAAAAGCCGATGAACCTGGCGCTGTTGAAGCGGGACGCGGAGACGGAGATGATGCCGCTGCCGCCGCGGATACCGTCCATATAATAGACGCGGTCCGCCACCAGCGCCGTTTCCCCGTCGCTGGTATAGCTGACGCCATCGGCATCGATAAAGCGGATGCGGTCAAAGCCGGAGACCTGTTCCAGCTGGGCCAGATGGGTCATGTCCGCGCCGTCTTCGCCCAGCGCCTCACCGTACAGGCAGGCGGCGGAGGTGATGGCGGACAGCTTGTCCTGAAACACATCGCCCGCGTGCTGGGCCGTCCGGCCGCTGAGCACGCCGATGTAGACATCCAGCCGTTCCATCTGGCGCGTGTAGGTCCGGTGTGCCGCAGCGAGCAGCAGCACCATCACGGCAGCGAGCAGCAGGACGATATTAACCGCCATGTGCCTGACAAGGCGGAGGTGATTTTCCTTCATGGAACGGCCTCCCTTATACCGGCGCGTCACGTCTCCAGCTGTGCCAGGGTCTCTGTGACCAGCGCGTACTCCCGCGCCACGGCATCGTGCAGCGCACGGACGTTGTCCGGCATCACCGCGCTGCCCCGCAGGGCCTCGGTCATGGCGGCGCAGGCTTCGGCCAGACGGACAAGGCTCAGGTTCAGGGCGATGCCCTTCAGGGTATGGACGGCGCGGAAGGCTTCCTCGGCGCTGCCGCTGTCCACAGCCGCCGTCAGGCGGGCCATGCTGTCGTCGCGGGGCAGCATCCGCAGGAACCGGCCGATAAAGGCGTCGTTCTGCAGGCGGGCGGAGGCATCCTCGTAGCTTCCGCCTACGGCGGCGTAGAATTCAGTCAGTGTCATGGGTATTCTCTCCTTATTCCGTACAATATGGTTTATTCCTCATACACGACGGCACAGTTTTTGGTGCGCTTGGCGCGGTACAGAGCCAGATCGGCCTTGCCCACCAGCTCGGAGACGCGGGCGGAGCCGTATGCGCCGCCGATGCTCAGGGACAGGTGCAGATCCGGATACTCCGGTATCGTCAGGGCGGCCACGGCACGGCAGATGTCCTCCAGCTTCCGCGCCAGCACATGGGCGGGCAGGCCGTGGAACAGAAGGAAGAACTCGTCGCCGCCGTAGCGCACCAGTTCGTCCCCGCTGCGCAGCATGGAGCGCATGGTCTGAGCCGCGTGGAACAGCGCGGCGTCGCCGGCGGGGTGGCCGAAGCGGTCGTTGATCTCCTTGAAGTTGTCCAGATCGATCATGGCCAAGGCGTACTCGCCGGTGAGGCTGCGCAGGCGCTCGTCGTAATAGCGGCGGTTGAAGACCTGGGTGGCGGAGTCGGTATACACCTGACGGTTGCGGACCAGCAGCTGATTCAGGATGTTCTCCTCGCCGCTGCCTATCATATCGTCGGGGCGGATGGGGTTGACGCACTCCAGCGCGTAGGGGATGCCGTCCACCTCTACGCAGATGGCGATGACATAGAAAACGTCGTTGCCGATGGTCTCCACCTTGCTCTGGGTGGTGCGGGTACGCACCGCGTCCTGTGAGATACAGTGCTCACAGCGCTGACGCTTGCCCCAGATGGCATAGCAGTGATCGGTCTTATCCACAGAGTGGCCGTGGGCGTCGGAAGTCACCTGCATACAGATACCAGGGTCTACCAGCCGCACGGTCTGGAACATGGCGCGGTAGCTCTGCAGCACAGGGCCCAGCTGCTCCGCCGTGACGCGAAGCACGTCGTCCCGCCCCATGGTGACGGGCAGCAGGAGCTGGCGGTCCGCCAAATGGCCGACGGCGCGGTCATAGCGCTCCAGCCGTTCACAGTTGTCATCCATGTCGATGACTCTGCCGAACAGGGCGGAACAGCGGCCGTGCTCTGCGGCGGACCGCAGCACCAAAATGGCCAGATGGCAGCGCCGGGGCTGTCCGTTCAGCACCAGCTGGGCCGCCATCTCCAGATACGCCTCCTCCATGGAGAGGTCCGCCAGGCGGCGGCGGACGGCATCCACCGTCTCCGCCCCCACCCGCGCCAGAAAATCCGGATCGTCCAGGGGCTCCACGATCATGGACGGCAGGCCCGTCTGCTCTGTGGCGCCGCGGGACAGGCGCAGGGAGGAGGGGTGGGGCGTGTATTCAAACCAGATCTCCCCGCTGAGAGCGGAGAGGAAATCCTGCTTGGCGTAGGCGTCCTCCAGCTGCCGGGTCATGCGGGCGGCGGCCAGATCCTGCCCGCGGTACAGCTCCTCCACCGTGCGGCGGGGGGAGCGGCGGGCGGCGGCCTTGCGGTCCACGCCGCGTCTGGCGGCTTCGCCGACCTCGTCCAGACAGGACAGCAGCAGGGGGTTGAAGGAGCCGCAGTCCCCGTTATGGAGCATGGCCATTGCCTGCTCGTGGGTGCAGGGCGCCTTATAGCTGCGCTGGTGTACCAGCACATCGTAGGCATCGGCCAGGGAGACGATCTGGGCGGCCAGAGGGATCCTGTCGCCCTTCAGACCATCGGGATAGCCCTCGCCGTTCCAGCGCTCGTGGTGCCAGCGGCAGATCTCCATGGCGTATTTGGTCAGCTTCTCCCCCTGATAGACGGGGAGCTCCGCAATGAGCTGGGCACCGATGACGGTGTGGCGCTTGACGATCTCGTACTCCTCCGGCGTCAGACGGTCCGGCTTTTCCAGCAGCTCACGGGGGATCATGAGCTTGCCGATGTCGTGGAGGCTGGCGGCCATGCAGACCGTTTCCACATCGGCGGGGTCCAGCGGGTGTACATCCTCCCGCGCCAGCAGGCAGCGCAGCAGCAGACCCGTCAGGCAGCCGACGCCGGCCATGTGGCGTCCGCCGCCGCAGCAGCGGTGCTCCACGGCGGAGCTGAGGATGGACACCATCTCCTCCGTGTTCTTCTCGTGGCGGTAAGAGTAATTGGACACGATGTCTATGAGCTGCTGCTTCTTGGTGTGCAGCAGGATGGCATTGATGATGCGGCGGCGGATGATGCCTGTGGTGAAGGGGCGGTTGATGTAGTCCGACGCGCCCAGCTCAAAGGCGCGGTCGATATACGCGCTGCCCGTCTCCGCCGAGATCATGATGGTGGGGACCGACTCGGTCCAGCCGCGGCGCTGCATCTCCTCCAGCACCTGAAAGCCGTCCATCTCCGGCATGACGATGTCCAGCAGCAGGGCCGCGATCTCGCCCTCGTACATCTCCAGCGCGGAGATGGTCTCATGGCCGTCCACAGCCTCGATGATCTGGAAATCATGATCCAGCATATTGGCCAGCATGGCGCGGTTCATCTCAGAATCATCTGCGATCAGCAGTTTCCTGCGATCCATACGAAAACGCCCTCCCTTTCGCCGGATGCCGTACCCTCCATGGCGCATCCGGCGCCATTTTTACGGCCGCACCCGTGGTGCGGCTCCCGAGGCATATAAAAAGCCACCTTTCATTATACCGCACGACAAAACGAATGACTACCGCTTATTCATAAAATATTGAGCGAATATTCGCCTGCGTGCAGGCTTCTGCTTGAAATAACTGGAAGAAACAGGAAAGAAGCCGCCGCACCGGCGGAGAAAGACGCTGCGGCGCCGTCGCCGGGCAGACGTCAAATTCAGGAGAGTTTGGCTGAAAGTTTGGTTATTCATAAAGTAAAGTTTGCTGGGCAAACGGAAGAAAATGGATTATAATAAACCGGTACAATGGAGCAGATAGGGTGAGGGAAATGGAACAAAAAGGAAATGTCACATATCCGCGGCCCCAAATGGAGCTGGTATGCGTTCTGGACGAGGCGGAGCAGGCGGGGCATCTGCTGGAGACCATCGTGGCGGAATTCACGGAGCACCCGTTTTCCATGCCTGCGCTGTGGGCCTGCCGGGACCACTTTTACCGGCTGGACGCGGCGGCGCGCAGGAGCCATCCGGCGCTGCCGGCCGTCTTTGCCCTGTTGGCGGCCATGGCGGGAGATCTGGATCTGGCCAGGGAGTATGTGAGCCTGCTGGGCACGACGCCCAGGCACTGGCGGGTGCAGGATCTTCGGGAGAAGGATTATTACCGCATCTGCACGGAGCTGGTCATGCCGTACATCAGCGACGGCATGTTCCTGCGCATCGTGTTTTTCCTGGTGAAAACGGGCATGGTGCCGGTGAGGTCGCTGACGCTGTCCGCCTGCCGTCCCAGCATCATCAACGGGTTTCGGGATTTTACGCGGTTCGGCCCGCATCTGGAGCGGCATAAGGACGCCATTACCCAGATGATCCACCAGCTGTACGGCAGCGTGGGGAAGAACGTCTATGAGATCATGCTGGCGGAGTGGTACTATCAGAACAACGACTGCTTCAACGCGCTGATCCTGGCGACGGGGACCATCCCGCTTATCGAGAGGGAGAGCGATATGCGCTGCCTGTTCGTGGCGCTGGCGCTGCAGATGCGCATCCTGCTGATGAACGGGCAGGCGCGGACGGCCAAGCCTCTGGGGGAGAAGATCAGAGACCGCATCCAGGAGACGGGGCGGGAGGAGCTGACGGCCAGCCTGAACGCGCTGGAATGTCTGGCGGCCTGCTACGACGGGCAGCAGGAGGCGGTGACCCAGTGGCTGGAAAACACTGCCCCCGATGAGAATCGGGACATCTATATGATGGACATGTTTGCCTGGCTCACCAAGGTGCGCTGCTATTTGCAGGTGGGGAAAAACATGGCCGCCTACGTGCTGGTCAGGCAGCTTATCACCCTGCTGGAGCCGGGGAAGCGGCACATGGACCTGTGCGAGTGTCACATGCTGCTGGCCGCCGTGTACTACAAATCGGGGGACAAGGACCGCATGTGCCGGGAGCTGGAGACAGCGCTGGCGCTGGCGAAAAAATACCGGTACATACGGCTGCTGGCGGACGAGGGCGCCTGCATGGTGCAGATGCTGTTCATCTACCAGCGGGAGCGGGGCGCGGACGACTTTACCGACCGGATCATGGAGCTGGCGGGCGGCGTGAGCCGGTACTTTCCCAATTATCTGAAGTCTCCGGCGGAGTACTACGAGACGCTGACCGAGACGGAAAAAAAGGTGCTGCGCCTGATGGCGCTGGGCATGAGCAATGACGAGATCGCGGAGCGGATGGGCCGGAAGGCGGGTACCGTCAAGTTCCACAGCAACAGTATTTTCAGAAAGCTTCGGGTGTCAAACCGGCAGCAGGCGGTGAACCGCGGAAGAGGCATCGGCCTGCTGTGACATACGGCAGCCGTGAAAAAACAGAACGGAGGTTATGCACATGATCAAAAAAGGAGTATCCCTGCTGATGGCTCTGGCTCTGTGCCTGACGCTGCTGCCCGCATCGACGCTGGCGGCGGAGGCGCAGGGGCAGGCCGGTCAGGAGCAGACGGCCCTGACGCAGGGAAACGACGGACAGACGCAGGCACCCGGCCAGAATGGTACGGGCGAGGGCGATAAAACGTCCGACGAAGCGCCTGACAAAGCACCTGACAAAGCACCTGACAAAGCGCCTGACGAGGAGCCTGACGAGGCGGTTTCGGCTGTGCAGGCACTGATCGACGCGCTGCCGGCGGCAGAGGACATCTCGGATGCCAACGCGGACGAGGTCTCCGGCCAGCTGGACGCCATCGACGAGGCGAAGCAGGCCCTGACGGAGGAGCAGGCGGCCCGGCTGGACCTGACCGGATACGACGCGGCGGCTGCCGCGGTGCTGGCGCTGGCGGGAGAGCCTGACGCCAATGAGTCCGCGCTGCTGGCCGCCATCGCCGGCACGCAGCCCGGCGGCAGCGGCACGGCGGAGGACCCCTATCAGATCACCTGCGCGGCGGAGCTCATCTGGCTGCGGGACGCGGTGAACGCCGGTGAGGCGAGTACCTGCGCGGAGCTGCGGCAGGACGTGGAGTATGTGGATGAGGTCTGGACGTCCATCGGCACCAGCGAGCACCCGTATACCGGCACCTTCAACGGCAACGGCCACACGATCCGTGTGTGGCTGGATGGCTGGGGACAGGCCCTGTTCGGCTATGTCGGCGCGGACGCGAAGCTGACGGATATCGCCGTGACGAAGCGCCAGAGCAAGAATTACTCCATCAGCGCCAGCGCCCCCCTGGCGCGCAGCAACGCCGGTACCATCACCCGCTGCCGGTACAGCGGCGGTATGACGGCCAAGGACAGCCTGGGCGGTCTGGTCTATACCAACAGCGGCACCATCGAGGCCTGCTGCGTGTACGCGGGACGACTGGACGGCGGCAGCCGCATCGAGATGTACTACAGCGGCTGGGCGGGCGGCATCGCTTATGAGAACACGGGCACCATCGTCAACAGCTATTTCTACGGCGACATAGTGCAGGCCCAGTCCAACGGCACGGTACGCGACATCATCGGCTGGGGCGCCATCGCCAATAAGAACAGCGGCACGGTCTCCAACTGCTACTACGGCGCGGACAGAGATGACGGCTACGGCGGCAAGACGGAGGACCAGTTCAGCGGCGGCGAGGTCGCGTATCTCCTGAACGGCGGCACGGCCCGGGACGACTGGCGGCAGAACTGCTACGCCGGTGACAACAGCGACGCGACCCCCGTGCTGGACCGGAGCCATGCCCAGGTCCGGAAGACCGGCAGCAGCTATGTCAGCCTGTATCCCCACGTCCACTGCATCTGCGGCGGCGACGCCACGTCCGGCGGCCATCCGCAGCACAGCGACGTGACCTACACCGCGTGGACGAACGACGAGGCGGCCAGCCAGTACGGCGACAGCAGCCATACCGCGGCCAACTCCCTGCCCAAGGATCCGGGCTATTACTATCTGACGACCAGTGTGACGCTGTCTGACAGCGACACATGGCGTCCCGCGGACGGCACGGTGCTCTGTCTGAATGGCCGGACTGTCAATGAATTTGCTTTTTATAAGCCCGACTTTGACGCCATCACCGTCGACAGCGGCGTGACCTTCTCCCTGACGGAGTGCGCCTCTATCCAGGGGTACATCTATTGCGCCAGCAGCAGAGCGGTCCACACCGTGAACAACAGCGGTACGTTCAACATGTACAACGGACGGCTGCGGGGCACCACCAGCACGGCCGATGGCGCGGCGGTCTACAACAACGGTACATTCAATATGTACGGCGGCACCATCAGCAACAACGGTACCAGCGCCCGGGGCGGCGGCGTGTATAACGCCAGTGTGTGCAACCTCTACGGAGGCCTCATCACCAACAACGGCAGCGGAGGCGGTGTGTATAACAACGGCACGCTGACCGTGGGCGGCACCGCGACGGTCAAGGGCGGCAGCCCCAACGTCTATCTGGCGGCCGGAACGACCATCACGCTGAACAGCGAGCTGGACGAAAGCGCCCGCATCGGCATCACGGCGGAAAAGCAGAGCAGTCTCACCGATACGGCGGCGTCCATCATTGTGGTCGAGGGCGGCGCGGCAGCCCTGAACTGCTTCTTCCCCGACGATGACGGCACCTATGACCTGTCCTATAACGACAAGGATGATGTTATCCTTCACCTGATCCGGGATCATACGCACTGCGCCTGCGGCCACAAGGGGAAGTACGCCAAAAGCATCGGCGATCACACCGAGCACGTGGACCGCGAGTTCGTGGCGTGGACAGATGAGCTGGTGAAGGAGCAGTACGGCAGCGGCACCACATACAAGGCGGCGGATACCCTGCCCAAGGCGGCGGGTTACTACTACCTGACAGGCGATGTGGATCTGGGCGCATACCCATGGGCGCCGAAGGACGGCACCATCCTCTGCCTGAACGGGCACAAGATCACCGGCAGCTGGTCTACGGCGGTGCGGATCGATTCTGATGCCCATATCGTCCTGACCGACTGCCGGGCCAGCGGCTCCATCAGAAACACCAACACCAGCGGTGCGGCGCTGAAATCCTCGGGCTCCAGCATCTCCCGGAACGGCATCGCCGATATCTTCCGCATTTCCCTTTCCGGCACCAGCGTGGGCGTCGAGAACTATACCAGCAATACCGTCAACCTGTATAACAGCACCGTTTCCGGTACCAGGTCCGCCATCTACAACACCGGTACGGTGAACATCGCCGGTACGGTCAAGGCCGCCAGCGATGCCGTCGACAGCGGACGTTACTGCGTGAACAATCTCGGTACGCTGAATGTTGACGGTACGCTGACGGCGGATGGCGGCAACATAGGCGTGGCCAACAGGAAGGAAAGTAACGGCTCGCGGAGCGGCACCATCACTGTCGACGGTACGCTCACCAGCACCGGCGACAACACCGGTCTGAGCAACCTCGGTACGCTGACAGTTACCGGTACGCTGACGGCCACCGGCAAAGGCACCGCTACCCTGGCCAGCGGCCTGTTTAATAACGGCGGCACGCTGACAGTCACCGGCACGCTGACCGCCACCGGAAATACCAGCGGCAGGAGCACCTACGGCCTGTACAACACCAACGAGGGTACGGTCACGATCAACGGCACGCTCACCGCCTCCGGCGGCCAGTTCAGCGTGTACAACTACGGCACGCTGAATCTGAGCGGCACGGTCAATGCCACCAAGAATGTGTTCCTCGGCACGGGCAGGACCATCACCGTGGTGGGCGAGCTGGACGATGCTACCAGCATCCCCATCCAGACCGCGGCTACGCCTGAAGCCGGCAGCCCCGTGACCATCGCCACCACGGAAAATGCCGACTGGATCAAGGAGGGCAGCTTTGTCAGCTGGACCCCCGGCAAGTACGCCGTCAGCCGCATCGATGAGGGCAAGACCGTGGTGCTGCGGGGCCATGAGCACGACTGGAGCTATACGCTGGGCAGCGACGGCACGGCCATCCGCGCCGAGTGCGGCAATGCGGACGGGCTCTGCGGCAATCCCAACGGCGGCAGTGTCACCATCGCGCCGCCCAGCGGCGGACTGATCTATGACGGCAGCGCCAAGGCAGCCAGGCTGACCAAGACCGGGTGGACGGCGGCGGACGTGGGCGAGATCACCTATCAGAAGGACGGCAGCGCCCTGTCCGCAGCGCCCGTTGATGCGGGCACCTACACCGCCGGCATCACCGTGGGCGGCCAGACCGCCAGCGTGACCTATACCATCCGGCAGGCTGTCCCGCAGGCAGGGGACTTCGCCTTCTCCCCTCCCGATACGCTGACCTATGACGGCAGCGCCAGAACGGCGGCAGTGGCGGCCAGGGCCGGTATTGCGGGCATGGGCGGCGTCACGGTGAAGTACTATCGGAACGGCGTCAAGGTGGAGCAGCCCGCCGATGTGGGCACGTACACCGTCAGGATCGACGTGGCGGAGGGCAAGAACTACGATGCCGCCGCAGACCTGACGGACGACAGCTGGACGTTCACCATCGCGGCCAATGAGACCGCGCCGGCGGTGACGCTGAGCGGCGACACCACCTATACCGGCGGGCGGATCACGCCTGCGCCCACCGTAAAGATCGGCAGCACCAAGCTGACCGAGGGGCGGGATTACACCGTCGCCTATGGCGAGAACCGAGATGTCAGCACGGGCGGCACCGTGACCATCACGGCCATGGGCAACTATGCGTTCAGCGCGGTGGCGGAGAGCTTCGCCATCACGCCCAGGGCCGTCACTGTCAGCGGCATCACGGCGGCGGATAAGACCTACAACGGCAGCGCTGACGCCGTGCTGGATGTCAGCGGGGCGGTCATCAGCGGCAAGGCGGAAGGCGATGAACTTACCGTTTCCGCCGATGGTACCTTCGACAGCAAGGACGTGGGCACGGACAGGACCGTCCGTATCTCCGGCCTGACGCTGGGCGGCGCGTCCGCGGGCAACTATCGGCTGGCGGCCAGCGGCCAGCAGGCTTCGGCGATGGCCGCCATTACCCCTGCTGTCATCACGGTGACGCCGGATGCCGGTCAGGGCAAGATCTACGGCGCGGATGACCCCGCGCTGACCTACATCTCCGCCGGTGCGGTGAACGGCGAGACCCCCGCCTTCAGCGGCGGACTGGTGCGTGACGCAGGCGCGAACGCGGGCAGCTACGCCATTACCGGGGGCACTCTGGCGCTGGCGGACGGCAGCGGCTTCAAGGCGGACAACTATACGCTGAAGCTCGCGGATGAGGTGGTGTATTTCACCATCCACAGGGCGGCCTATGGCGACAGAACGAAGAACGGTTCCGCCATGTACGACAACAACGGCACCGTGGACCTGAGCAGCCTGATCGCGGAGGGCGGCACGGCGGTGCTGGGCAGCGTGACAGATGATGCCGGTGTGCTGGCCGGTACGTGCTCGGTCAGCGAAGGTATCCTGCGCTTCGGCTTTGCGGACGATGCGTCCAAGGTGGGCAAGACCGCCAAGGTGAAGGTAAACGTCACCGGAGCCGACAACTATGAGGACTACACCATCACCGTTATTCTGACGGTGGAGGCCAAGCTGACGCCCAGTCCGGAGGGCGCGCTGACGCTGAGTCCCGCCGAGATCACCTACGGCGAGAAGCTGGGCGCCATCGCCATCAGCGGCACGATGCAGGCGGACGGCAGGACCGTTGCGGGCACGTTCACCTGGCAGGAGCCCGACACGGTGCTGGATGCGGGTACACATGCAGGCGCTGCGTGGAAGTTCACACCGGATGACACCAAGACCTATGTGGAGGCCACGGGTACTGTGGCCGTTCAGGTCAACAGGGCCGCGCAGAGCGCCGCCGTCAGCATGGCGGACTACACCTACAACGATGCGCCCAGCATGCCCAGCCTGACATATAAGGTGGGCGATGGCAGCGCGGTCTACTACTACGGCACCGAAAATGCCGCCAGCGGCGGCACGAAGTGGGAGGATGTGCAGCCCACCACGCTGGATGCCGGTACCTACTACATGTACGCGGTCATCGGCGAGACGGATAACTACAAGGAATTCACCACGGCGGCTGTGCGGTTTGTGGTGGAGAAGGCGGCGCCGGACTATACGAAGCCCTCCGGCCTGACGGCGAAGTACGGGCAGAGGCTGGGCGACATCCAGCTGGTGAATCCCGAGGGCAATCTGGCCGGTACATGGAGCTGGCAGGCACCGGAGACGGTGCTGGAGCAGCTGGGCACCCAGAGCTTCGACGCCGACTTCAGACCCGACAGCGACAACTATAAGGGAGTGGTCGACGCCGCCATCGATGTGACCGTGGGCCCGGCGGACGGTCGGAATCTGAAGACTGTGGAACTGGTGCAGAAGTACACGGACACCGAGGAACACACCTACGCGCCGGACTGGTCCGCGCTTCCCGAGGGACAGCAGTGGACGTTCAACAGCGAGGCCAGCGAGGTGCTGCCCAGGCAGGACTTTGCGGCGGACGGCAGTCTCCTGACCTACGCGATCCCCGAGGGGAAGGCGCTGGGCGACCAGATCACCATCACCCTCAAGGCGTCCTGCGCCAACTATGAGGACTTCACCATCACGCTGCACATCCTCCTGCGGGAGAAGGACGATCAGGCGGCGCTGCGTGTCACCGGCGGCACCACCGTGGTCTACGGTGAGAAGCTGCAGCTGGGCAGCAGCGGCGGCTCCGGCACCGGCAAAGTGGCCTACGCCGTGACCAACGGCACCGGCGAAGCCGTCATCGACCCCGATACGGGCGTTCTCACGCCGGTGAAGGTGGGCATCGTCACCGTGTCGGTCACCAAGGCGGAGGACAAGGACTACAAGGAGGCTGTCAGTGATGCGGTGATCGTCACCATCACCAAGGCCAGGCCCACCGGTCAGCCCAACTACACCAAGATCATCACCCGCGGCAAGACGCTGGACGACGCGGCGCTGACGCTGGCCGGCAGCACCATCTCCCCTGCGGACGGTGTGCTGGAATGGGTGGACGATGCGGGGAACGTGCTGCCGGGCAGCACCCGCGTGAAGGCCAACACGGCCTACAAGTGGCGCTTTACCCCTGCGGACGGCAACTACACCACCCTCAGCGGTGAGATCGAGCTGTATTACAAGCCCAACGGCGGCAGCCAGTACGGCACCGATCACACCATCAGGGCGTCCGCCGGCGCCAACGGGACCATCTCCCCTGTCGGCTGGACCTCCGTCGGCGAGGGTGGGGAGCAGACCTTCACCATCACGCCGGACACGGGCTACGCTGTGGCCAAGGTGCTGGTGGACGGCAGGAGCGTGGGCGCTGTGTCATCCTACACCTTCCGGAATGTCACGCAGGACCACACCATCGAGGCCGTCTTTATGAAGGCCAACGGCAATCCCCAGACCGGCGTGACCGTGACGCGGAGCACCATTGGCTGCGGGAGATAACGCCATGAGAAAGTTCACGCGCACCCTCTCCTGCGCTCTCATCGCCGCGCTGCTGCTGACCGTGGCGGCCACGGCCGCCGCCTGCGGCAAAAAGGCGGAGTACCCCACCGTTTCGGAGGTGACGGGATCTCAGGCAGCCGGCGAGGTCATCCCCGCTGTGGACCGGCAGGAGCAGTTGGCCGCCGCCAAAAGGGCAAATCCCGACACCGCGGCGTGGCTGTATATGCCCGGCGCGGAGGTGGACGATGCCGTGATGCAGGCGGCGGACAACGGGTACTACCTGCAGAAGGACGAGAACGGGAATTTCAGCGAGTGGGGCTGCTACTACGCCCATTGTGACGACCATCTGGGCAGCCGGAGCGCGCTGGATAAGAACACCGTGATCTTCGGCCACTCCACCACCAACTGCGACCCGGACGGTCCGAAATTCACCAAGCTCCACCGGTACATGGATGCGGACTTCGTGCAGGAGAACCCCTACATCTACCTCTCCGTGGAGGGTGACGACATGGTGTTCCAGATCACGGCCTGCTTCATCACGGACATCAGCTTCGACTATATTTCTCCGGACCTCGCGGGTGAGGAGCTCACCGGCTTCCTCCGGCAGGTGGAGGAGAAGAACTGGCTGGCGTTTGACGGCGTGACCTTCGGCGAGGAGGATACCATCCTGACGCTGTCCACCTGCTGCCGGAAGTACGACATGGAGAATACCGGCGACCAGCGGCTGGTGGTCATGGCGAAGCTGCTGCCGGAGGGCGCAGCGGCGCAGGACTTCACTGTGCGCCTGGCCTCCGAGCCGGCGATGCCCTGAGAAAAGCGCAGCAGGAAACAGGAAAAGGCAGGCACCCAAAGGGTGCCTGCCTTTTGTGCTGTGTGCAGGCAAGTCCTCGCAAGAAAAGGGGTACATGCAGCAAGGCGCAGCCCCTTTCGCCTGCCCAAAAGCTGGTCGATCTCCCTTGCCCCAAAGACACCGCACAGCAGCTCATCCCGAAGCTGCCGCAGCTTA
>ERZ772881.1459-NODE-1459-length-20895-cov-138.654607_pt1 | contig 20895 bp, 8 predicted proteins | sample MGYA00580581_ERZ772881 | MGnify/ENA primary metagenome ERZ772881 (study PRJEB29015, sample SAMEA2737668) | human gut metagenome | biome: human gut; feature: human-associated habitat; material: faeces | place: China | collected 2012 ...
AAGACGAGAAAGTATCTCAATAAATCACTATTTTAACAAAATGTAAACGATTGCATTTTTATTACCCTCTATTATTCTGCGGATTTGCGCAACTTTGCATTTCTTTTAATAACTTTGCAACACCCGCTACGGGGGAAACATAAGCCTATTTTCCTCGTATATAATGTATGAACTTGAACGACCCGCGTAATCTAAGTTGGGAAAAAACTTATAAGAAACATCAATTAGTACTATAAATGAAGTTTAAACATTTACATTTTCATGCACATATTCGTGCAATTTGCATGGCAATGGCACTCTTTGCCGCACCTCTGTCGATGGAAGTTTATGGACAGACAACCTATTCTGTTGTCTTCTCTAACAGCAGCAGTTTTGACAAGAAGGTAGAGGTGTTGATGGTCGCTGCACTCTACCGCAATGATAAAGCAGAGGACCTCAGACACACCAAGGACAACAACCGTTGGCAGATCAGCCTGAAATATGACGATCCACGGTGGAAAGACATCGCGGACGGAACCGTCTGTTGGTATATTAAGTCCAGTGAGGGAGACATTATTGGTCCTAATACTAATGGGGAGAATATGGATGACGGCACGGACAATAGCAGTAGTTCTGCCTCTGTCCATGGCCGTATGCGCTATAAGAATGAGATTTCGCTGAAAAGTGACGGTACCGAGTCTTCATTTACTTATTTTACTTGTACCAAAGGTAAGTCAAGTGCTGTTTCCTGCACTTTCGCTTATTCCAATGCCGATGCCACTTATGAAACCAGTTCCAATAATGGTTCACAACTGAATTATGGTAAACCCGGTGTGCAATATTGGCGCAACTTGAGTGGTATCAAATATAGCCTTACTTACAACAGTTCTTCTTCCTCCTCCTCTTTCGGAGACCTTCCCTTCTACGACGGAACGTTCTGCTATGTGAAAAAGCCAGCAGGATGGAGCAAAGTGTATGCCTGGGTATATGATGATAATAAGAATCAGTACTCTTCTGTCATTTCTTGGCCGGGTGAGCAATTGACAACGACGGCAGAGTCAAATGGCGTTACCTATTATCTGTGGAAGATGAGCTCCGGCAAGGCAGGAACTCCGACCAAGATCATGTTTAATAATGGTGGTAGCAATGGTACTAATCAGACTAAGGAATTGACATTTACCAATGGTGTTGTCTATGACGCTGCCAATACCAGCAACCCAACCACCCTTGGCATCGTGACGAAGCAATCAGGCACATCAGATCCTACGGCAGCCTACGAGAAGTTCTATGCTTACGGTTTCTGGGGTGGAAAAGATGCTTCGTTCAAGGAGATGACACCGGTGGTCTATTGCAATGCAGAGAATGAGGTGGACAGCGTGGTTTACTATACCACCATGTCGAAGGTGAATGCCTCTTTCGACAATTTTTTCTTTATGTTCTGCATCCAACGCTATATGGAGAGTTGGAATAGCTGGATAACGAACAAAGGCAAGGGCGCTTGGGACTATGTCTGGCGTCCGGAGATCTTTGACGACCGCGACTGCAACACACTGTCCGGCGCGCTCTACCAGTCTGGTAACGACCTCTCGAATATCAAGGGTACTACGGCGGGTGCAGCCTATTTTACTGGTTCTCCTAATCCTTTAGGTTTTAAAACTACTGACACTTGGATGGGTAAGAACCAGATGCAGTCTATCAATCCCTTGCTGACTGACGATCAGAAGCAGAAGTATGATTCCTATGAGCTCTCACTAAATGTCACAACGGGTACCTATAGTGTTGCTTTCCGTAATGCCATTCAGATCGTTGGCCCTGCTGTCGTCTCCGGAAAGAGCTGGACGGCAGATGCTGCACGCAACTATACCAGCAAAGATGCTACCTGCGGCACTTGGGATAAAACGAAAGCCATCACGTTGAAGCCAAGCGACGACGGTACCTATTATTATACTACTGTAAAGCTTAAGGCAGGAGAGAAGTTCCGCTTCATCGAGAACAACAAGTATCTGACCAACTTTGGTGAGGACGATGTCACTCCGAACGACAAGGACTTTGCTCCTGCGAAGGAGAATGGCGATGTCTGCTACTACAACCACATCAGCCGCAATACGCTTTCTACTGATGTGAACCCGACGGGTACTTCCGGCGAGAGTGGTCTTTCTGACGGTAATGACATCTCCTTCGCGATGCCGGGTCTCAAGGATGGGGATACCTATGAGACCGAGATCCGCGTCTCTGCCAGCAATGCATTCGACCAGCAGATGACAGGCAAGGCTGCTCCGTTCTATACCATCACTCGCTCCGTGAAGCTCTTCAACTATGGCAGCGACGGCAATGGCTACGCCTCTTTCGCCTGCAACTATCCTTTGGAGATCGTCAACGGTACAGACGTGAAGGTCTATGACATCATCAGCTATGATATGAATGCCAACAAGGTGACCCTGCGCGATCAGAGCGACAACTACAAGACCAGCACCAAGCAATACATACCCGCCAAGAGCGGTGTGATTCTCTCTGCAACAGCTACGGATAAGGTCAGCACGATCACTGTTCGCCCGATAATAGAGAAACTCGGCCAGACTGTCGACAACGGGAGTAATCTGCTCAAGGCTGTCTATTTGCCTAATCAAAAGATTAATATGACGACTCCTGAGACATCCACGAATACCGGTGATCCTGTTACCAGCCGTCAGTACCTCTTCTCTTGGGTGAAGCAGAGCAATGGCTCCTATAAACTTGGCTTCCTGCGTTCAAAGACCGGCAAGAGTGTTTCGGAGCGTGCTTATCTTTCGCTGACGGGTGAGGCTGTTGGCGCTACAACCCTCAACCCTTCCGACGAGGCTGCTTACGAGCGCGTGGAAGGAATCAGCACAGACGACAAGACTGTATTTGGTGCCAAGGAATATCAGGTCAACCTCTTCTTTGAGGGCAATGAAGATGAGAACATCACGGGCATCCATGCGCTCAACAATCAGATTGTTGACAAGGAAGGCTGCTACACGTTACAGGGTATCCGTTTGGACAAGCCGGCAGGTGCCGGCATCTATATCCACAACGGTAAGAAAGTCATTGTAAAATAACAGAGAAAACTATGAAATATATACAACCGGAAACAACCTATATAAAGCTTGAGCTGTCGAATATCGTCATGGGATCGGAGAAAGGAATCGTGGATCCTTCAATTAATGAGTCCACTTTAAAAAGTCAGCGTGCTTTCAATTTATAAGTATTAGAGACAAAATAAGCCATATATTGGGTCTATGAACTTCATTTTACAAGATCTATAGGCATTATTTGCACACTATAGTTTTAAACTGAAAGTATTTTTAGACACTCCTCTGTTTTAAGGCACTTTTTCAAGGGGACTCATTAATAAAGGCGAAAATGCCGGCGACGGCAACATTGGTATGGCCAAAGGCGCATGGGACTTTAGTGAATCTGACGATAATCTTTGGTCAAAGTCCAAGAGTCTTTGGAACGAATAAGACTTAACAGTATGTAATTGATAGAAACTAGTATAATTATAATACATTTTTGAAGAGATGGCAACAGCCGAGGAGTTCTTCCTTTGGTCTGTTGCCATCTCTTTTTTCTTCTTCTGTACAACGGCTTTTCTTTTTTTTTGTAATCGTTTGCATAAAATTTTACGCAATAATACGATTGACTTATATCAATAATTGCGCTTTTTCTTTAACTTTGTAGTCAGATAACCATTACTACATCTTAGATCCTACGATCACACAATATTCATTAAAAAAAAACCACACATGAAACACTTTACATTTACACGACGGGCCGCCACACTGGCGCTCTCCGCTCTGCTCTTCAGCCAGGGCATGATGGCAGACAGTTTTGTAGGCGGCCGAACAGACTTTCGCGACGAGAGTATCTACTTCGTCCTCACCACTCGCTTCTACGACGGTGATCCCGGCAACAATGTGCTGTGCTGGGACAATCAGGAAAGCCAAAAGTCCACCAAAGACCCTTGCTGGCGTGGTGATTTCCAAGGCCTGATCGACAAGCTCGACTATATCAAGGCACTCGGCTTCACTGCTATCTGGATCAATCCCGTCGTGCAGAATGCTTCGGGATATGACTATCACGGCTACCATGCTTCCGACTTCTCGAAAGTAGACTGCCGCTATCAGAGTAGTGACGGCAGCAGTGGCGACGTGATGTTTAAGCAGCTCATTGATGCCGCACACAAGAAGGGTATCAAGATCATCCTCGACATCGTGCTCAACCACACCGGTAACTTCGGTGAGTCTAAACTATGCCCGGAGTTCACGCGCAGCGAGAAGCTCACCACACAAGGCTCCATCGCCTGCGTGAAACCCATCACGAGTGTCCTCGGCTCTGACTATGAGAGCCTGAAACCGGGCGACCAGTATCAACGCCGTCTGGCCTTGATGAAGAATACCGACGGCAAGAACCACGATACACACAACTACTGGCATCATGTGGCAAATGCATGGAACTGGGACGAGCCCAGCCGCTGGTGGGGGCAGATCGCCGGCGACTGTGTGGACTTGAACACCGAGAATCCAGCTGTCGACGCTTATCTCGTGAAATGCTACGGCGACTTCATCAAGCTCGGCGTAGACGGCTTCCGCATCGACACCTCCGGACATATCGCTCGCCTGTCGTTCAACAAAGCCTTCATCCCGCAGTTCACTGAGCTCGGCAAGCAGTACGCCTCAGCCCGTCAGCTCTACGACGGCAAGGAGGCAGGCTCTCCGTTCTATATGTTCGGCGAGGTCTGCGCCCGCTTTAGTGGTGTCACCTACCGCGACCAGCCTAACCTCTCTCCTTATTATTATACGTGGGCTTCGAGTGCTTCCGACCTTGCCAATTGGAACAACGACGCCTCGTGGTGGGACAATCAGGTGGTGCCCGAAGGTGCCAGTCCGCTTGGCAACATGACGCTGTGCCTCAACGAGCCCAGCGTGAAGAAGACCTCCAACAATGCGTGGATGCAGAACGGCGCTTACCACACGCCCGACTACAGCCAGGCAAGTGGCTTCAACGTCATCGACTTCCCCGTGCACTACAACTTTACCAGCGTGGGTTCGGTCATGAATATGGTCAAGGAGGACAACCTCTACAATGACGCCACTTGGAACGTCGTCTATGTCGACTCTCACGACTATGGTCCACAGCCCAACGATCAGGTTCGTTTCAGCGGTGGTACGAACCAGTGGGCCGATAACCTGACGTGGATGTTCCTCTTCCGCGGCATCCCCTGCCTGTACTATGGCTCTGAGGTGGAGTTCCAGGCCGGCAAGAAGATCGACAACGGACCCAACGGCCCGCTCTCTGATACCGGTCGCGCTTATTTCGGACAGAACCTTGAAGGTACTGTCACTGCTTCCGACTTCGGCGTGTTCACCGCTACGGGTCAGGTCGCCAAGACCCTTAACCACCCGTTGGCCAAGCACCTGGAGCGCCTTAACCGCATCCGTCAGGCTGTGCCCGCACTGCGCAAAGGACAGTATACCACCGACGGTTGCACTTCGACGAGTGGCTGGTCATGGAAGAAGGCGTACAACGCCAATGGCGTGAACTCCTATGCCTGCGTCTGCATGGATGGCGGCGCTACGTTCACCGGCATTCCCAACGGTACCTATAAAGACTGCGTCACGGGCGACGTGAAGACCGTCTCCAACGGTACACTCACCGTGTCCTGTCCCTCGAACCAAGGCAACGCCCGCGTCTATGTCCTCAACGGACCGGGTAAGATCGGCGAGGACGGCCCGTTCCTCTACACCGCTTCTGCTGCCAGTGCCGACAACAGCGGACTGGCTGCTGACCCGGGTACGACATGGAACGATGTCGTCGAGACCACTGAGCCCTCGGCAACGGTGACACCCAATGGCGGCTCCTTCACCTCTGACACACAGACGGTGACCATCACCCTCAACAACGCCACCAGTGGTTGGTATCAGATCGGCGACGGCGAGAAGGTAGCCATCAACGGCTCTTCCGCTACGTTTACCATCGGCAGCGACATGAGCTACGGTGAGTCGAAGACCGTCACCTGGGGTGCTACCGGCCAAGGCGACAGCGGCACGGAGACGAACAGCGACAAGGTGACGTTCACCAAGCAGGATCCCAATGCTGCCATCACCGTATGGGTGAAGTCTTCCACTGCACCTTATATATATGTATGGTACAACGATGCCAACGGCGCAACGAAGGAGCCCAACGGTGCCTGGGTCAACACCAAGGCCATGACCGCTACGACCTATTCGGGCTGGTACTCCTATACGGCACCTGCCGGCGTGTCTTCCTTCAACTTCATCCTTCAGCAGAGCGCGGGTGGCAATAAGCTCACCGGCGACATCAAGAATGTAACGTCGGATGTCTACTATGTGGTCAGCGGCTCGTCGGCTGATGTCACCGCCGACCGACCCGACAACAACGGTAGCGGTACGACAACGACGTCCGGCAATGAACCTTGGCTCGACAAGAAGGGCGAGATCTCTGTATTCTTCGAAACCAGTGGCTCTGAGACTCCGAGTGTATGGGTCTGGGATGGCAACAACGGCAACAAGAACTACAACGCCAACTCTACCTGGCCGGGCGACGCCATGAAGCTGCAGTGCACGCTGGCCTCGGGTGCAAAGGTATATAAGTGGACCTATACAGGTACGCTGACCGCCATTCCTACGGGCATTATCTTCACCCACGACGGTGGACAGAAGTATAACAATACCGACGGCACCTTCAGAAACCACGGCTACTACATCGCTTCCAGTCCGCAGTCGGCTGTCAAGACGGTCAGCAAGACCAAGGACGAGGTGACGGCCATCGGCCAGGTCAGCAGAGCGGGGCAGAAGACCTGCGTCATCTACAACCTGCGCGGACAGCGTGTGGCTGAGGTGAAAAATATCAGCGATGCCGAGTATCTGCTCAAGAGCGGCATCTATATCTGCAACGGCAAGAAGTTCGTCATCAGATAAGACATGGTGAAAACAGCGCTTTTTGATGTTGGTTCTACGGCATCAAAAAGTGCTTGGAAAGATCATAAATAACAAGATAAAAAAAGAGAACCGTGTGAAATCAATGAAAACCATCGTCCTCTCGCTCGTCGCGCTGCTCTCCTTCATGGGCAACGCTTGGGCTGACAACAGCTATGGGCTGAAGGACAACATCCAGGATGGTGTCATCCTGCACTGTTTCGACTGGAAACTCAATGACATCAAGTCTGAGATTCCGACCATCGCCAAAGCGGGCTTCACGGCCGTACAGACTTCGCCGATCCATCAGAAAGAGGGTTACGGCTCGGTATGGTATATGGCTTATCAGCCTTACGACTATGTCATCGGCAACGGACTCGGCTCAGCCGATGACCTGAGAGCACTCTGCACCGAGGCACATAAGTATGGCGTGAAGGTCATTGTCGACGTCGTGGCCAACCACACCAACGGCAACCTGAACTATGTCGCCGACTTTTGGAAGAACACCGACCTGTATCACAACTACGGCGGTGTGTCGAACTGGAACGACCGTTATCAGGTGACTCACGGCGAGATAGGCATGAAAGACCTCAAGACCGAGGACAGCCGCGTGCAGCAGAAGATCCACGCCTATGTCGAGAGCCTGAAGGGCTGTGGTGTCGACGGCATCCGCTGGGACGCTGCCAAGCATATCGGCCTGCCCTCCGAAGGCGACTCGTTCTGGCAGAACGTGCCCGACCAGAGCATGTACAACTATGGTGAGATCCTTGACGGCACGGGCGGAAACGATAGCCAGCTCTTGCCGGAATACCAGAAGTATATCTCCATCACCGACAACGGCTATGGCAACGGCTTCGCCTCTTCTTTCAGCAGTGGCATCGTCAACAGCTCCATTGGCAACTTCAATCAGAAGGGTGCCGCTACGGAAAAGCTCGTCTACTGGGGCGAGAGTCACGATACCTACGCTAACGACGGCGGCTCTTCGAAGTATATGAGTCAGAACAATATCGACCGTGCCTATGCTGTCGTAGCCGGTAACAACGGTGCCACAGCCCTCTACTTCTCGCGTCCCTCGTCTACGGACAAGAACTCCATGAAGCTCGGTCAGAAAGGCAGCACCCACTTCACCAGCACTGAGGTTGCTGAGGTCAACCACATGCATAACATCTGTGCAGGTGAGGACAACTACTATGTCCACAGCGACAACGTGGCCGCACAGGTGCGCAAGAGCGGTGCGATCATCGTCCTCGGTAACGGCAACAATCAAAGCGTAAGCGTTGCCAATGGTGCCGGTGACGGCAAGTGGCTCGCCACGGGTACTTACACGGATAAGATAGGTGGTGGAACATTCACTGTCACTTCCTCTACCATCAGCGGACAGGTGGGCTCCACAGGTATCGCTGTCATCTATAAGGGTGAGACTTCTAACGGAGGAAACACGGGTGAGGAAACCGGCGGCAACACCGGCAGCGAGGTGACAGACGCTTGTACGCCTACACTTGACAATGCTAACGAGCTGAGTTGCTTCTTCGAGACCTCTGATGGCAATGGCGTGAAAGCTTGGATCTGGGACAGCAGTAACAACTACACCGGCGGCTCATGGCCCGGTGAGTCGATGACGCTCATGGGCAAGGCTGCCAACGGCAGCTATATCTATAAGTGGACTTACAATGGTACGCTGACCACTACACCTACAAACGTCATCTTCACACATAACGGAGAGACGAAGTTCAACGATACTGACGGTACATTCACCAACCATGGCTACTACACCGAGTCAAGTGCTGCCTCTGCTACACAGACCATCACCAAGGTCAAGGAAGGTGACAATACAGGTGGAAACACGGGTGATAACACAGGCGGTGAAACCGGTGATAACACCAATATCCACGTCTATGTGAAGGCCTCCGGCGCTCCTTATATCTATGTTTGGTACGACAACAATGGCACCACAGAGGAGCCCAACGGCAGTTGGTACAGCACGAAGGCCATGACAGCTTCCTCCACAGGATGGTATGTCTACACGGCTCCGGCAGGTGTCTCCCCCATCAACTTCATCCTGACTTCAACAGCAGGCGGTGACAAGCTTACCGGCGATGTAGAGGGTGTTACTGCTGATGTCTACTATGCTGTCAACGGCTCTTCGGCTACTGCGACCACCGAGCGCCCTGATGGCAGTGGTTCTACTACGACTGACAGCGAGATCATGCTTGACAACAGTGATGAGATCTCGGTATTCTTTGAGACCAGTGGCTCGGAAACGCCGTATGTCTACACATGGAAGGACGGCACGACCTGGCTCACTGCAGAGTGGCCGGGAGACGTCATGACGCTCTGCACGACCCTCGCCTCCGGCGCTAAGGTCTATAAATGGATCTACACGGGTACTGAGACGGAGCTCCCGACAGGTCTCCTCTTCACGCATGACGGCGGTTCGAAGTACGATAATACCAACGGTACCTTTACCAACCATGGATACTACACAGCCTCCAGTCCGATGACAAGCGTCAAGACGATCGCGAAAGCGAAAGCTATCACAACAGCCATCGTCAGTCTGGAACGTCAGGAGTCTGAGAACAATACCATATATTATACACTTTCAGGCACCCGTCTGAATGCGAAGCCTACACGTCCCGGCATCTATGTCCGGAGCGGTAAGAAGATTGTTATCAGATAACAGGAATTGGTTTAAAGCAAACAGGGTCGGCGATTACCGACCCTGTTTCATTTCAGGAGGAAGCCCATGTACAACGGCATCGTGGGGATCCCATCCTTGATGCCTACGTTATAATTGCCGAGTTTGCTGAGCCTTGCTTTCGTCGGAGAGTTCAGCGATGTGGAAGCCAATGCCGCGGCGGATCACCTCATGCGAATCGTAGGCGGTGAGGCGGTAGCGTGTGTGGGCGAGACGACCCTTGAGCGATTCGAGTCAGGTCTTGCTTTTGTCGTAGGTGATCGTGGCCGTGCGCCGGGTCCGGCAAATGTCGGAAGCGCAAGCAACAGCAGGGTGACGAACAGAAGTAGAAAATGGAATGTCTGCTTTCGCATTGATTGCGATTATAGATAGTGATTTATTTATTGGCAGTTGGGCCCATGTGCATTGACAAGATGAATGTTACCTAAACTTCTACAATGAATATGACTAATACATTGCAAAGGTAATAAAAAAGAACGACAGAATTGTCAAGGCAACTAAAGAAACGTCCTAAAATACCTAATGATATGGATACTTGTCAGCGGAAATAAAGCCTCGCAAGCAAAAAAATCAGTCATTGATTCACGATACTGACTGATTATTTGTATTTTTGCACCTAAAGTATTTCAATCATAGCATTATTCCCAAAACATATCCATGGCAAAAGAAGACACTGAATACATCGACGACGCCGTTCTGCAAATGATGGCCTGCAATGTCCGGCCATTCACAAAGACTGACATTATAGAGTGGGGCTCTACCGCACTCCACACCCGCATGAAGAGTTCACAGAGCTTTCTGGCACGCTATGAGGGCAATGTCATAGAGAGCATCGGGACGAACAAAAATAATGTGGAACGGTATTATCTCAAGCCGGAGATATGGATAGAGGTGCTAAAAAACGTACAGCAGAACTTTTTTAAACATTGGGTCGGCGCGGTCGAAGAGCGTGGTCATTGGTATATCCAGAACGATGAAGACACGAGTACGAGGAATGACTTCACCGAGTCGTTCTACGCCTTCCTCCATGGTCAGCCGTTTGAACCCCAGGCTTCCAAGGTAGGATGGCCTAAGTGGGCTTCGACAGTCTTTATGACCGAGCGCAACGCCATGAACACGATGTGGGGAGTCTTCTTTTATAAGTTCATCGACCGCTTGGCCGACATGCCGGAGAATGCTCCGTATATCAAGGCAACAAGTGAGAAGCTCAAAGACTTCCTGTTCTATCTTCGCAAGGTGCGCATCCTCTATTTGCTGCCAGTCAACGAAGAGCTGATACAGGATACGCTGATCGTTCCCGGAAAAGTGCTTACCGAGAAAGACGTGGAGCGCGACGCCTTTGTCAATCTTTATCTTCGCTTTCTGCGCGACGGCAACCTGAAAGCGGCGCTTCACTCGGTCGTTGGCTCCTGCGAGTCCACCAGCGTGCTGCAAATGATACAAGCTGTTCAAAAGAAAGACTACGGTCTGGCAATTACGATCTTCCAACGGCTCGTCAAGGGAACACGTGCATATTTCCTGCCCGAGAACCCTTTGGCTAACTTCTATTATGCCGTAGCCCTCTACCTCGACAAGTCTGCCGCTGCCATGAAGAAAACAGAGACGATTCTGCGGAGCAAAGAGATCTACTTCAGCTATCTCGCCGCGGAGAACGTCATTCTGACGGCTAAGCTTGGGCAGTCGGCATTAGACAACTGCATCGTCAGGAAAGCCGACAGCGCACCTTTGGAGAATATACTTTACTATTTTGCTCTGAAGCATTTCCATGTAGTGAAGAACAGGGAACTGCTTGAGAACTTTGATTCGTGTGTTCAAAAACAATTAGACAGAGGACTGAATCTGCTCAAACTGGAGATGAGCGCAGACTTTGACTTCCTCAAGGACGAGCAGGCCGCTTTGGAGAAGACAACCGGCATGCACCCCTCGCTGCCCTACATCAAGGTGGTTCCGCCATGGGAGAATGTGCTCAACCAACTGCTTGAAGAAGAGACAGTGCACGGCAAAGGAGCAGAAAAGACGGGTCAGGTGAGTACTGAGCGCATTAGCTATCTTCTCAACCGGGACAGTCTCTACGTGCAACCTCGGTTGCAGAAAAGTCGTGACGGCGTCTCCTGGTCGTCAGGACGCAACATCGCGATGGCCAGATTCCGCGACGGCGGTGCCCTGCCCTATACGCAGCAGGACCGTGCCGTGGCCTCGTTGGTGGTGGAATATAACTCGGGCTGGTATGGCAATACATCGTATGAACTCGAAGGGGCTGCCGTCGTCAACGCGCTTGCCGGGCATCCTTTCGTCTTTGACGATAAAGACCCGACGAGCCGCATTGACATCGTCAAGGAAAAGCTTCAACTGTCGGTGACACGCAACGAGCGGGGATATACCGTCAAGAGCAACATTCTCCTGAAGGATATGGACAGCTCCGGCTATGCTGTCTGCGAGGAGACACCCCAACTGCTCAAGGTTGTGAAGATCACGGGGAAGCAACAGCAGAACCTGAAATTGCTCAATTCCATCGGCACCTTCCCGCCCGAGGCTAAGGACAAACTCACGAAGGTGCTCGAAGCCTTCTCGCACAATATGGTGGTCATGGGCGATCTGCTGCAAAACACCAACATCAAGACGGTGGAGACCGACAGCCGCATTATCTTCCGCTTGCAGCCCAGTGAGGACGAGATCAACCTGCAACTGCTCGTCCGGCCGTTTACGAAGTGTCCACCCTATATGCGGCCTATGGAAGGCATGGAGATGATCTCCACCACCTATCAGGGCGAGAGTCTCCAGACACATCGCGACATGAAGGCCGAGGGCAAGAACCTCAAGAAGGCCTCTCAGTTGCTTAAGCCCTTTGAGAACGAGCAGGACGGTGACCACTGGGCACTGTCTATCGAGGAGTGTCTCAGCCTTCTCGACACGCTGCGCGAGCATCCCGACGATGGCATCGTGGAGTGGCCGGAAGGCGCACGCTTCACGGTACGACGCGGTAAACTCGTACCCAACGCCATGCATCTCGCCGTGAACTCCATGGCAAGCTGGTTCGACATCTCCGGCAACATAGAGATCGGTAATGGAGAGAAGATGAAGATAGCGGAATTGATGGACAAGGTGCGGCAGGCCAAAGGCAACTTCATCCAGCTCGGCGACAACGAGTATGTGGCTGTCAGTGAACAACTGCGGCGCCAGCTGGCTACGCTCGACAAGATGAGCCAGCAGCAGCGCGGCCACCTGCGCATTGCTACCTACAACGCTCCGGCACTTGAAGACATGGAAGCGGCAGGCATCGACCTCGAAGCCGACCAGCACTATCGCGACTTCATCCAGCGTGTCGAGGAGTCGGGTAACCTGAAGGTGCGTGTGCCCCGAAACATTAATGCTGAGCTGCGCGACTATCAGAAAGAAGGCTACGTGTGGATGTCACGACTGGCCTATTGGGGCGCGGGTGCGTTGCTCGCCGATGATATGGGACTGGGCAAGACGCTCCAGACCATCACCGTGCTGCTCAGCCGTGCCAAGGAGGGTGCCGCCCTCGTAGTGGTGCCCACCTCGCTCATCCTCAACTGGCGCGACGAGCTCGGTCGCTTTGCGCCGGGACTCAACGTGAAAATCCTCAACCAGGCCGGCGACGGCCGTAGCGGCATGGTCAAGGAGGCCACCGCCTTCGATGTGGTCATCACCACCTACGGCCTGCTCATCAACGAGGAGGAGAGCCTCTGTGGCCGGGAGTGGAACACCATCGTGCTCGACGAGGCACATACCATCAAGAACCGTGACACGAAGATGTCGAAGGCGGCCATGAAGCTAAAAGGCACCTTCCGCATCCTGCTCACCGGTACGCCGGTGCAGAACAACCTCAGTGAGATCTGGAACCTCATGCAGTTTGCCAATCCTAATCTGCTCGGCTCGTTCCAACAGTTCTCTGACCGCTTTATTGCGCCTATCGAGAAGCTCCACGACAAAGCTACGCAGCGTGTGCTGCGTAGCGTCATCTCGCCGTTTATCTTGCGACGGACGAAGAACGATGTGCTCAACGAACTGCCCGAGAAGACAGAGGTCACGCGCAAGGTGCAACTGTCTCCCGAGGAGTGGGCACTCTACGACAATATCCGGCAGAAGGCGCTCATCAACCTCGCTGACGGCGAGGCCACGCCGCTGCAGACGCTCACCGAGCTCACCCGCCTGCGTCAGGCTGCCTGCAACACCCAGCTCATCGACAAGAAGTTGCGCATACCTTCATCCAAGGAGGCTGTCTTTCTGGAGATGGTCGACTCGCTCCACGACAACCACCACCGTGCTCTGGTCTTCAGCCAGTTCACTTCTCATCTGGCACTCATCCGCAAGGTGCTTGACAAGCGGGGCATCGAATATCTCTATCTCGACGGTGCCACACCGGCCAAAGAGCGTGACAAACTCGTTCATGAGTTCCAGACGGGCGACATGCCACTCTTCCTCATCAGTCTGAAAGCGGGCGGACTGGGACTGAACCTCACCGCCGCCGACTATGTCATCCACCTCGATCCGTGGTGGAATCCCGCCATTGAGGAGCAGGCCTCTGACCGTGCCTACCGCATCGGACAACAGAATCCCGTCACCGTCTACCGCCTCATCGCTGAGGGTACCATCGAGGAAAAGATCATCCAACTCCATCAGAGCAAGAAGTCACTTGCCGACGCGCTCCTTGAGGGCGGCGACCTTAGTGCCAAACTCTCCAAGGACGAATTGCTGCAACTGTTGCGGGAAAACAGTGTCAATGCCTAAATACAGTCTCACCCCCATACCCCTTCAGCCTCACCCCTCACCCCCTCTCCAAAGGGGGAGGGGGAGTGATTACCGCCAAAAGCTGAGGAAGTAGGAGGTGACGCGTCCCGTGTCACATAATCATAATAGTGGTTGTAAAACGCTTGACACAGGTCAATAAAACTATGAATATGCAATTTTTATACCAACAGACTTTCTTTTCCTTTTGTATATTGATGCTAATTTTATACCTTTGCACGCCGTAACCAATAAAGGAAAAGAATGTTTAGGATACTCATTGTCTTGCTTGTCGGCATCGTGCTGGGCTTTGCGCTGCGCCGTGTGCTACATATCCGTCAGGTGGAGACAAGCGCTCATTATACTATCTGTGATGGGCGTATGCCTGCCTTCCATCCTGAGCAGTACGGGTAACAAGCGCTATATGCCCATCGCCATCTTCCATGGTCTCTGTCTGGAAATCAGCGTGCCGATGCTTGTCACCTTCTTCTGTAGCGTGAATTTATAGTGGTCAAAAGGCTATTATGTAGTTGGTCAAATGCGTTTTTTAAATTACCACTCCTTATTGTTATCGTAGCAGGTCGGTGTAGAGAGCAGAGTGTTTAAAATGTCATTCCCCTCTCCTTTAGGATCAGTATTCTACTACGATTGCTTCCCGTGGTTGTAAGGTGATGTCGTGGGTCAGGTCGATCTTGCGTCCGGTGATGACATCGGTGGCTGTGGTGGCCTTGCCGATGACCTCAGCATAGCGGGCTACAGGCATGGTAGCCTCGGCGCGCTTGCCGTTGAGGATGGTCAGTGAAGTGCGGTTCTGGTACTGTCGTGCGATGACGTAGATGCCCTTATAGGGTATGAACTGCGTCTGCTTGCCTTTGCTGATGAGCTCGTTGCCCTGACGCCAGTGCAACAGTTTGCTCTCCCACTGGAACATGACGTTCTCGGCTTTGGTGCGGCCTTCGGCGGTGAAGCAGTTATGCGTGTCGCCGACGAAACCTCCGGGGAAGTCCTTGCGTACGTTGCCATCAGTCTCTTCCTTGGTGCCGCTCATCAGCACCTCTGTGCCATAGTAGAGTTGCGGGATACGGTTTATCGTCAGCAGCAGGGCGAGAGCTTGTTTCAGGGCTGCGGAGTCTTTTCCGTTGCCTAAGAAACGGTCGGTGTCATGGTTCTCGATGAAGGCCAGTACATGCGATGGGTCGGCATAGAGATAGTCGTAGCAGAGACTATTATATATGCGGTTGAAGCCTTTCCACCAGTCATCGGTCTCCTCGTGCTTGGCCTGGTTGAGTTTGTCGTAGAAGCTGAAGTCCATGACAGTCTTTAGGTAGCTGTTCATGGAACTTAGCTTGGAATCCTTCTGCCAGGCGGCGGTGTAAGCGGGCTCAGCGACCCATGTCTCGCCCACGGCGTTGAAGTTGGGATACTCCGTGTCAAGGGTCTTCATCCACAGTGCCATGGCCTTGCGGTCGGCATAGGGATAGGTGTCCATGCGTATGCCGTCGATGCCTATGGTCTCTATCCACCATTCGCTGTTTTGAATGAGGTAGCGCATGAGATGTGGGTTGCGCTGGTTGAGGTCGGGCATGGAGGGAACGAACCACCCGTCGATGGTCTCTCGTTTGTCCACATCGGAAGCGTAGGGGTCGAGCACCGGCGTGAGCTTGTAATTTGTCTGCAGGTACTTGCTCTTGTTGTCGCCTGTACTTTTTCCCGTCATGGGGTCGTGGCCGTTGCCCTTCGTCTCGCTGAGCCATTCGGGTGAATTGAACCAATCTTTCGCAGGTATATCTTTCACCCAGGGATGTTCAAAGCCGCAGTGATTGAAAATCATGTCCATGACTACCTTGAGACCATGGGTGTGGGCCTCGCTGACGAGGCGCGCATAGTCTTGGTTGGTGCCGAAGCGTGGGTCTACCCGATAGTAGTCGGTGGTGGCATAGCCGTGGTAGGTGCTAAAGCCACCCTGGTCGGGCGAGTCGTTCTCAAGAATGGGTGTGAACCAAAGGGCTGTAACTCCAAGCTGGTTGAAGTAGTCGAGATGTTGCTCAATGCCGGCGAGGTCTCCACCATGACGCAGACTGGGCTGCGTGCGGTCGCACACCTGCGTGCGCATACCCTTGGCCACATCGTTTTTTGGATTGCCGTTGGCAAAGCGGTCGGGCATGAGCAGGTAGAGCACGTCGGCGTTGGAAAATCCCTTGTGGTCCTCGCCACGCATGGCACGATCCTTGAGTGTGTAGCGCACCTTCTTGCCGTCGAAGTTGAGTGTCATCTGTCCGGCCTTGGCATCTTGCAGGTTGAGATAGACGAGGAGATAGTTGGGTGAGTCGAGGCGTACGATGGAGTCCACCTTCACGCCGGCGTAGTCGGTGGTGACTTGCTTGACGTTCTTCACATCCTTACCATAGACCATGAGCTGCAGGCACGGGTCTTTCATTCCCACATACCAATCTGTGGGGTCAATGCGGCTGATGGTGGTGGCGGCACTGGCCGTGGCCATCATCAGCCCCAGTCCTAAAGTCATGATTGATTTCTTCATATTATCTATTATTGAGTCCACTTGAAAAAGTCAGCACCCCTTTCAATCTAAAAGTTGAGTGCCAGTTTCCAAGGATTATACCTCAATAAATGAGAGATTTTACGCTCCAAAAGCCTTCTTGTTAGGCTGATAGGTTTCAAATCATAACATTTTTGAGGTAGGGGCCTCAAAAAACGGACTTTTTAGAGGGGACTCATTATTTCATTTGCTCATTACGATCATGGCACTCTGTCCATTGACTCTGACGTTTCCCCCTCCATAGATTTTGCGGAGACCGGCCTCGTCGATCTGTCCGTTCTCGCATACCACGGTATAGGTGCTATCCTCGGGCAGGGAGACGGTGCGTGTGTCACGGTTACCGTTGAAGATCACATAGATGTCGCCCCAGCTGTCGATACCGGCAAGATCCTTCAGACGGAAGGCTACCAGGGCAGGCTGCGACGGCAGGAACTCCAAATGTTCACGCACTGCGGCTGCAGAGCCGAGATGGAAAGCCGGATGATGACGGCGTAGGGCGATGAGACGACGATAGTAGTCGGTGACGCCGGGATAGCGCTGCAGGTTGCCCCAGTCGAGGGCATTGATGCTGTCGGGCGAGTTGAAACTGTTGTGCACACCCTTCTTGTCGCGCAGCAGTTCCTCGCCACTGAGCATGAACGGCACACCCTGTGAGGTGAATACAATCGTCTGGGCGAGCTTGTCGAGCGCTTGCAATTCAGAGGAAGTGATGTTAGGGATGGACGCCTTCAATCGGTCGACGAGGCACATGTCGTCGTGACAGCTGACATAGGCAATCATCTGCATAGGCTCGGTGGCCCATGGTTCTTTGCTGTAGTTCACCTTGGTGTAGTCCACTTGCGGATGTGCGATCATGCCTGCGATGCCCGCCTTGATGCTCTCCTCGCTCCCTGGCAGTCCAGCTAAGAACGCAGGCTTATGGTCATCGCTGAACGGTCCGCGTACAGCGTCGCGCAGGTCGTCGCAGAAGGCGGCGATACCCGGCATCTGCTTCATATTCGCTTTCATGGCCAACTGGCCGTTGGGCAGGGAACAGCTGCCCGCACTCCAACCCTCGCCATAGATGAAGATATTTGGATCGAGGGCGGTAAGCTCTTTGCGGATGATGTTCATCGTCGTGATGTCATGCACACCCATGAGGTCGAAGCGGAAGCCGTCGATGTGATACTCTGTGGCCCAGTATTTCACGCTCTCGAGCATGAACTCACGCATGAGAGGTTTCTCCGAGGCGGTCTCGTTGCCACAGCCCGATCCGTTGCTGGGCTTACCGTTCTTGGTGAACCGGTAGTAGTAGTCGGGGTAAGTGCGTTGGAAGTTACTGTTGGCGAGGTCGAAGGTGTGGTTATAGGCTACGTCAAGGATAACACGTATGCCAGCCCTGTGCAAGGCTTGCACCATCTCCTTGAACTCACGGATGCGTGTGGCGGGTGTGTAGGGGTCGGTGGAGTAGCTGCCCTCCGGGACATTGTAGTTCAGTGGGTCGTAGCCCCAATTGTACTGTGGCTTGTCGAGCTTTGTCTCGTTGACCGAGGCAAAGTCAAACGACGGCAGGATATGCACGGCGTTGATTCCGAGACTTTTGAGATAGCCCACTGCCCAAGGCTCTGACAGTGCCAGGAACTTACCCGGATGAGCAGCGTGGCTGGCGATGGAGAAGTCGCGATGGTGCATCTCGTAGATGACGAGGTCGGACATAGAGAGCGTGGTGAGACGGTGGTCATTGGCCCAACTCTCGGGGTCGGTCTGGCTTAGGTCGATGATGGCACCGCGCTGTCCGTTGACACCAACCGCTTTGGCGAAGACGCCCGGCGTGTCACCGCGACCGATGTTAAAGGTATAGAACTGTCCTTTGAGGTCGCCCTTGACGGTGGCAGTCCAACGGTTTTTGCCGTCGGCGCGCATCTTCACCGTGCGCAGAGGTTGACCGCCGAGACCGTCACTCCATAACGAGAGTATGGGGCGCTTGGGACTATTGAGATAAAAAACAGTCTGCTTGGGACTGTAGGACATCTCGCGAAAGACATCCTGCGCCCAAGCAGACATATTTGTTGCCAACATTGTAATTACAGTGATGGATAGTTGTCGAAAGTTCATAGTGTGTTGCTTATAGGTAATGTAGGAAGTGAAGGAAAAGCAGAAGGGCTACCGAACCGCTCTTTCCCCCTCCTTCGGGAGGGGGGTAGGGGGTGGGCTCTTTTACTTCGCCATCATGCTGACAGCGAACCCGCCGCCAGGTGCCTCGGTGAACTTCAGGGTGTCGCCCTTCTTCACCGTGCGCTTGGTGATGACGTAAGCCTTTGGGTTCTTATCATAAGAGGCGTTCTTGGCATCAGCATAGATGGTAGCCTCGTATTTGCGCCCCTTGTCGAGGAAGTCGAGTTTCACTGTGCTCAGGTGTCCGTGCTCGTCGCACTTGCCGGCGAGGAACCAGTTGTCGCTGCCCTTGGCCTTACGGGCTACGGTGATGTAGCGGGCGGGTTCAGCTTCGATATACTTACTGTCGGACCAGTCGGCGGCAACATCCTTGATGAACTGGAAAGCGTCGTTGTACTTGGCGTAGTTCTCAGGCAGATCGGCTGCCATCTGCAACGGGCCCCACATGACGAGATAGAGGGCAAGCTGACCCACGAGTGTGGTACGTACATAGCTTGGGTTGTCGCTCCATGTCTTCAGCTGCGTCTCAAGGATACCCGGCGTGTAGTCCATCGGACCGCCCTGCAGACGGGTGAAGGGCAGGATGACGGTGTGGTTGGGATAGCTGCCGCCGAAAGCCTCATACTCCGTGCCGCGCGCACTCTCGTTGCCGACGAGGTTAGGCCATGTGCGGGCGATGCCGGTAGGGCGGGTGGCCTCGTGAGCGTCGACCATGATATGGTGCTTGGCAGCCTCGGTGACGCAGTAGAGATAGTGGTTGTTCATCGGCTGCGAGAAGTGGTGGTCGCCGCGGGGAATGATATCGCCCACGTAGCCACTCTTCACGGCGTCGTAGCCATATTTGTTCATCAAGTTATAGGCTGCTTCGAGATGACGCTCGTAGTTGACCACGCTCGAAGAGGTCTCGTTGTGCATCATCAGCTTCACGCCCTTGGAGTGAGCGTAGTCGTTGAGCGCCTTGATGTCAAAGTCGGGATAAGGAGTGACGAAGTCGAAGACGTAGTCCTTCCAGTGATTGGCCCAGTCTTCCCAACCGACATTCCAACCCTCGACGAGCACCTCGGACAGGCCGTTGGCAGCAGCGAAGTCGATGTATTTGCGCACCTCGGTGTTGTTGGCACCATGGCGGCCGTTGGGTTTCACCTTACTCCAGTCGATGCTGTCGAGCTTGATGGATGGATACTCATCGGTATAGTTCCATGAGTTGCGGCCGACGATCATCTCCCACCATACGCCACAGTACTTTGTAGGATGGATCCAGGAAGTGTCTTTAATCTTACATGGTTCGTTGAGATTATAGATGAGGTTGTTGGCTTCGGAGAGCATGTCGCGGGCATCGTCGCTCACGGCTATGGTGCGCCAAGGCGTATTGCAGGGTGTCTGCATATAGCCTTTTATACCTGTAGCATCGGGTGTGAGCCAGCTCTCGAAGACCATGTTCTTGTCATCGAGGTTGAGGTGCATGGTGGCGTAGTCGATGCAGGCTGCCTCGTGAATGTTGATATACAGTCCGTCCTTGGTCTTCATCTGTAAGGCAGTCTGCACGCCGGTGGGCGAGAAGACTGCCACGGAAGAGTTGTTCCAGTTCACGGCATCGTGGAAACGGGAACGGATCTCACTGAGCTTGCTCTCCTGAGTCTCCTGCTCCTGGGTGTCGTAGTCGCCGGGCAGCCACCAGGCGGTGTGATCACCGGTCATGGCAAACTGAGTGTGCTCGTCCTTGATGACGAAGTAGACCAGCGAGTCCTGCTGTGGGAACTCATAGCGCAGACCCATACCTATATTATATACACGGAAGCGGATCG
>ERZ772881.1463-NODE-1463-length-20882-cov-3.559370_pt1 | contig 20882 bp, 17 predicted proteins | sample MGYA00580581_ERZ772881 | MGnify/ENA primary metagenome ERZ772881 (study PRJEB29015, sample SAMEA2737668) | human gut metagenome | biome: human gut; feature: human-associated habitat; material: faeces | place: China | collected 2012 ...
GTTGGCGCATTGAAATAAAGAAATATCCGAAACTGACTGAAATCGGAGCTTTCCGGGATTCGACACAAATAGGAGGATTCAACAGTACAAAATACGATCCGAACCCACACGGAGGATTCTACACTCAGGATGACATCCGTGAGATTGTGGCATATGCAACCGCACGTCACATCAACATTATCCCGGAAATAGAAATACCGGGGCATGCCAGTGCATCGATTGCTGCTTATCCGTGGTTAGGGACAACCGGAAAACAAATAAAGGTATCATGCCGCTTCGGGGTACACCATGAAGTCTATAACGTGGCCAACCCCAAGGTTTTTGATTTTCTGGACGATGTCATCGATGAGATGATACAACTTTTCCCGGGTGAAATCTTCCATATCGGAGGTGACGAAGTGAGATACAACCACTGGAAAGAGTCGGAAGAAACCCGTAAGTTTATGGAAGAGAAAGGTATCCAGACCTATCCGGAACTGCAAGTATGGATAACCAACCTGATGTCGGAGAAACTCAAGGCAAAAGGACGCCGGATGATGGGATGGAACGAAATTACAGGAGTGCAACTACACGACTACCAACAGGAGAAAGTACAGAAACAGGAGCAAAAACTATCCGAGGGTACCATTGTACAAATATGGAAAGGCAGTCCCGAACTTATCAAAGCTACCGCAGAACAAGGATATGACATCTTAAATTCATATAACAGATATACTTATCTGGATTACGACTACAATACCATCCCACTGGAAAAAGCCTATACTTTCAATCCTATCCCGACAGACCTCCCCAAGTCACTTAAAAGCAAAATACTCGGAGTCGGTTGTCAGATGTGGGGTGAATTTATACCGACGGTAAAAGAGATGAACTTAAAAGTCTATCCCCGAATTGCCGCTTATGCAGAAGTGGGTTGGACACGCCCGGATCAAAAGGATTTCAAGCGTTTCACCCAATCACTTCAGAAACTGAAAGCCATCTGGAAAAAAGAAGGCATCGAGTATTACGAAACACCTCAAGCGAAAAAATAAGAGGAGAGAGTTACAAAGATACTTTTTCTACATATCAAACAGAGGTATATGAATACCTGCTATCAAATATCAGTCATTCGTATACTTCTGTTTGATCTATAGTAATTTTAACATATTTCCAACCGGATATACGTATCGCTACTTCGCCGCAGCGATCATTTCCACAAAGTTACCATCCCGATCGAACCTGACCTGTGATCCGTCTCCCAATTTATAAATCCACCCCTCTATGCTATAAGAAGAGAAATACATATTGAGGTCATCCGGAAATTGATGTCGCATATATCTGTATGTTTTCTCGGAAATGCTCAATTCTATTTTTTCTTTTCCAAGAAAACCTCCCTGGGAATCAAACATCAGTCCGTCACCATTCGTCAACTCCACCAAAAATGAAGCTGCAACCGAACGATCGACTCTCGTAATTTCGGAGTTCGAATGTGCCGAAATATATTCGGTAATCTTTTCAGGAAGCGATGCTACCAGCTTTTCAGGAAATGCAAATCCGTTCCCATCTATATTCAACCATTCGCTGGCATCTTCGTTGACAAGCATATTAAATCCGTTCGGCAAACAGACCTTGAAATTCAAAACATCCGTATGAAGCGGATGACTGATGGAAATGGAACGCAGTTTGCCAAAGTACTCTTCAGCCAAAGCTTGTGCCTGCATCACAGGTACTACTATCGGTTTGTTTTCCGGATCGATAGTCACATACACCGTCTTGCTGACCTGAATGGTATAACAGGTACCCTCCAAACGAATGTAAGTAACTTGTGCAGCCGGATAATCCCGATACAATTGTTCGGTTACTTTTGCAGGTAAAGTCTCCAGAATCGAAACCGGCAGCAACTCTGTACCTCCATTCACTTCTGTCCACTGACCACGATCATTCAGCACACATTTAAATCCATTCTCCAACCAGAATGAATAGCCGGCAGTAACATTCCCATTCGGAATGTGCTCCACCACCGCCTGGAAAACTCCATCCGGAAAATACGTTGCAACAAAATCACGTACAGGTTGCGGCACTCCGGATTCATCTTTTATATCCATTTCATAGCCGATACACGTTCCGTCATAATAGAACGCTATTTTCTTACCGCTACTTAACAACACACAATCCCCATAACAGGCATTCTCTATACCGATAAACGGATCATCGGGAAAAAGTTGCTGTACATATTCAATAATCTTTCCCCAAAGAGAGTCTAAGGACCCGGGTAACTTTTGATCCGGAATCATCAATCTTTTCCATCCTCCATTTTCACTAAATTCCACTTTAACTTCATTGGGAAAAACAACACGATAAAGCAACCGGGCATTTTCCTGATCGTTATTCGTTCTTTCTATTTTCTCCGGAGTTTGTCCCGGAAAGTAATTAGATAAAAAAGATTGTGCAGTGCCCGGCAGTTGATTCATTTCGATTGTACCGGAAGATTCATTCTCCTCCGAACAACTGCCCAGAAACGGAAGTAATCCGAATAAGAAACATAAGTAAAGGACAGGATAAAAAGATTTCATAGTTGCGTGGTTTTTATGTTTCAGACAAAGTTAACGGAAAGGTCTGAATATAAGCACATAGAGGCGTTAAACTTCTTTAAGGGGCAAGTCAAAACGAGCACAACGCTTACTCCAGCTTCCCTAAAGCCCCAACATAAAACACAAAGGACAGCTGTCAGGACCGACAACCTTTGTTTATATCTATATGCCTATTTATTAAATTTACCTCTCTTCCACATCAAAGGGGCGGATTTAAGATCGATAATTTTTAGGAATTGATAAAATTATGTAAGTTTGTAAACAGAATAATGAATTCCTCTCCAATGAAAAACATCATAAACAAAATCAGGCAGTTATACCCGGTTTCGGATGAAGCGCTCCAGGCATTACAGGCAAACATGCAGGTAAAGTATTATCCCAAAGATACTTATATAGTGCAATCGGGAATAACGGATCGCCTGGTTTATTTCATCGAAGAAGGTGTCACCCGTTCTGTATTTCATCACAACGGGCAAGATACCACCACCTGGTTCAGCCAAGAAGGTGACGTTACTTTCGGCATGGATTCGTTATATTATAAACAGCCGTCCATAGAGAGTATTGAAACCCTTTCGGATTGTAAAATCTACGTTCTCCATATAGACGAACTGAACGCCCTTTACGAAAAGTATATCGATATAGCCAACTGGGGAAGGATCTTGCATCAGGACGTCAACAAAGAACTCAGTCACATGTTTGTGGAAAGACTCCAGCTTTCTCCCAAGGAACGATACGAACAGTTCAACAGACGCTACCCCGGACTGATCAATCGGGTAAAGCTGAAGTATGTCGCTGCATTTCTGGGTATTTCCATTTATACACTCAGCCGGGTACGCGCTAAAAAATAGCTCCCGGCCGGTCTTTTTTGCTTTTAAGCAAAAGAACTTCATTTTGCAAGCCGTATCTTTGCCATCTGAAAATATTAACTAACTAATAAAACACAGATGTCGAATATTTCTTCAACAGTTTTTGCAGATACCAAGCCGCATTATCATCTACTGGACGGGCTCCGGGGAGTAGCCGCTCTTATGGTTATATGGTATCATGTATTCGAAGGCTATGCTTTTGCCGGTGGTACCACTATCGATACCTTCAACCACGGATATTTAGCAGTAGATTTCTTCTTTATCCTTTCAGGTTTCGTTATCGGTTATGCTTATGATGATCGTTGGGGTAAGAATTTCACCATGAAAGATTTCATTAAACGCCGTTTGATACGTCTTCATCCGATGGTAATCATTGGTGCCATAGTGGGTGCTATCACATTCTATATCCAGGGTTCTGTACAATGGGACGGAACACATATCGGCATATCGATGGTGATGTTGTCTCTTCTTTGTACCATCTTTTTCATCCCTGCAATGCCGGGTGTAGGCTACGAGGTTCGCGGCAATGGCGAAATGTTCCCATTGAACGGCCCCTGCTGGTCATTATTCTTCGAGTACATAGGCAATATCCTTTACGCTTTGTTCATTCGTCGTCTGTCAAATAAAGCGTTGACCATAGTTGTAGTATTACTGGGAGTAGCATTGGCTTCATTTGCCATCTTCAATGTCTCGGGTTATGGAAACATAGGAGTCGGCTGGACACTGGACGGTGTAAACTTTATAGGCGGATTATTAAGAATGCTTTTCCCCTTCTCCATGGGTATGCTTTTATCGCGTAACTTCAAGCCCATGAAGTTGAGAGGTGCATTCTGGATATGTACCCTTGTAATGATCGCCTTGTTCGCAGTGCCTTATTTGGAAGGAACGGAATCAATCTGCACAAACGGCATTTATGAAGCATTCTGTATTATCATAGCTTTCCCCATCCTGCTTTGGATAGGAGCATCGGGAACCACCACGGATAAGAAGTCAACCCAAATATGTAAATTCCTGGGAGATATATCTTATCCGATCTATGTGATACATTATCCATTCATGTATTTGTTCTATGCATGGTTGATCAAAAATCAACTTTTCACATTAGGAGAGACCTGGCAAGTTGCCTTATGCGTTTACGCATGGAACATATTGTTTGCTTATCTATGCTTGAAGCTATATGATGAACCGGTACGCAAATATCTGGCTAAACGCTTCCTGAATAAGAAACAATAATATGTACTTGCTCTATATAAGTAGCGCCACAAACATAAACACATAGCTGAGATAGAAGAGTTGCAGTGAATTCACTTTAAGGTAGGCCTTAAGTGAATTCACTGCAACTCTCATTATGGAAGAATCCAATCTCGGAAAAGGCATTTGATGATTGCATAAATTGTTCAACCGGAACTTCCGAGAGTCCGAACAATACATTAGTCAGAATATTCTTCAGCAAGATTCAGCTAATACCTAAAGTTCAAACTTCAGCACATCACTCCCTCCTTCTTCCGTTATATTCAGTCCCAATACATATCTACCGGATGGAGCAACAGCAATTCTTTCCAATTTTACATCTGTCTGATAGATGGCAACCGGAGCACCTTGCCAGGTAAAGACCATAATCTTTGATTTACCCGAAGTACCCGGGAAACCGTTATAAAGGGCATAAAGATAATTGGGAGTACCACAAAGAGAAATGAAATATTTAGGTGCATTCGGAAAATCAAGAAACTCAGGGTCATACTCCGGGGATTTCAACTCTTTCCCTATCACTATTTCTTTCATCAGATTTCCTTTTAAATCATAAAAACAGAGAGAGTTCAGATTCAGCAATCCCATACAAGCTGCCTTTGCATCTTGATTTACCATTAAACAACTTTCGTATAGATAAGATAAATGTCCTTCCGGATATCCGGCCCTAATATCACGATGATAATCCACAGTCGTAACACGGGCAGTATGCTTATCATAAATGAAAAACAAACCATGCTGCATATCTACATCAATGCCATATACACAAGAGTCTGTTTCATTATAATCCCTGACTACAGGCATCTCCGGCAATTGTTGTGCCTCAACGACAGAAACAGCGACAGGAGCGGGAGATGCTGCCGAATGAATCGCAACAATCTTTTTATTCCAACTATTCAACTCAATGAACGATAGCTTTCCTTTGCCCTCTCTGCCTATCGATTTCTCAAAAAAAGGAAAAAGAAAATCATCCGGGCCCTCTCCTTTCATCCCCAATCCGACAAGAGCAGGAGGAATTGTAGCAGTGAAGATCTTTAATAATGTATCATTACGTGTGTCCAAAAAAGCACAAAAAGAATCAGTTACACACAAATCATAGAAAATATTCAGTCCTTCTTCTTCCGGCAAGTAGATTTCGTATTGAAGAGTATCCGTACACGTATCAGGAATATACACGGTTAACTTTTCCTGTTCCGATCCGCAAGAGATCATTACTATCGTTGCCAGACATATCAATAAGAGTTTAACCATAATCAAATCTTTTTCATAATAATCAGTTTTAGTTCATTAGTCTGACAAAGATAATAACTACAAACATATCCTTAAAAGAAAATAACAATAAATCCGGTACAACAAAGGATGCATTAGAAAGAAATAACTTCTGAAAAGATCACTTATATTTTTGACAGTTTGCTAAACAACCCTTCTCAGGTTTGATTATTTCAGCACATTAGTCGGGTTCGTACTAAAAATCGTCTCTATTTCATTTTTCCGTTTATCATATTGCAGGAATCCTGATGTTTTCACAACACAATGAACACCCAAAGGAGAAAGTAAGAGCATTCGTGTTTGTTTTTCGCAAAAACAAAGCGCTTTTAGAAAGTCTGAGAGTAGTCTTCTGTGCTTGTCAACCAGAAAAAGAAGGAGCAAAATAATCTCTCTATTATGGAACAATATATGTAATCGTGCAAAACATTAGGAGATTTTCAAAAAAGAAGTAAGCATTTTCAGAAATTGCTTACTTCTTTTAGAGTAGATACTTACTTCTTTTGTACCAGATGCCTACTCCTTTTCTAGGAAATGTCGGCTTCAGAGTCCAAAAAGCCCGGCTTTTCGTTGCATTCACCCCGACTATCACCCTCCTATCCTTCCGGTTGAACAGAAAGGAAGGAAGAGGAAGTTATCAAAAAAGGCATTTTAAATACTTTTTGAAAGCTGATACAGATAAATAGAATCATACTATCAAATCGCTTTCTCTGCTTTACTTTACCAACTCTGCAGTAACATAATCTTTGCTATATGTACATGATAAACGATACGAAACTTTCCCTCTTTATCTTTAAACATAGTGTTATACCCTACACCCTGCAAAAGCGCCGGGATTCTTCAAGATAAGATTTTCATCGTATTTGGTCCATTTGCCGATTATATCGGTTGCCGTAGCACAGCCTACCCCATAGAACGGACTTTCAAAGCTATTGCCGGAATAAGCCATATAGTACAGCTCCTTATGTTTAAACACATATGGAGTCAAAGAATAATCAAAATCAAATGAGAGTGAATCAACCCGATACAGTCGAGGATTATCAAACTCTTTACATTTCACATGTAGGTCTCTAACTGGAATATTAGCTATCAACATAGCCATTTTAATTTTACTCTGCTTTTTAGAGCAATCTAACTCAGAAATCAAGAAGTCAAGACAGTCTCTACAAGAATAAACAGAAAATCTAACAATTAATAAACTATCTTCAAGAATCTCCCTTATTTTCATAGACAAGTTCTAAAAGTCAATGATTTTTTATCCAAATCAAACGATATACTTCTATTTTTGATTGAAGTTATCATCCATTTTAAGGTCATATATCTAATATTTTTTTATTAAACACACAAAGTGAAGGATTTTTCTCAAGATTACCCTTATCTTCAAAAGCTATAACAATATCATCTCCTAGAATCTTGAAGAAAGAGCATTCTTTTAGTTGCATTTCATCTGTCAAAATTGCAAATATTTCTGATTTCTTTGTTTTCTCACTATATCTACATAAGTAAACACGATCATACCACATAAATGTAAAATATATATAATATCCATCTATCTGATAGAATCTTGCGACAGAAGCGCAGCTTTGATTTTCCGGCTTATTTAAATACATTATTCGAGCATATATATCTTTAGCTCCCTCCTCTTCAGGTATCGCATAAGTACCAAAATCTATTTTATACTCAGGGACAAGAAAATTATCTGTTACGGTAAAAAGGGTATCCTTCAAGGGCTCCCAATACAACACTCTCCGACCTTCTTCTCCTACAAAAAAAGCATCAGGAAAATGGATACCATCATTCATGAAACGTCCTTTCACGATTTGCTGAGATGAAAAGTCTTTATTCCAGAAGCTTAGCACTGGCATTTTACGATAATCACCCCCAAATCTATTTGTACTTAAGTAACGTTCCGTTCCAATCGGAATTATCATTGAAGGAGAAGGAGCATCTTCATCCAAAAGAACCTTTTGAACTCCCATAAACTTACCATTTATATCAAAACGTAGTATTTGCTGTTTATCTTGATCAAAAATACATACCTCCCCGTCCTCCATAAACATACATCCAAAACTTAAATACTCACCAGGCCCCTGCCCTTTACATGATATATTAAAAAGAAAATCACCCTTATCATTAAAAACATAAGCATTATCTCTTGACCATATAAAGTAACGGTCATCTTGCTTGAATAAAGCACAAATATCATACAATAAAGAACTATCCACAGTTTCTAAATTTATCATTCTTGATGCAGATATTTTCACTGTATCGATATGTGATAAGTCTACTTCTATCCTTTGGGTAACATTTTTCTGTTCTCTTTGGCAAGAGAACAGAAAAAACAATAATCCCAAGGACAATATTACTATTTTCCTCATACACTTTAATATTTTTCACAAGTACAACGAATACCACAACAAGCATAATAGCCAGTTTGACATGAAACATCGCATGCTGCACTAGCTCCCCCTCCTTTTATATCTATTCCACCACTTATAGAACAGGAGGTAGCCCCTCTACCACCATTATAGCAATAATTCGAGCCATCAGCTTCATAAACAGTAAAAGTCTCAATACCATTGTTATGCAAAGGGATAGGCGAATTCTTCTGCTGTGTCATTGCAACAAATACATTAGTAAATCCCAATACAGCAGCAATAAATACAAATTTTTTCATTTTGTTCTTTTTTAATTAGTTTGTATTTTTCCAAACCAATATATAAATAGTAGCAAAGTAGTATTTTTTAAAATTTTCTGAATACAAAGATCAGTAAAATAAAAAGGGGAAAGGGATAATTACTGGTCAATAAACAGTAAAATACAGCCAAAATCAGAAAATTAGACCAATATTACCTGTAATGTAACAGCAGCAGAAATTATTTACCAAATTTTACTATTCCACAAAACATATCCATGTTATTTTTCTCTCAATCCTGACAGTATATTAAACAAAAATAGAAATACAAAAACAATATATATTCAATAGCTATTACAAACTAAAGACACCCCATATATATCTGGGTGTAGCCCCAACAACAAAAGGGTGTAGCCTCACCATATAGATAGCTACACCCTTTTTATCGGACAACAGATTCTCCGGATTCATCCATCCGTTTTACGCCTATATCGATTTCTATCCCCCGGTTTATTCGACCAATTCCGCAGCAATATATTCCTTGTTGATCCGCATGCGGTCTATACCATCCACTTTTTCAAAATAGACCTTACCGATGTACATGCCCCGTGGATGAATATGCTCTTTATCTTTATGCGCATGATAAACAATGCGAAGTCTGCCCTTTTTATCCTTGAACGTGGCACTATGCCCCACTCCCTGCAAATTCCCCGGTTTCTGCAAAATCGGATTTTCCTGATATTTGGTCCATTCCCCCATGATATCCGTAGCGGTGGCACATCCGATCCCATAGAATGGGCTCTCAAAGCTGTTACCGGAATAAGTCATGTAATACAATCCGTTATGTTTAAGCACATAAGATCCTTCATTCACACGCGGCCACACTTCTTCCCATGCCTGCGAAACATGAATGCAAGGACGCATCGTCTCCGTTTTAATCGTCATATAATCGTCCTCCAGTTCCGCTACCCATACGTTATTGCCATCATTGAAGCGAACGAAGAAAAGATAAGGTTTTCCATCTTCATCGATAAACAGGGAGCTATCGATCATCTTCTCGCCAGCAACCATCGGTTTCTTCTCGTTCTGCCTGAACGGACCTAACGGAGAATCGGCTATGGCCACACAGATGTGTTCGTCTGCCGTATAATACATATAAAACTTCCCGTCGATCTCGCAAATCTCCGGTGCCCAGAAACGGCTATCCGCCCAAACATCATCTTTATGAAGTGCCAGCCCGTGCAGTTTCCACTTCCTGAGATCTTTTGATGTATACACTTCAATACCGTCGGCCGCATGCGTTCCGTAAGCATAATAAGTTCCATCGTGCAATAGAATAAAAGGATCGCCCAACGGAACTGACTTTGTCACGGTTTTTGTTTTTGACCTGTTTTTTGCTCCGGCAACTCCTGTATAAGAACAAAACACAATCAGCAGCCCCAGCAACCATACTCCGGTACTAATCTTTTTCTTTCCCATAATATAATCTTTTTTCAATATAATACAATCATTATTTCATCCGGTCTTTAGTAAACTGAAACCAATCCAGTTTCAATAGGTTTCCGGTACCGGTCTTACCTTTGAACAGCAGATACAATTTCTCCTGCCGCCCTCTCGCAATGACTGCCGGAGGCTGCATCCAGACTGCCGGCTTCTTTCTGTGACAAATATTCGAGTTTATACTTGTAAATACGACTTGTAAACTCAGAAATTGTCTCTATCTCATCCACTTTACACTCGCTGCCCAAATCTACAATCAGCCAAAGCTTATGTGCACCGACTCCGGAATCCCAATGGGTCCCGTAATTCTCGTCTACGGCAAAGTTGCCGGCACATGTGCCAGGACTCCGTCCGGTAACTTGAAGTGTCCTTTGTTACTGAGTCTTACCGCTCCCTGCTGCAGACCCGGCCCCCACTCCACCGTACCTCCGTTGATCCGGGCATCATATTTTGAGCCTCCGCTTCCACTGTTACGAGCTGTCTCTCCTCCCTGTTCATCGAAGTTGAATTGAAGCTGCACCTGTCTTTCCGCCTGTTGTATCTGCTGCCCATACACAGGAACAGATAACAGGGTAAACACCCCTAACAGGATCAATCCCGGAGAACAGGAAAAAGGGGATTTCCTTAAAGAATTTATAAACATAAGCCAATATCTGTTTTAAGTATCACCAATATACCTATATGACACATTGTTATCCAAGCGAAGCTTTACGCCTTGACAACGGCACCACCTGAAACCAGGTAAGCGAACGCCACAGCCACTCCATCGGACCATAGTAGAATCTCTTAATCCACCAATTGCTATAAGCAATCTGGATGACACAAAAAGCCGCTCCCAGCAAAAAGCTCTGCAAATAGTTGAACTCGACAGCAAAGTTCCCGCCAAAACCATAGAATAGGGAAACTCCGACTATCGACTGCGCCATATAGTTCGTCACACTCATCCGTCCCACCGGAGCAATACGGTCGAGCACTTTCTGCCCCTTATACCGATAATACAGCAAAGTGAAACCGCAGAAATAAACCATCATCTGTCCCAGATTGCCATACGTCTTGAAAAGAGTCTGTCCTACCCGCAACGCAAACCCGTCCACTCCCCATACCGGAAGCAGAAAGGCAACAGCATAAAATACTGCCCAGAAAGCCAGACAATAAGGTAAAAACAGATGACTGTACTTCACCATCTTTTCCTCACTTTTGTGAATCCCCTGACGCCCGATCAGCATTCCGGCAATAAACAGTCCCAATAACTGGAGGTAACGGAAATTATTGAATACCCACAGGCATTTGGCCGACTGTCCGTCGAACGTATTGAAACTCAGTACATCCATCAATGATCCATTGATAAAGACATCGGCCGCCCTTTCAAAAAGCCGGTCCATATAGGCTGCCGCAGCAGTCGGTTCGTTAGCCACATTGTCGCTGAGCAGAGATACAAAACTAATGACTGCCGGTATCTGCAGAAACAGCAAAACGCATAGCACCAGCAACCATCTGGTGGGAACTTTATAAAGAGGAATCAAGAAGACTCCTAATACGGCATAGACCATAAAAAACTCTCCCATATAGACCAATCCGTTGATATAGCCAAACAGGAACAATAAGGCAAGCCTCCAGAGGAAGCGTCCCCGGAAATCGACTCCTTTAGCTGCCTGAGACTCCATCTGCATGAAAAAGCTCAAACCGAACAAAAGGGAAAACATAGCGTATGATTTCCCGGAAAACAAAAAATAGAGTGAATCGTATACTGCCGTATCTATTGCCTGCCAGAAAGGAGACTCCACAACCGGAGCTAAAGTCAGGTCGAAACGCTCCATGCAATGCAAGAGCATGATGCCAATCAGTGCGAACCCCCGCAAGGCATCGATCGAATTAATACGCTTTTTAGGTGTGATCGTTTGTGTATGTGTCATGATATGAATTAAAAACAGGATATAAAAAGAGGCATAAGGATATAGAAGCAGATTTGCCGGACCCTATATTCCTTATGCCAATACAACTAAAAAAACGCTTGTGTTATTTTCCGTTATCTACCGAGAATTTGAAGATACAATGACTATTGTAGGTTTCACCCGGACGCAATACAGCCGAAGGCCATTCAGGTTTGTTCGGAGTATCGGGATACTTTTGAGTCTCCAGACAGACAGAAGCACGTTGATTGTAAGTAATACCTTTCTTTCCGGTCAGCGAACCGTCAAGGAAGTTCCCTGCATATACCTGAATACCGGGTTCGTCAGTGTATACATCGAGTACGATACCGGTTTTGGGTGATTCAAGAGTAGCGGCCTTACGGGTAATATCGCCTTTGGCATTCAACACCCAGTTATGGTCATAACCATTACCGTTCTTCAACTGCACGAAATCAAAATCGTTAATGCGTTTTCCAACCGGAGTCGGTGTGCGGAAGTCCATCGGAGTACCTTCCACTGTTACAATCTCGCCACTGGTCATAAAGGTACTGTCCACGGGAGTATAAGCATCGGCGTCGATAGTCAGCAGATGATCGGCATTGCTGCCTGCATCTCCGTCCAGATTGAAATAAGAGTGGTTGGTCATATTGACAATGGTCGGTTTATCCGTTTCTGCCTCATACTTGATATCGATGGCATTATCATCTGTCAGCTTCATAATAACCTTACAGGTGATATTACCGGGGAAACCTTCCTCGCCGTCTTTTGAAAGATAAGTCAACTCAAGTTCCTGCGGTCCCGCCTGCTTGGCATCGTATACCTGATATTGGAATCCTTTCGGACCACCGTGCAGGCAATGTCCGTAGTTATTGCGCGGCAACTGGTATTCAACTCCATCCAAAGTAAATTTTCCCTGATTGATGCGATTGGCATAACGACCGATGCTGGCACCGAAGTCCGAAGGCTTGCTGATGTAATCCTGAATAGAGTCGAAGCCCAATACTACATCACGCATCACCCCTTCTTTATCGGGAACCATTACCGAAACAATACGTCCTCCAAAATTAGTGACGCAAACCTCCATGTTGTTCTGATTACGGAGTACATACAAATCGGTTTTCTTTCCGCCCACCTCAGTCTGGAAATTGCTCTTTACCAAACCGGAATCCGTAGTAGCCTTTTCTGTCTCTGCACAACCGGCTACAAAGAGGGCACCCAGTGCCCACATAGCTAATTTTCTCATTATTAAACTGTTTTGAGTTTTATTCACCACAGAGCGACACGGAGTCCCACTGAGTTTTTTTTAGACAGATGAACAAAAGGACAAACTATTCTTTATTTGTTCATCTGTTCTTTTGTCTGAAAACAAATAGAGCGCAGCCAATCAATCTCTGTGGGACTCTGTGCTACTCTGTGGTGAATCTCATTCATTTCTGTTTCGTTATATTCTTACTGTATACTATTCAGCATATCCACTTTACCTTCATTCACCAGTTTCAGGATCAACTCACCGAACAAAGTATTCTGCCATGCAAACCAGGCACGGGTAAATTTCTCAGGATTGTCTTTATGGAAAGACTCGTGCATGAAGCCTGTACCTGCATCCGTATTCATCAGCATCTCAATGCACGACTTGATCTCCGCATCATCCTTGCTGGTGAAAGCTTTCATCATGATACTCATGGGCCATACCATATCGTATCCGATGTGTGGTCCGCCAATGCCCTCGCCTGCCTTACCTTTGAAGAAGTAAGGATTGTCGAGGCTCCATACAAAACGGCGGGTATTCTGATAAATCGGATCATCAATCGACACATCACCCAGATAAGGCATTGCCAGCAGGCTCGGAACGTTGGCGTCGTCCATCAGCATGTGGTTACCAAAACCATCCACCTCGAAAGCATAAATCTTTCCGTATTTGGGATGATTGTAAACGGCATATTTCTTCAGGGCTGTTTCCACTTCGTTTGCCAAAGCCTTGCATTCATTGGCCAGAGCCGTCTTTTTATTCACGGTTGTCAGTATCTCGGCTGCCTTGCGGAGTGAAGATACGGCAAAGAAGTTGGACGGAACCAGATACTGCAATGTCGTGGCATCGTCCGAAGGACGGAAAGTGGAAACAATCAGTCCGACAGGTTTCACCGGATTACCCAGTCCGTCGTTGGTCACTGTATCGAGAGCACGCTCTGTCTTACGTTGGAACTTATACGGACCCACACCGTCTTTGCGCTGTTGTTCCTTAAAAGTACGCAATATGTTGGTGATTGCCTGTATCCATTCTTCATCGAAGATACTGGCATCCCCTGTTGTCTTCCAGTACTGATAAGCTAGGCGCAACGGATAGCAAAGCGAGTCGATCTCCCATTTGCGTTCATGCAACTCAGGTTTCATATCCGTCAGGTCGCTCATCCATTCACCCCCTTTAGGACCATCATTGAACGCATTGGCATACGGATCGATATTGATACATTTAAACTGGCGGTTGATAACTCCGGCAAGCATCGTTTTCAGTTCCGGATCGGAATTGGCCAGTTGTACATAAGGCCATACCTGAGCCCCCGAGTCACGGAGCCACATGGCATGAATATCTCCTGTATATACAAAAGTATCGGGTTTGCCGTCTTTGCCTTTGCGGAAGTGTACGGTGGTATCCAGTGTATTGGGGAAACAATTGGTAAACATCCAGGCCAGCTTTGAGTTACGCAACAGTTTCTGTACACGTATGATTTCGTTTTCTACAGCCTGCGAACGGAACAGACGCTTAGCGGGTTCCGGACGATTGTCTTTCTGAATAGCATCTGCCACACAAGTATAATGCGACAAAATACCTTCGGCCTTCAGTGCTGAAGGCGCACAGAGCAGTGCCGCAGTAACGACACATGCTCCGATCATTTTCTTTGAGTTTTTTCCTGGCATAATCTTGATTGGTTTTTATTAAGTAATCTGTTTCTGTCCAGCCTCAACGTACCTCTTTAGAGAACGAATACGGGAAATCCGACTCGCGTACTCCACGCTGTTTGTTCGGAGTAGACGACATTTTCATCGTAATCTTCGCTCCGTTCATCAGTTCTTTATGTGTCAGGTAGTTGCGAGTCAATGTTTTACCGTTTACGGTCATTGACGCAATGTAACGGTTTTCATCGCTATTGCCCGGTGCACTGATCTGCACGGTCTTGCCATTTTCCAGATGCAGCTTCATCTGTTTGAAGTACGGCGTACCCATCACGTACTGATCCGTTCCGGGGCAAACGGGATAGAATCCCATAGCAGAAAATACATACCATGCCGAAGTCTGTCCGTTATCTTCGTCACCGCAATAACCGTCGGGATTGGGTGTATAGAGTTTATCCATCACTTCACGAATCCAATGCTGTGCTTTCCACGGTTGTCCCGAGTAATTGTACAGATACAGCATGTGCTGGATGGGTTGGTTACCGTGTGCATACTGTCCCATATTCATAATCTGCATTTCACGGATTTCGTGAATCACACCGCCGTAATAGCTGTCATCAAATACAGGAGGCAGGATAAAGACAGAATCCATCATCTGATTGAACCCTTGCTGTCCGCCCATCAGGTCGATCAGTCCCTGAGGATCATGGAATACAGACCAGGTATAGTGCCAACTGTTTCCTTCGGTGAAGGCATCGCCCCACTTCAGCGGATTGAACGGTGACTGAAATTGTCCGTCCTTATTCTTGCCACGCATCAGCTTATGCTCTTTATCGTACAGGTTCTTGTAGTTCATGGCACGCTGTGCATAAACGGCTATCTCCTCTTCGGGCTTGTTCAAGGCTTTACCCAACTGATAGATGCACCAGTCATCATAAGCATATTCCAGCGTACGGGCGGCATTTTCATTGATGCCTACATTATAAGGTACGTAGCCCAGTTGATTGTAATATTCATAACCGAGACGTCCGGTAGACGAAACCTGCGGATGAACAGCATTTGCACCGTGTTTCACAGCTTCCCAAAGAGTTTCTATATCGTAACCTTTCAATCCTTTCAGATAGGCATCAGCCACTACCGAAGCGGAATTGTTACCTACCATACAGCCCCTGTGCCCGGGACTTGCCCATTCGGGAAGGAATCCGCTTTCCTTGTAAGTATTTGCCAGTCCCTCCTGCATCTTTTCGTTCATCGAAGGATACATCAGGTTGAGGAACGGGAACAGGCAGCGGAATGTATCCCAGAAACCGGTATCGGTAAACATATATCCCGGCAGCACTTTACCGTTGTAGGGACTGTAATGTACCGGTTTCCCTTTGGCATCCAGTTCGTAGAAGCTTCTTGGGAAAAGTACCGAACGATAGAGGCAAGAGTAGAATGTACGGAGATGATCGGTATTATCGTCTTCCACCTCAATACGTCCCAGAACCTTGTTCCATTCCTGGCGTCCTTTGGCTGCAACAGCTTCCAGATTGTCTTTACCCAGCTCTTTCAAGTTCTGTTCTGCCTGCTCGGGGCTGATAAAAGAAGAAGCCACTCGTACGTTGACCGTCTCTCCACGACGTGTAGAGAACCCGATGATACCACCTGCATGTTTATCTTTCGATTCCAGCTCACCCGGACGGATGTTGCCGTTGGTAACTGCTGCGGTAAAAGTGAACGGCTTATCGAACACCAGTACAAAATAATTCTTAAAGTTCTCCGGCACTCCTCCACTGTTCTTAGTTGTGTAGCCGATGATCTTGTTCTCTTCCGGAATCACTTTCACATACGAACCGTTGTCGAAAGCATCTACCACTACATAAGAGTCTTTACTCTCAGGAAAAGTGAAACGAAACATCGCCGCACGGCTGGTCGGAGCAATTTCGGTCGTGACATCATGATCGGCCAAATATACTTTATAATAATACGGTTTGGCAACCTCAGCTTTATGCGAGAACCAGCTCGCACGCTGATCCTGATCGAACACGACCTTTCCCGTAACAGGCATAATGGCAAACTGCCCGTAGTCATTAATCCACGGGCTGGGCTGGTGAGTCTGCTTAAATCCCCTGATTTTATCGGCATCATAGGTATAAGCCCATCCATCACCCATCTTTCCGGTTTGTGCCACCCAGAAGTTCATTCCCCAAGGCATGGCAATAGCCGGATATGTATTTCCGGTAGATAAAGCATGCTTTGACTGGGTACCGACCAGTGGGCTTACATAATCCACCGGTTCTGTCGTACTCTTTGCAAAAGTGCAGAAAGCAGTACCCAATACGCCAACAAGTAATAGCGCTAATTTCTTCATGATATTAATAGTTTTAAATTCACCACAGATTACACGGACTAACACAGTTTTTTTAATCTTCAGTATCAATGGGAAAAATGATTAACCTGTGAAAATCCGTGTAACCTGTGACAGAATCTTATTTTTTCAACTTCTTCTCAAGCATCTTGATATAGTATCCGCCTACTACCGAACGAGCTTGGAAACCTCTCTGGTTCGGACGATCGGTAAATACCCAGTCAGACATCGGCACGCGATCGGTCGTCTCGTTCATGAACAGATAAACCGGATCGATAAACTTCTCGAATGTAGCTTTGTCCGGTGCCAGTGTAGCAGTCCACATAATCCAGTCGGTCTTGGTATAAGTTTCACGGTTATCCAGCGGCAATCCATATTGATTCTGTTTGCCAAGATAGTAAGCTATCTCTTTCTGTGCAACTGTTTCAGGGAATATCTGCAGATTCATCAGTTTATCCCATACCAGATTGTATTTCTGGCTCCATGTTCCGGGCTTGTCAAAAGTCAGGCGGTAGTGATCGCCGTCGTCTGCCATCTTCACCCATTCTGCAGCCATTTCTTTGGCTTTCTGTGTATATTTCTCAGCCACTTCTTTCTTGCCCAGTTTATCGGCCAGATAGCCATAAGACGCTACACCCAGGATGGCTTTGATAGACAGGTTGGCGTTGTGTGCAAAGTGTCCGGCAAAGTCGTCTGTACAAAGTTGATTTTCCGGATCGAGTCCATATTGAGCCAGATAATCGGTCCAGGTTGTCAATACATCCCAGTGTTTCTGCGCATAGTCGGCATTTCCTTCGACAATGGCGATGGCTGCACTCAATATCAGCATATTTCCCGATTCTTCGATCGGCATATCTCCACCGTATGTCTGGCCGTTAGCCAACGGATAAGTACCTACATCATGTGCAGCGAACGGCTTATTCCATTTTCCGCTTTCGCTATAATAGAAGATGTGGTTCATCAGACCTTTTGCCAATTCCGGATTGTATACCAGGAACAAAGGAGCAGAAGGATAAGTGATATCCACCGTACCGATCGAACCGTTGCTGAAGTTCTCTTTTGAGAGGAACAGCAGGTCTTTGTTGGGGGCTTCCACCAATTTGTGGGCAGCGATTGCCTGGCGATAAGCTAATGCACAGAGTTCGGCATACTTACGTCCGCCTACTTCAGTAGCTTCTTTCATCAGGTTAGCATCGAATGCAGCACATTTATCCATCACTGCATCATATTCCTTATCAGCTTTCGCAAACTGCGACTGAATGGTTTCGTTTCCATTGCGGTTCCAGTACGGACGAAGATTTTCACCGAAATACTGAATAGAGTACAAGTCATCGTAACCCAACAGCAAGTGTCCTTCCGCTTTCTTCGTTTCACCCAGTGAGCGAACCAGTGCCAGCTTGTCACTTCCATCGGTCTTGGATGATGTCAATTTTCCGTCGATGAAACTCTTTCTTAGGGTCTTTCCCTCTCCGGTAGCGCATGAACTGTTCTCCTTATCGGCAGCCATGTAGAAGTATCCCCAGTCAATGCGGACATCATCTCCCTTTTTACCCAATATTTCCTGGTTGCGGCTTCCCGTCTTGAGGTATAGCAAATTACCTTCTGTAAAGCTTTCGGCTACAGCTTCCTGATGAGGCTGATCGAGTGCCCACTGCGGTCCTGCTTCGAAATACAGTTCTACGTTATGTTTATTTCCGTCATTCGAAGCCATTTCATAGGTAAGATAGCTCACCGGACGAGTCATCAAATCGAGATTATCCATAAAGAGAGGTGAAGTGAACGCAAGTTTCAAGTCCACCGGTCCGCAAGTAAATTCGTAGTTGGTCTGCATAGCCTGCACGTCTACCGATTTCTGTACTGCTGTCTGAGTAAAGTTCTGTGTATTGTCTTTCTCTACCAACAGACCGCAATCGATCAGACCGTTGGCAACACGGTTGTTACAGTAAATTGCAATCAGGTTCTCTCCCTGTTTCAGTGCGGCCACAGCCTCTTCCGGCAGTTTGGCAAGCATATGTTTCTTAGCCGAGTTACCGGTATCCACCACCTTCACGCCATTCACATAGATGATTGCGGTCATCCTTGTTGATGATACCGACCACGATGGCAACGATGGTGCCGTAGATGGCGCTCTTGGCCATGGTCTGACCGGCAATGACCATCCAGGTCAGGATGATCAGGGGCAGGAGCAGATAGATTTTCGGCAGCAGGATCTTCCACTTGGGCAGTTCCTCACGCTTGAGGCCGACGAGACCGAGCTTCTTGGCCTTGAAGTGGACGCCCAGGAAGATGCCGAGGAAGTACAGGAACGCGGGCAGGATCGCACGGACGATGATGTCAGAATACTCATAGCCGGTCATTTCCGCCATGATGAACGCCGCAGCGCCCATGATGGGGGGCATGATCTGGCCGCCGGTGGAGGACGCAGCCTCGACCGCGCCGGCAAACTCGGGGGGATAGCCGGTCTTCTTCATCATCGGGATGGTCACGGAACCGGTGGTAACGGTGTTGCCGACGGAGGAACCGGAGACCATGCCGCACAGGGCGGAGGAGACGACCGCGACCTTCGCGGGACCGCCGGACGCCCAGCCGACCAGCGCGTTCGCGCAGTCGATGAAGAAGTTGGCGACACCGGTCGCCTCAAGGAACGCGCCGAACAGCAGGAACAGCGCAATGTAGGTCGAGCAGACGGAGATCGGGGTGCCGATGATGCCGTTGGTGGTATAGAAGATGTTGTAGACCACCAGATCCATGCTCATGCCGCGGCCGATGAAGGCGTAGAGCACAAAGCAGCCCGCCACGATCAGAATGGGAAGACCCACCGCGCGGCGGCAGCACTCCGCGAGCACCAACGTGCCGATGATGCCAAGGATGACCTCGGTCTGACCGATGGCGATGCCCATCGCCACAATCCTCTTGAAGTTGGCAACATAGTAGAAATAGGGAATACAGCCCGCGACAGCGAGCAGGATATCATACCACGGCATGGAGTTGGGCTTTACATTGCCCTTCTTCACGGGGTAGATAAAGAATGTGAACAGGATCACAAAGCCGACGAACAGGCAGCGGCGGATCTGGCCGCTCCAGGTGGCCCACAGGTTCATGTAGACCATAAAGAGCATAAAGGCAGCCAGCACATAGCGCAGGATCTTCTTCGGCGTGCCCTCCCAGACACGGGTGTTGGACTCGCGGTCGAACTTTTTCATGATCGCGTCAACGTCTTCCATCGTACCGACTTCAACGTCTACGCTTTCAACGACGACCTCTTCGTCCAAGACTTTCTTTTCAGCGTCAGTCATTGGTGTTTTTCTCCTCCTTTTTATTGGTGAACACTGTGACGTCAATAGAGGAAGAACTCATAATTGAGCGTCACCAGCGAATTTCTTCCACACAAATCACGCAGACTGATATCCGGGCCGTCCTTTACCTTCAAAAAGAAGTCGTAAACGGTGGCCACGGCATAACAGACTCCGGTTCTATCCTGATGTATGCCGGTGATGAGCATGGCTCCGTCGTCGGTATAGCTGAGCTCTTCTCCGGGATTCAGCTCCACCTGCACCGCGCAAGCGCCGCGCTGGCGCAGGCCAAGCAGCTCCACGACGAGCTGGAATCCTTTTATGTGCCGAATATGGATTTTGAAAAGTGGCAGAC
>ERZ772881.1467-NODE-1467-length-20807-cov-6.647938_pt1 | contig 20807 bp, 18 predicted proteins | sample MGYA00580581_ERZ772881 | MGnify/ENA primary metagenome ERZ772881 (study PRJEB29015, sample SAMEA2737668) | human gut metagenome | biome: human gut; feature: human-associated habitat; material: faeces | place: China | collected 2012 ...
AAATTTTCGTGGAAACGGACGCCGACGTCCGCATCCTGCGCCGCGCCCTGCGGGACGTGGAGGAGCGGGGCCGGTCGCTGGAGTCGGTGGTGACCAATATCTCACCACGGTGAAGCCCATGCACGAGCAGTTCGTGGAGCCCACCCGCAAGTTCGCGGACATCATCGTGCTGGAGGGCGGCCACAATCTGGTGGCGCTGGACATGATCATGCAGCGCATCGCCAACCACATCGCGGAGAGCTGACATGAAACGTGCCCTTTTCCGTATCGCCGCCGTACTGTGCATCGCGCTGGCGGCGTTCTTCCTGATGCCGGTCTTTGGCGGCATCCTGCACTTCGGCATGATCTGGCCGGCGGCGGTACTGCTGCCGGCAGCAGCGGTGCTGCTGTGGCCGGACTTCTTCCGCCGCCTGCTGCGGCCCCGATGGCTGCGGCGGGCCGTGAGCCTGCTGGCGGCGGTGTGCGCCGCAGCGGTGCTGGTGACGCTGGGTATGATGGCCCGGGCGGCAGGGAATCGTCCGCCGGAGGACATGCCCTGCACCGTCATCGTGCTGGGCTGTCAGGTGCTGGAGGACGGGCGGCCCAGTCTGATGCTGCAAAAGCGCATCGACGCGGCCTACGGCTATCTCTCCGCCCACCCCGATGCGGCCTGCGTCGCCTCCGGAGGGCTGGACGACAGCGAGACGGTGACGGAAGCCCAGTGCATCCGCAGCACGCTGGTATCCATGGGCATCGACGAAGGCCGCATCTATCTGGAGGACCGGTCCCGCTCCACCGAGGAGAATCTGTCCTTCTCCGCCGCCATCATACGGGAGCAGAGCCTGCCGCAGCAGGCGGTCATCGCCTCCGACAACTTCCACCAGCTGCGCGCCGCCATCTGGGCAGAGCGGGACGGGCTGACGCCCTACGCCGCAGGCTGCGCCAGCCCCTGGTTCCTCACTGCGGGCTACTGGGCGCGGGAGGCGGCGGCGCTGCTCTGCATGGCGGTCACCGGCATGTAGAGCCATTGTTGCCAGATTTTAAACCTTTGGAAAATGTCCTTGCATTTTTCAATTTTCATGATAGAATAGGCTTACAAATCTTTATGGAGGTGCTACTATGGCTTATCAGATCGGTTCCGCTTGCGTCAGCTGCGGTGCTTGCGCGGACGCATGTCCCGTGGGTGCTATCTCTCAGGGCGATGATCGTTACGTCATCGATGCCGGTGCCTGCCTGGACTGCGGTTCTTGCAGCGATACCTGCCCCAATGGCGCTATCAGCCCCGCTGAGTAATTTACATACGAGCGGTAAAGTGACCGGCCCTCTGGCCGGTCACTTTTTTGTTGCGGACGGCGGCTGTTTATATTACAATAGGGGCAGTTTATGGCAGGAGGACATTGTATGGAGCGATGGGACACCCTGTGGGACGGCGGCTGGACGTTCTGCTTTGACGACGGCGCATTCAAGCCCTCCACAGACTCCTTCCTGCTGGGCAGCTTTCCGCCGCTGCGGCGGGGCTGGCGGGTCTGCGATCTGGGCTCCGGCACGGGGCTGCTGGGCCTGCTGCTTCTGGCGCGGGAGCCGTCCCTCACCGTCACGGGGCTGGAGCTGTCCCCCGCCGCCTGCGCCCTGGCGCACCGCACCGCTGCGGCCAACGGCCTGACGGACCGGCTGATCACGCTGCCCTGCGACCTGCGGGACCGCAGACAGCTGCCGCCGGCGGGACGCTTCGATCTGGCGGTGTCCAACCCGCCCTACTTCCCTGCCGGAGGCGGGAAAACAGCGGCCGGCAGCCGCGGCATTCACCGTGCCGAGCTGGCATGCACCATGGAGCAGCTGTGTGCGGCGGCAGCGTACCTGCTGCGCAGCGGCGGGCAGTTCTGTCTTGTGTACCGCACGGAGCGGCTGGCGGAGCTGATGGAGACGCTGCGGCGGCACCGGCTGGAGCCGAAGGCGCTGCGATTCGTCCAGAAAAACGCCGCATCCGCGCCATCGCTGCTGCTGATGGCCTGCCGCAAGGACGGAGGCACCGGCCTGACGGTGCAGCCGCCGCTGCTGCTGCAAAATGACGATGGCACGGAAACGCCGGAGCTGCGGCGCATCTATTTTAAGGAGAAGGGATAACACTATGGCTGGTATGTTATATCTGGTGGCCACGCCCATCGGCAATCTGGGAGACTTTTCCCCCCGTGCCGTGGAGACGCTGGCCCGGGCGGATTTCATCGCCGCCGAGGACACCCGCGTGTCCGTAAAGCTGCTGAACCACTTCGACATCAGGAAGCCGCTGGTCAGCTACCACGAGCATAACCGCGCCGCCGCAGGGCAGACCATTCTGGCCCGCCTGCTGGAGGGTGAGACCTGCGCACTGGTGACGGATGCGGGCACCCCCGCCATCAGCGACCCCGGCCAGGATCTGGTGGCCCTGTGCGCCGCTAACGGCGTGACGGTACAGGCCATCCCCGGCTGCTGCGCCGCCATCGCGGCCCTGGCTGTGTCGGGGCTGGACACGGGGCGGTTCACCTTCGAGGGTTTCCTGCCCTCCGGCAAAAAGGAGCGCCGCGCCGCGCTGGAGGAGCTGACCGGCGAGGTACGGACCATGGTGTTCCACGAGGCGCCCCACCGGCTGCGGTCCGCGCTGGCGGACATGGCGGAGGTTCTGGGCGACCGCCCCGTGGCTCTGTGCCGCGAGTTGACGAAGCTCCATGAGGAGACGGTGCGTACCACGCTGGCTCAGGCCGCCGCCTACTACGCCGCCAATGAGCCCCGCGGCGAGTACGTGCTGGTGGTGGCGGGACGGCCCCGTCAGTATCTGCCCCAGCTGACGCTGGAGGAAGGTGTGGAGCGGGTGCTGCGCCTGCGGGAGGGCGGCATAAAGATGAAGGACGCCGTGCGGCAGGTGGCCGATGATACGGGCCTGAGCCGCAACGAACTGTACAACGCGGCGCTGCAGCGCTGAGCCTCCCCGAAAAAATGCGGAAATACCTGCGAAGCTTACGGCTTCGCAGGTATTTTTATATGTTTTTGCGTCATTTCATTTGTTTCAGCAGTAGAAAAGCGCCGGTATGGTCTCCGGCGCTTTTCGGCTGTCAGTTGTCCCCGCGAAGCTCCCTCAAACACTTCGCGCAGACATTTTTTCCGCGGAACACCGACACGTCCTTGACACCGTCACAGAAGATGCAGCTGGGCCGATATTTCTTGAGAATGACCGATGATCCCTCAACATATATCTCCAGCGCGTCCCTCTCCGTGATGTCCAGCGTCCGGCGCAGCTCGATGGGAAGTACGATCCTTCCCAGCTCGTCCACACGTCTGACGATCCCCGTCGCTTTCACTTGTGGTATCCCCCCTATTCAGTTGTCCCAAATATGCGGTTGACAGGCGGTTTCAGTATGACATATTTTGCAAATTCTGTCAACTGCTCTTCGCCAAAAGCCCTGTCGTTTCCACAAATATTGCGCTGTGGCGGCGCATATTCTCCCTGCACAAGGAAAAATACGCCCCGCAGCGGGCGCGGGAGAGGAGGCACATCTCATGGCGATGGGTCTGGTGTGGACGCTGATGGTGACGGCGGCGCTGGTGTGCGGCGCGGTGCGGGGAATGCTGCCCGCTGTGACAGCGGCGGCCATGAAGGGTGCGTCCGCCGCCGTGGAGCTGACACTGTCCATGGCAGGGGCGCTGTGCCTGTGGTCGGGGGTCATGACGGTAATGGAGCGGGGTGGCCTGACGCAGGGGCTGGCCCGCCTGTTCCGCCCTCTGCTGCGTCGCATCCTCCCCCGCGCCAGCCGCGATGCCGACACGCTGGCGGCGGTATCCGCCAACGTATCCGCCAATCTGCTGGGACTGGGCAACGCCGCCACGCCGCTGGGTATCCGCGCCGCACAACGGATGGCAACAGGCTGCGGCGGCACCGCCAGCGACGAGCTGTGCCGTCTGGTGGTGCTGAATACTGCGTCCATCCAACTGCTGCCCACCACCGTGGCCGCCGTCCGCAGTGCCCAGGGCTGCGCCGCGCCGCTGGACATCCTGCCGGCGGTCTGGCTGTCCTCGGTGCTGTCCGTCACGGCAGGACTGCTGACCGCCCGCCTTTTGCAGCGGGTCTGGAGGGCATGACCGTGGATATCGCCTCCCTCCTGATCCCTCTGCTGCTGACGGCGGCGGCCCTGTGGGCCCTGGGTCGTCGGGTAGACGTGTACGACGCTCTCACCGCCGGTGCATCGGAGGGCCTGACGGTGCTGCTGCGCATCGTGCCGTCCCTCATCGCGCTTTTAACGGCGGTGTATATGTTCCGCGCCTCCGGTGCGCTGGACCTGCTGACGGAGCTGCTGGCGCCGGTGCTGGAGAAGCTGGGCATCCCGCCGGAGACGGCGGCGCTGCTGCTCATCCGGCCGGTGTCCGGCTCCGGCGCGCTGGCGGTGGGCAGCGAGCTGATGGCCGCCCACGGGCCGGACAGCTACATCGGCCGGTGCGCGGCGGTGATGCTGGGCTGTACGGAGACCACGTTCTACACCATCGCCGTGTATTTCGGCGCGGCGGGCATCCGCCGCACCCGCTACACCATACCGGCGGCGCTGACCGCTGATCTGGCGGGCTTCATGGCGGCGGCGTGGAGTGTGCGTCTGTTCTTCGGAGCATAGAAAAAGCGCACCCCGCAGGGTGCGCTTTTCGCGGCTTTTTTACATCTTCTCCGGTGCGGAGCAGCCAATAAGGGTCATGCCGTTTTTCAGCACGGCCCGGGCGGTATCCGCCAGCTTCAGGCGGGCCAGCAGCACGTTCTTCTCCTCGCCCTTGATGCGGCAGGCGTTGTAGAACTTGTGGAACGCGGCGGCCAGCTCGGACAGATAGCGATTGATAAAGCTGGGATCGTAGTCACGGGCAGCCAGACGCACCACCACCGGGTACTGGGCCAGCTGCTTGATGAGCGCCTTCTCCTCGTCGGCGGTAAGCAGTGCCAGATCGGCCTGCGCCGCGGCGGGCACGTCGAAGCCCTCCGCCGCCAGCGCCTTCAGCAGGGTGCAGATGCGGGCGTAGGCGTACTGCACGTAGTACACGGGGTTCTCGCTGTCCTCCCGCACGGCCAGGCCCAGGTCGAACTCCATCTGCGTGTCGGGCTTGGCGTTGAAGAACCAGCGGCAGGCATCCACAGGGATCTCGTCCAGCAGGTCGGTAAGGCTGATGGCTTTGCCGGTGCGCTTGGACATACGCACTACCTCGCCGTCCCGCACCAGCTTCACCAGCTGCATCAGCACGATGTCCAGCCGGTGCTCACCGTCCAGCCCCAGCGCGTCCATGGCGCCCTTCAGACGGGCCACATGGCCGTGGTGGTCGGCGCCCCAGATGTTTACCACCTTGTCGAAGCCGCGGACGGCAAACTTGTTGCGGTGGTAGGCAATGTCAGCGGCGAAGTAGGTGTAGAAGCCGTTGGCGCGGCGGAGCACGTCGTCCTTCAAGGCCAGCTTTTCGATGTCCTCGTCGGACTTACCGGCGGCGCGGAGCTTCTCCGCCAGGATCTCGGAGGTCTTGAGCCACAGGGCGCCGTCCTTCTCGTAGGTCCAGCCCCGGTCGGTCAGCAGCTGCACGGAGTCGGCCACGTAGCCGCTCTCGTGAAGACTGGACTCGAAGAACCACTGGTCGTACTGGATGCCGTAGCGGGCCAAATCAGTCTTCATCTTGGGGATGTTGCGGCTCAGGCCGAACTGGGCCAGCGCATCGTGGCGGGTCTGCTCCTCGCAGTTCAGGTACTTATCGCCTTCCTGCTCATAGAACGCCTGGGCCAGCTCGCGGATATCGTCGCCGTGGTAGCCGTCCTCGGGGAATTCCACCGCGTCCTCGCCTTGGATGATTTGGAGATAGCGCGCCTCCAGACTCTTGGCGAACTTCTCGATCTGGTTGCCGGCGTCGTTGACGTAAAATTCGCGGGTCACATCGGCGCCGGACTTCTGCAGCACGCTGGCCAGCGTGTCGCCCAGCACGCCGCCCCGGGCGTTGCCCATGTGCATGGGGCCGGTGGGGTTGGCGGACACGAACTCCACCATGTACTTCTTCCCCGCCAGCATATCGTTCCCACCATAATGCTCGCCGACGGACTCGATGCCGGAGACAGTGTCGGCATACCACTTGCCGCCCAGACGGAAGTTCAGGAAGCCGGGGCCCGCCAGCTCCACGGAGGTGAAGTAGCTGCCCTCCAGCGCCATGTTGTCAATGAGGGTCTGGGCCACCTGACGGGGGTTCATCCTCATGGCCTTGGCCGCGGCCAGACAAAACGTGGTGGTATAGTCGCCGTTGGCGGTGTCCTTGGGGATCTCCACCGCCGGGGTCACGGTAATGCCGGACGGTAAAACACCGGCGGCCGCCGCCTTCTCGTAGGCGGAAACGGTCAGCTGCAGTACCTGATCCTTGGCGCTCTGTATCATGTTCATAGTCAGTTCTCCTCTTTCGTTAAAGTCAGCTCCACCCGCAGCACCGACAGGGGCTGCGCGCCGATGAGCAGTGTATACGCCAGTGTGATAAAGCCGTGGCCCTGTCGGGACAGCTGCCACGCCACCTCCTGAGTGACGACATTCAGCGTCAGGCTGCCGCCATCACCGCCGTCGATGCGGGTGGCTGTGGGCGTCTTGGGGTCCAGCAGCAGGCCGTAGCCCCCGCTGTCGGCCTCGTTGATGACCACCGCGCGGTGGGTGGCCGTCTCCAGCTTCACATCGGAGACGATGGCGCTGCCGTCGGCCTCGTTGGCCGCCTCATACCGCAGGTGCCACCCCTCCGACAGCTTTTCCAGCGTGCCCGTGCCGCGGAAGATCAGCTGATCCTCCTGCCCGCCGAAGCGGCTGGTGCTCCGGACCGTGATCTGTACATGCTCTGCCATGGCTCACCTCAATATTCCTCGATATCCACAGGCCGCACCGCCCCCTGCAGGGGCCGGCCCAGGAACATGCCCGCCAGCGCGCCGAAATCCTCCGGCCGGTCACTGGCGTACAGCGTCATCTCGCCGCCGCGCCGGTCTGCCAGCAGCTCCCGCTCCGTCAGCTGCCGCTTCAGGCTGCGGGCCGCCTCGGCGCCGGAGTCCACCAGCGTCACATCCGGCCCCATGATGCCGCCGATGACCTCCGCCAGCAGCGGATAGTGGGTGCAGCCCATGATGAGGGTGTCGATGCCGGTATCTCGCAGCGGTTCCAGATACTCCCGCGCCACCGTTTCGATGACGGTATCGCCCGGCTGGAACCGGCCGTTCTCCACCAACGGCACAAACAGGGGGCACGCCTTACTGATAACGGTGATATCCCCGTCCAGTCCGGCGATGGTGCGCTCATAGGCGCCGGAGCGCACGGAGGCGGCAGTGGCGATGAGCCCCACCCGCTTGTTCCGCGTGGCCGCCGCGGCGCGGCGGCAGGACGGCTCCACCACACCCAGCATGGGCAGGTCGCCGTTCTCCGCCTGTAATTGGGGCAGCGCCGTGGTGGATACGGTGCCGCAGGCCACCACCAGCGCCTTGATGTCGAAGGTCCGCAGGAAGCGGACATCCTGCTTTGCAAAGCGCAGCAGGATTTCCGCCGAGCGGCTGCCATAGGGCACACGGGACGTGTCTCCGAAGTATATAATGTTCTCAGAGGGGAGGATGCTGCGGATCTCCCGCACGGCGGTGAGCCCGCCGCTGCCGGAGTCGAACACCCCGATCGGACGCAAATCCATGGAAACGCTCCTTCTCGCAGTTTTCAACTTTATCTTTATACTGTAACTAATATATTCTACTATGAACCGCCGCCCGACACAAGCTAAATTTTGGCGGACCTTCCCACTTTTTCTATGGCATTCCGCGAAATGCCGTGTTATAATCAGGGAAACAAAGTGCTGACCGTGAAACGGAGGTGGCCTGATGGAACTGAAAATGACGGAGAAGCAGTTCCGGCGTCTGCTGGATCTGGTGTATATCGGCAACTGGGTGCTGAACTCCACCCGCGGTGATGACCGCATCAAGGAGTATGACCAGGTGGAGAGCCTGGTGTTCGCCCACTGTCTGGACCACGGCATGGCCCCGCTGACGGAGCTGTACCAGGGGGAGCTGATCCCCTCCCGTGCCTTTGCCGACGGCGGCATCCACGAGGCCATCATGGCCTACGAGGACACCACGTTCTTTGAGATACTGGCGCAGGAGCTGGCCCTGCGGGACATGGACGATCCCCCCATCACGCCGGAGAACTACGATGAGGTGATGGCGCGGATGGAGACGTATCTGGGAGAGTTCGAGCAGCACGGCACCGACAACATCACCGTGGATATGGACGAGTAAACGCGCGGAAGCGCTCCGGCCGAGCCGGAGCGCTTCTTTTTTTGTGTTACGCCTGCTCCGCCAGATAGCGGGCCACATAGACGCCGCTGGCGCTGGCATGGGACAGGGAGTGGGTGACGCCGCTGCCGTCGCCGATGACGAACAGGCCCTTGTGGGGCGTCTCCAGATTCTGGTCCAGCGCCACCTCCATGTTGTAGAACTTCACCTCCACGCCGTAGAGCAGGGTGTCGTCGCTGGCGGTGCCGGGGGCGATCTTGTCCAGAGCGTAGATCATCTCGATGATGCCGTCCAGGATACGCTTGGGCATCACCAGACTCAGATCGCCGGGGGTAGCCGCCAGCGTGGGGGTCATGAAGCCCTTTTCGATGCGCTTGGGAGTGGTGCGCTGGCCGCGGATCAGGTCGCCGAACCGCTGCACCATCACGCCGCCGCCCAGCATGTTGGAAAGGCGGGCGATGCTCTCGCCGTAGCCGTTGCTGTCGCGGAACGGCTCGGTAAAGTGCTTGGACACCAGCAGGGCGAAGTTGGTGTTCTCCGTGTGCAGGGCGGGGTCCTCATAGCTGTGGCCGTTGACGGTGACAATGCCGTTGGTGTTCTCGTTCACCACCGCGCCCCGGGGGTTCATGCAGAACGTGCGCACCTTGTCCTGATACTTCTCGGTCTTATAGACGATCTTGCTCTCGTACAGTTCGTCGGTGATGGGGGCGAACACCTCGGCGGGCAGCTCCACCCGGACGCCGATGTCCACGCGATTGGACTTGGTGGGGATATCCAGCGCCTCGCACACGGACTCCATCCACTTGCTGCCGCTGCGTCCCACGGAGATGATGCACTTGCTGCCGCAGAATGTGCCCTTATCTGTCTCCGCCTGATAGCTGCCGTCGTCCAGAATGGTCAGTGCCTTCACCGGCGTCAGGAAGTGGAAGTCGATATGCTCCTTCAGCTGGGCGTACAGGTTCTCCAGTACCTTGTAGTTGATATCCGTGCCCAGATGCCGCACGGAGGCGTCCAGCAGGTGGAGATTGTTTTGCAGGCACAGACGCTTGAAGCCGCTGTCCGCCGTGGAGTACAGCTTGGTGCCGGCGCCGCCGCAGGCCACGTTGATCTCGTCCACGTAGCGCATGAGCTCCATGGCCTTCTGCTTGCCGATGTACTCGTACAGCGTACCGCCGAACTCGTTGGTCAGGTTATACTTGCCGTCGGAGAAGGCGCCGGCGCCGCCGAAGCCGTTCATGATGGCGCAGGTCTTGCAGTGGATGCAGGACTTGACCTTGTCGCCGTCGATGGGACAGTGCCGCTTCTCCAGCGGGTTGCCCGCCTCCAGCACTGCCACCTTCCACTCGGGCTTACGCTGCATCAGCTCATAGGCGGAAAAGATGCCGCCGGGGCCCGCGCCGATAATCAGAACATCATATTTCATAATAGAAGAAACCCTCCTTCGTTTGGTATCATGTCACGTGGTAAACCATTGTACAGTATACCCGAAGCGGCGGCGGGACACAATTCTTTTTTCCTTATCTCTCCTATTATCCATCATATTTGCATTTTCAACTTTTCAATTCCGGCTGAATCTGGTACAATGGGAAAAAACTCTCAGGGGGTACAGCCATGAGCCGTGCAGACCAGATCTTCAAGCAGAATTGCCGCGACATCCTGCAAAACGGGGTGTGGGACACTGACCAGCAGGTGCGTCCCCACTGGGACGACGGCACGCCCGCCCACACCGTGAAAAAGTTCGGTATCGTCAACCGCTACGACCTGCGTCAGGAGTTTCCCATCCTGACGCTGCGCCGCACCTATTTCAAGACCTGCATCGACGAGCTGCTATGGATCTGGCAGCAGAAGTCCAACAATATCCACGACCTGCGTGGCCACATCTGGGACAGCTGGGCCGATGAGACCGGCTCCATCGGCAAGGCCTACGGCTATCAGCTGGCAGTAAAGCACCAGTACCCCGAGGGGGAGATGGATCAGGTAGACCGCGTGCTGTACGACCTGAAGCACAACCCCGCCAGCCGCCGTATCCTCACCAACATCTACAACTTTCAGGACCTCCACGAGATGGCGCTGTACCCCTGCGCCTACTCCATGACGTTCAACGTCTCCGGACATACCCTCAACGCCATCCTGAACCAGCGCAGCCAGGACATGCTGGCCGCCAACAACTGGAACGTGGTACAGTACAGCGTGCTGGTCCACATGATGGCCCAGGTGTCCGGTCTGGAGGCCGGCGAGCTGGTCCACGTCATCGCCGACGCCCATATCTACGACCGCCACGTGCCCATCATCGAAAAGCTGCTGGAAAAGGACGAGCGTCCCGCTCCGCAGCTCGTGATGGACAAGTCCGTCACTGATTTCTACCGGTTCACACGGGACAGCTTCTCGCTGGAGGGCTACGATCCCCAGCCCTTTGACGACAAGATCCCCGTGGCCATTTAAGGAGGAGCGCCCATGTACGCCATCGCAGCCGTAGACCAGAACTGGGGCATCGGGCGGGACAACGCCCTGCTGTTTCACATCTCCGCCGACATGAAGCGCTTCCGCGCCCTGACGGAGGGCAAGACCGTCCTCATGGGCCGCAAGACCCTGCAATCCCTGCCCAATGGCAGGGGACTGCCCCACCGCCGCAACATTGTCCTCACCGGCGATCGGGACTTTGCCGCGGAAAATGCGGAGATCGTCCACTTCCCCGTGGAGGCGGTGTTTCAGGCTGGAGAGGACGCATGGATCATCGGCGGTGAGAGCGTCTACCGCCGGTTTCTGCCCCTGTGCGACCGCGTGTATATCACCAAGATCTTTGCCGACGGTCACGCCGACGCCTTTTTCCCCGATCTGGACAGCGATCCCCACTGGCAGGTGGACACCGAGAGCGAGATCATGGAGGACAACGGCCTGCGCTACCAGTTCGTGGAGTACGTCCCCGCCGCGCCGGAGGAGGACGATCTTCTGCCTCCACCGGAGGAGGAAGCCCCCCAGGAGCCGCCCCAGTTTGCACCGCCCGCCGACTTCTCCGTGTTCAGTGGGTTTTAACGCCATGGCACATCCGGACACCGACATCCGCTATATCAAGGGCATTGGCGAGACCCGCGCCAATGCCCTGAACAAGCTGGGCATCCGCACACTGGAGGATCTGCTGTCCTACTTCCCCCGGCGCTGGGAGGACCGGACGCTGGAGCGCCCCATACGGGAGCTGGCCGTGGGCGAATACGCCTGTGTGCGGGCCATGCTGGCGGGTGACCCCACTGCCAGCCGCATCTCCGGCGGCCGCACACTGGTGAAGGTGCGTGCCGTGGACGACAGCGGCGCGCTGGATGTGGCCTTCTTCAATCAGGACTACCGCCGCACCAGTCTCCACAAGGGCGAGACCTATATCTTCTACGGTAAGGTGGAGGGCGACCTGCTGCGCCGCCGCATGACCAATCCGGTGGTGGAGCCGGAGGGGCGGCAGCTGCTGACGGGCCGCATCATGCCCATCTATCCCCTGGCCGCCGGTGTCAGCCAGACCCTGCTGGCCAAGGCCATGCGGCAGGGGCTGGACGCCTGCCGCGACCTGCTGCCGGACGTACTGCCGGATGAGGTACGCCGCGCCTATCACCTGTGCTACACCGGCTATGCCTATGAGAACATCCACTTCCCCGACTCGCCGGAGGCGCTGGACATCGCCCGCCGCCGTCTGGTGTTCGAGGAGCTTTTCGTGCTGGCCTGCGGCCTGCAGCTGCTGCGCTCCCACCGGGAGACAGGCCGCGGCCCCGCCTGCAAAAATCTGAGCCTTACGCCCTTTTACAACGCCCTGCCCTTCGCCCTCACCGGCGCCCAGCGCCGCGCCGTGGAGCAGGCCGTCTCCGACATGACCTCCGGCCGCGTCATGAACCGCCTGTGTCAGGGCGACGTGGGCAGCGGCAAGACCATGGTGGCCGCGGCCTGCGTCTGGTTCGCCGCCCGGAACGGCTGGCAGTCGGCACTGATGGCTCCCACGGAGATCCTGGCCCGCCAGCACTACGAGAATCTGACCCCCCTGTTCGCCCGCTTCGGGCTGCACTGCGCCCTGCTCACCGGCTCTACCCGCGCCAGGGAGCGCCGTGCCATTCTGGCAGGGCTGGCCGACGGTACCATTGACCTGTGCATCGGTACCCATGCCCTGCTGACGGAGGACGTGCAGTACGCCCGTCTGGGACTGGTCATCACCGACGAGCAGCACCGCTTCGGCGTAGACCAGCGGGCCGCCCTGTCCAAAAAGGCGGACTCGCCCCATATGCTGGTGCTGTCCGCCACCCCCATCCCCCGCACGCTGGCCCTCATCATCTACGGCGATCTGGATGTGTCCATCATCGATGAACTGCCCCCGGGCCGCCAGAAGGTGGACACCTTCGCCGTGGGGGAGTCCTACCGTCAGCGGCTCAACGGCTTCATCCGCAAACAGGTGGCCGAGGGCCATCAGGTATTCATCGTCTGCCCGCTGGTGGCGGAGGACGACCAGCTCCCCGATGAGCGGAAGGCGGTGACCGCCTATGCCCAAAAATTGCAGAACGAGGTATTTCCTGACCTGCGTATCTCTGTGCTCCACGGGCGCATGAAGTCCAGGGAAAAGGAGTCCGTCATGGCCGCCTTCGCCGCAGGGGAAAGCGACATTCTGGTATCCACCACTGTCGTGGAGGTAGGCGTGGATGTGCCCAACGCCAATCTGATGGTGGTAGAGAACGCCGAACGCTTCGGCCTCAGCCAGCTCCACCAGCTGCGGGGCCGCGTAGGCCGCGGCAGTGCCAAGAGCTGGTGCATCCTGCTGTCCGACAGCGACAGTGACGACACCCGCCGCCGTCTCAAAGTGCTGACGGAGACCAACGACGGCTTCCGCATCTCCGAGGAGGACCTGAAGCTCCGCGGCCCCGGCGACTTTTTCGGCCAGCGGCAGCACGGGCTGCCCACCCTGAAGGCTGCGGATCTCAGCTGCGACGTGCAGCTGCTGGACGAAGCCCAGTCCGCGGCCCGCGCCCTGCTGACGCAGGACCCCCAGCTGGCCGCACCGGCCCACGCTCCGCTGCTGCGCCGCATCCGGCGGCTGTTTGCCGCCAGTGAGGGCGGCCTCAACTGAATCGGCATAAAAAACAGGCGGAGCGCCTTTCGGCGCTCCGCCTGTTTGAAAGTCGGGCAAAAGGGGGGTGCCCGACAGGGGGAAGAGCAGTATCATCTGCATAGCGATCTTACGCGTGACCACTATGCTGAGAGCATATGTATTCTACTGCACGGCTCATCCGTTGTCAATGTTTTTCTGCCGGTATTTTCTTGTATTTTCCACGGTTTTCCAGTCGCCGCTCCCTCTTGCCTGCCCCGCTGCGGCGTGCTATACTGAGGAAAAAACCGCGCCGGAAAAGGAGGTGCCGCCATGACGAAGGATGAGCTGCGGGCCAAGGCCAATGAGCTGCCGCTGCTGCCCGGCGTCTATCTGATGATGGACAAAACGGGGCAGGTCATCTACGTGGGCAAGGCCATAAAACTGAAAAATCGGGTGAGCCAGTACTTTCAGGACACCGCCTCCCACAACGACAAGACCCGCCGCATGGTGTCCCAGGTGGACCGGTTCGACACCATCATCGTCCGCACCGAGTTTGAGGCTCTCATTCTGGAGAACTCCCTTATCAAGCGGCACATGCCCCGCTACAACATTCTGCTGAAGGACGACAAGGGCTACCCCTTCGTCCGGTTGGACGAAAAGGCCGACTACCCCCGCTTCACGCTGGTGACACGGCCCGCGGAGGACGGCGCCCGCTACTTCGGCCCCTTCGGCGGCCGCAGCGAGACGCGGCAGGCCATCGACGCGGTGTGCGCCGCCCTGCGCCTGCCTACCTGCTCCCGCCGGTTCCCGCGGGACATCGGCAAGGAGCGACCCTGCCTCAACCACCACATCGGCCGGTGCGACGGCTTCTGCCGTCCTGACGGCCCCGATGCCGCCGAGTACCGGCGCCGCATCGCCCAGGCGGTGCGGCTGTTCGAGGGGCGGCTGCGGCAGGTGACAGCGGAGCTCACCGCACAGATGACCGCCGCCGCCGAAGCTCTGGACTTCGAGCAGGCCGCCGCCCTGCGTGACCGCATCCGCGCCCTGTCGGTGCTGTCCAAGAATCAGAAGGTCATCGCCGGCATCTGCGCCGACACCGATGTCTGGGGCGTATACACCGGCCCGGCCCGTGCCGGCTGCGCCGTGCTGCACATCGAAAACGGCGACCTGCTGGGCCGCCGCGTGGAGGTGCTGCCCGCCGCCGAGGACGATGCCGCCCTGCTGGGTGCCGTGGTGCCCCAGTACTATCTGGACCGCGAACTGCTGCCCCGTGAGATCCTGCTGCCTTTGCCGGTGGAGGATATGGACACCCTGTCCGCCCTGCTGACGGAGCGCTGCGGCCACACCGTCACCCTCCGCGTCCCACAGCGGGGCCAGCGGCGGGAGCTGCTGGACATCGCCTGCCGCAACGCCAAAGAAGAGGTGGAGCGCGTCACCTCCGATGCAGAGCGCACCGCCGGTATCCTCCGGCTTTTACAGGAGCTGGCCGGCCTGCCGGTGCTGCCCCGCCGCATGGAGAGCTACGACATCTCCCACACCGGCGGCGCCGATCAGGTGGCCAGCATGGTGGTATTCGTGGACGGACGGCCCCTGAAGCGGGACTACCGCCGCTTTCAGATCCAGAGCTGCGGCGGTCCCGATGACTACGGCGCCATGGCGGAGGTGCTGGAGCGCCGGTTCCGCCGGTATCTGGACGGCGACGGAAAATTTTCCCCCCTCCCCGACCTGCTGCTCATCGACGGAGGCGTCCAGCACGCTCGGGTGGCCGAGGAGGTGGCGGCTAAGCTGCACCTCTCCGTGCCGGTGCTGGGCATGGTGAAGGACGACCGTCACCGCACCCGTGCGCTGGTGACGGCGCAGGGCATGGAGATCGGCATCCAGACGCCCCCCGCCCTGTTCGCCCTGATCGGGCGGGTGCAGGAGGAGGTCCACCGCTTCGCCATCACCTACCACCACCAGAAGCACGCCAAAAACGCCTACCGCTCCCAGCTGGACGGCATCGCCGGCGTGGGCGAGGCCCGCAAGAGGCTGCTCTTGCAGCGGTTCGGCACCGTCAAGGCTGTTCGCGCCGCAGAGCTCCTCCAGCTGGAGGAGGTGCTGCCCAAGCCCGCCGCCCGCGCCGTCTACGACCACTTCCATCCGGAAAATATGTCAAAGGAGAACACCCCATGAGATATTACGCCACACTGGGCCCCGCCTGCTGCGAAGCGTCCGCGCTGGCCGCACTGCTGCGCTGCGGCGTCTCCGGCTTCCGGCTCAACGTGTCCCACACGATGCTGGCCGCCCGCCGCGACTGGATCGACGCCCTCCACGATGCGGAGCGCTCCACCGGTCTGGCCGCCCAGCTGATGATCGACCTCCGCGGGCCGGAGGTGCGCATCGGCGCTCTCCCCTCCCCGCTGACGCTGACGGCGGGCGAGGCCGTGACACTGGGCGCGGATATCCCTGTGGAAAAAGATGTGCTGGCGGCGCTGACGCCCGGCATGACCGTCCTGCTGGACGATGGGGCTATGGCCCTGACCGTGCTGGACGGCGGGCGGTGCCGCGTCACCCGCGGCGGCGTCCTCACCGGCCACAAGAGCCTGACGCCGGAGGGCACGGAGCTGCACCGCCCCGCCCTGTGTGAGGCAGACCTCGCGGATCTGGCCCAGGCCGCGGCGCTGGGCGTCAGCGCCGTCATGCAGCCCTTCGTCCGCAGCGCCGATGACCTCCGCACCGTGCGGCAGGCCATGGCGGAGAACGGCCTTGCCCACGCGGAGCTGTTCGCCAAGGTGGAGGATCAGACGGGGCTGGACGCCCTTCCGGACTGGATGGACCTTTGCGATGTGGTCACCATCGCCCGGGGCGATCTGGGCAGCAGCCTTCCTCTGGAGCAGCTGCCCGCCGCCCAGAAGCACATCGCCGCCCTGTGCCGCAGCCGCCGCAAGCCGTTTCTGGTGGTGACTCAACTGCTTCACAGCATGATCGACCATCCCACCCCCACCCGCGCCGAGGTACTGGACATCTACAACGCCGTACTGGACGGTGCGGACTGCCTGATGCTCACCGGCGAGACAGCCCAGGGCCGCTATCCGCTGGCGGCATTGGACTGGCTGATGCGCGTGGCCCAGGAGGCGCAGCGCGCCCGCTGACTTGAACTGAAAACACGCAAAGACCGCACCGGCCTCCTGCCGGTGCGGTCTTTGTTCTATCCTTCCCAATGGCTCGGTACCAAAATTTGCCGGGCGCTCACTCCGCGTGCCGCCGCCTGCGGCGGATGGCAGCGCCTGCCAGGGCCATCGCCGCGCCACTGGCCGCGGCGATCCACAGTCCCACGGCGCCCTCATCCGCGGTCCGCGCCGACTGCACACTGCCGGAGGCGCCGGTCGCCTCTACCTTGCCGATGCTGGCGTCCTCCTTGCGGATCTCCTGTGTACCCGCCGCATCGCGGAAGTACCGGCCGCAGTCCTCACAGGTCCAGCAGGTGACATATCCCACCTGTGTCGGCGTGGCCGGACGGCCGTTCACCTTCACCAGCGCCGTGTGGTTCTTGCTGTCCACCGCGCCATAGGCCGCGCCGCAGACGGTGCAGACTGCCTTCTCAACGCAGGTCGCCGTACCGCCGCTGCACCTCGCCGTCTCCGACTGCCGGCAGCCGTTCACGGTACACCTACGGGTGTGCCGGTCGTTCCCGTCGGATGCCCACGCGCCCCACGTATGGCCGCGCTTTGCCGCCGTGACGGTATCGCCGCACACGGCGCACACCACCGCCGTGGTGCAGTCGCCGTCATCCGCCGCGCCGCTGTGCAGGCAGGCGTAGCCGCAGTCGCGGCACGCGCCGCCGGCCCAGTCATGGCCGCTCTCCGCCACGGTCACAGCGCCGCAGCAGCTCCACTTCTTCAGATGGCTGTCCGCCGTGGTGATCCACTGCTCCTCCCCGCCGGACGCATGGTTGTCGGGATCAATGTCGCCGTAGCTCCTGCCGCAGTAATCGCACGCCGCCGGCTCGAGGCAGGTGGCCGTACCGCCGGAATGCACCGTCTCCAGCCCCTGCCACGCCAGCACCGGAATGCGCATACCGTTCTCCGCCAGCCGCTTGCTGCCGCAGTCGGTGTCCCACGGGTGCGCGTCGTCACCGCGCCCCGCGATCAGCGCCTGCAGCACCGTGCCGTCGGCAAAGGCCGCGGCGGCCTTGGCTGTACCGCTGCCGCTGCCGCCCGTCAGATACCAGCAGTTCTCCACGATGCCCTCATTGGAGATGCTGCCGCCGGTGATCTCACCCACGTTATAACAGTTCCGGATGGTGGCCGTGGTAAAGCCGTCCCGCATGTCGCCGACGATGCCGCCCGCCACATTGACGCTGCTGCCGTACCGGCCCTCCTCCTGGATGCTGCCCGTGTTATAGCAGTCCTGGATCAGGGACGCGTCGAAGCTCACGCCCAGAATACCGCCCATGCCATGGCGGCCCTCCGGACCTCTGCTGATGCCGCCGCTGATCGTCCCGGTATTCACGCAGCCCCGTATCGTTCCCCTGTCGCTCATGCCCACGATGCCGCCCACGCGGCCCATGGTGCCGATGTCGTCGTTAGGCGCGATGGTGCGGAGGGTACCGTCATTCCGGCAATTCTCGATGGTCCCGCTGCTGGAACCGGCAATTCCTCCGGCATTGATCTGGACCCCGCCCAAGGAGCCGTCCACCTTATTGAGGAGAATATCGCAGAGGTTCCGGCAGTTCCGGATCGCCGCGCCATTGGCCTCGCCTGCGATACCGCCCACATTGCCTCCGCCGACACCGTGGACATAGATATAGCCCGTCACGGTGACGTTCTGCACAACGGCGCTGCCCGTCAGCTGGGCGAACAGCCCGCTTGCGTAGGTATTCTCGGCATTTGTCGATACATACAGCCCCGTGATGGTGTGCCCCTGCCCGTCAAACGTGCCGCCGTAGCCTTCCGGCGCCGTGGATGTCCGCTCATACTGCCCCATGGGCGTCCACTCAGACAGCCACATGCCGCTCTCGCCCCTGGTATACCTGCCGTTTTCATCGAATGTGCCGTCGTTCAGTACGATGTCCGCCGTCAGCACGGCGCAGGCATCGCTGTTCAGCTTCCGCCCGTTGGCGCCGTTGACGATATCCCTGAACACCACCAGCTCCTCCGCATTTCCGATCTGATAAGGCTCCTCCGCCGTACCGCTGCCGCTCAGGCTGCGGCCCCACCACGCCATTAGGATCAGATCCCCCATCACAGGGGCGGAGAAGTCATACACGTCGGCACCGTTCAGCCGCCAGCCCAGCAGCTCGTGTCCCTCGCTGGTAGGGTCGGCGGGACGGGAGACTGCCTGTCCCCGCAGCACCCGCCGCGTCCCATCGGTGCTGCCGTACATGGTCAGGAACGTGACCTGGCACTTGGCGCTGGCCTTGATGGTGCCTCCGCTGCTGACGCCGGTCAGGAACACCGTGCGCTCGGCGTTGTAGCTGGCGTCGATGGTGCCCTCGTTGACGACACCGGCGCTGCCGCCGCAGTCCCGAATGGTGCCGCCGTCGGCGTACATGGTTCCCTCGTTATACACGCCGCCCGCGCCCAGCAGACCTCCGGCCGAGCAGTCGCGGATGGTGCCGCCCTTCATGGTAAATATACCCCCGTTATACACGTACACGCCGCCCGCGTCTCTGGCGCCGTAGAAGGGGCTGGAGCAGCCCATGATGGTGCCGCCGTTCATGGTAAATCTGCCGTCGGCGTTCACCACCACGCCGCCGGCGAAGGCGCTGCCCATGGCGGGGACCTTACCGCCGGTGATGATGCCTCCCTTGACGGAGAAGTCGCTGTGCGTGCTCTCCGGATCGCTGTCATTCAGCTCCAGATAGCCGCCGTTCCCGATCCAGAACACGATGTTGCTGCCGTCGCTCCGGAGCACGTGGCCGTTCAGGTCCACGGGCACGTACCGGCTGACATCCAGTCGACTTCCCGTGAGCTGCACGTCCGCCGTCAGGATCACCTTGCTCACCTCGCTGTCCGCCAGCGCGGCGGCCAGTCCCTGCGCCGTTGTGACCTCGCGGTCAGCAGTGCCGAGGAAATGCGCACCGTCCTCCCTGGTCACGCTGTTCACGATACTGCCTATCACGCTCACATGCCCCTCGGACTTGATGATCAGGCTGTCCACCGCGCCGCCCCGCAGCTGCAGCGCGCCGTCGGTCTCCACCGTGACCTTGCTGTACCGGCCGCCGGTGATGGTGACATTGGCGTCACCGGCGATGATAAGCTCACTCACCCGTTTCCCGTCAGCCGCGGTGATGCTTTTCGCCGCCTTGTGGATGGTCAGAGGCTTCGCAACGTCCTGATAGATGGTCAGATCGCCTCCCACGTATTTCCCACTGGTATCCGCCAGCACCACCTGCAAACGCTCCTCTGTGGGGATGAATACCGTGACGGTCCCATCGGCCAGTGTCAGCGTAGCGCAGTTCTCCTCCGGAACCAGGCTGCCGCCATAGAGCCGGACCTTCGCCCGGGTGTCCTCGCCCACGGTGTAGGCGTCGTCCGCCGCCAGCGCCTGCACCGGCAGCAGGCTCACCGCCATGCACAGTGCCATCAGGATGCTTACCAATCGTTTCCTCATGTGTTCTCCTCCCTTTCGCCGCAGGACGCGGCCCCCAGTTGAAAGTCGTAGCGCATCTCCAGCGCGTGAAACAGTCTCTCTATGGTACGCTGGCCCACGGCCCGCAGATCCATGGTCCGCAGGAAGGCCAGCGCCTGCTGGATCTCCTGCTCCGGCACCCCGTAGCCCCGCAGGCTCAGTGTCAAAAAGCACTCCAGCTTCTTCTCCAGCGTCAGCGCCCCGCCGCAGGGCTGGGCCATATAGCCCCGCATCAGTCCCGCCGACCCCAGCTCCAGCATGTAGAAATCCTCTGCCGTCAGCTGCGGCTGGTACGGTCCGAAGATGTCGTACAGCTCTCGGGCTGTCTCGCGGAAGATGTACTCCGACGCTTCCTTCTGGGTATAGGCCTCGATGTAGATCTCCCGCAGGTTCTCGTTGAGCTCCGTCAGCGTCAGCTGGATGGCCGTCTCCGCCGCGTACACGAACACCGGCGGCAGCTTGCCGCCGACCACGCTGCGGGCCGCCCCGAACTGGCCGGAAAACATGAACGTCACCAGCTCCGTCAGCACCCCGTCCTTGGCCCGAAAGATGTTCTGGAAGCTGCTGTTGGACACCTCTGCTCCCTGCACGATCTGGGCCACGGTGGTCTTTTTGTAGCCCTGCTCCAAAAACAGCTTGACGCATACTGTCAGTATCCGGCGCTTGGCAGGCAGGCTTGCGTTGGTCAGCGCCATGGAGACCACCCCCCTTCTATTTCTGGCATATATGCCATTATAGTACCATGCAGCCACCGCCTGCGCAAGCACTTTCTAACGTTTTTTTACTTTTCGGCAAAATCACGGTCCTTTTTCAAAAATTGGATATCCGTCCCCTGTTCGCGCACAAAACGCTCTCCTCCTGCGCAAAAAGAGTACCGGCGCACCC